>Ga0209697_10000565_pt1 | contig 60680 bp, 53 predicted proteins | sample AliMusrvi5mmetaG_FD_184115 | JGI IMG/M metagenome (GOLD analysis project Ga0209697, IMG submission 184115) | Freshwater lake bacterial and archeal communities from Alinen Mustajarvi, Finland, to study Microbial Dark Matter (Phase II) - Alinen... | ecosystem: Environmental > Aquatic > Freshwater...
GTTGCCTGAGGTGTGTAACTGCTGGTTTGTGCTCCGTTAGCAGCAACAAGAGAAGTTCCTCCGGTAGTACTTGCCACGGTATTGCTGTACCACTGATAGGTGAGTGTACCAGTTCCGGTAGCTGTTACCGAGATGGCTGTAAATGTTCCGGTAATACACTGTGTCTGTGTGGCTGTAGACTGACTGCTGATTGCCGTTGCAGGATTTAAGGTGACTGCGACAGCCTGTGTATTGATACATCCATTTGCGTTTGTAATCGTCATTGTACCTGAATATGATCCGGCAGGTGCGCTGGCTGTAATTGCGATTGAATTAACACTTCCACCGCCTGCAACGAAGGCAAACGCAGTGTTGACCTGATCTGCCAGGCCAGCTGTATTTGCAGCGGCATTCCAGTCGATGCTGTAAGAAGTAGGATTGTTAGTCGTTGATGTATAGCTCAACGTTGTTGTTTGTGCCCCAGCATTAAAACATATCGTCGAAGCTGTACCTGTAGTTGTAATTGTAGGCAATGGATTCACCGTTACTATTGGTGTAGAAACTAAGTTTACCGAACAACCATATTGGTTAGTGGCTTTAACGCTGTATGTAGTTGTCGAAGCGGGAATAAAAGCGGGGAAAGAATAATTGCCGTTAGTTGTTGTGTGAACAGTTGTAATCTGTGTGGCCCCATTGTATAAATAATAATCCGAAGCCCCTTCTGCGCCGATTATTTGAAGTGTAGCATTTGATCCTGAACAAACAGATTGATTTGCAACTGTCGGGGAAGTTGAAGGCAAAGCATTTATAGTAACAGGTAAAGTATTGTTAGCTGTTACACCAGATAAAGTTTCTGCAACTTTTACTGATCCAATCCCGGAAGCTCCCCAGGTTACCGATATTTGGTCATAACCACCAACTTGGGAAGGACCTGTAAGTGTACCGCCTGTAACTGTCCAAATATATGTATGATTAGTAACAAAAGGTGTTTGATATATATCACCAGTCTCTAAGGCGCAAACATTTACACTTCCTGTAACATTAGGAGTTGGCGTATTTACGATCGTTACATTTACAGATTTGGTAATTGGGCAATTGTTGGGTGCAGCATTCGTTTCCGTTACAGTGACAACTCCCGTCCCGGTAGCACTGCCCCACGTTACAGTAATAGCAGCTGTATTTTGAACTCCGGAAATAGATCCTCCTGTAACAGACCATAAATAAGTGTTTCCAACTATAGAAGTAGTTGAATAGGCTACTCCGGCTTCGCTGGTGCCTACGGTTGTTCTTCCTGAAATAGAAGGTGTTGGCACTGGTTTTACAGTGATTAGAACTGTATTGGCATCAACATTACCAATTATACCATTCTTATCAGAGATACCTGTTAAATTAAAATTATAGGTTCCTGCGATATTGTTGATCCCCGTAGAAGCAGAAGTAATCGCGATGTTAACCGGAGATGAGGCCTGATTGGTTAGGGTCGTTAATACCCCATTTATAGTATAACTAAGAGACCATGGTCCTGTGCCTGTAAGTTTTACCTGAACAGTTGCAATATCAGTAGCATTGTTACATATGGAGGTTGAATAGATAGGACTTAATATTGTTGCAGTAGGTTTACCTTCAGTACTTATCGTTAAATAATGTTGATTCGTTAATGGAGACAAATTGATGACATTGGAAGTTTGTACAGTACCGCTTGCTGTACCACCATCATTTATAATACTTCCCTGTGATTCCCACTGCGGATTTGGAGTACCAGATGGATTCCACTGAACGACCCTAAGTTTTGTCCTGTCGTATGACGGATCAAAGCTTAACCCATCCCATCGCAAGGTTACATTTCCATTGGAGGTTGCTGAACTACTTAACCACCAATACTCATTATCGCTGACCCAGGTAATCGGAGTTAGCATCTTCGTGGGATCGTAGGTGGATAGACTATTAAAATACTGTGCAACATAGGTTGCAGAAGCATTGACAGACGATACATTAACATTCCCATACCTGCCGCCGCTACTACTCCCAACAGGGAAATTAAAATAGGAACCACTGTTCATCACTTTATATAATGGCCCGTTCACAAATGATGAAGAACTCCCACCGATCACTATTGATGGACTTGCATTGGTCAAGGTAAAAGTGTTGGTGGTATTAGTTGTAATGTTACCACTTGTAAGGTATAGGTAATTTGAAACCTGAACGTCGCCCGTTCCGGCGCTCGTGAGGTTAACCCCTTGCGGATTAAGTATCCGAAAATTATAATAGTTTTCAGCAACATTATTAGTAATTACAATTTGCTGAACATTGGAGCCTTCAAAACTAACCAATCCTGTACCAGGAACAAAGCCGCCTGACGACGTATTATCTGTCCAGTTACCACTGATATACACATTTCTATTAAACAGTACATCGCTAAGTGTCCCGCCGTTGATGGTCAGATTGCCCATCACTTTTAAATGCTCGGCTGTAATATATTTAATCCCCGCTCCGGTGAATATCACATTTTGATAAGGTTTGTAATAATTTCCAGGTTTCAAAGGCATAGTAGCAGGTATCGCAGTATTTGGATTGTTGAAAATAATAGTGCTATGCGGATTTGCCATGAAATTATCGTACTCTCCACCTGGAAAAACAAACATTCCATCGTTCGTACTGGTCACATTTATTGTACCGCCACCAGTTACATGGCCAATGTCATGAAAGGTTGTTGTACCAACTATAAGCGTAGCATTATTGGCTATATCAACAGAATATGCCGCATCATTATTGGCAGATAGCGTTACGTTATCTGAATTTTGTATAAATACCTGATTTCCATTAGGCGGAACAGTTGCAATTGTTGGTCCTGTCGGACTATCAAGAAACCATGTTAACGGGTTTTCCCAATTCCCAGATTGATTACTATAGTACTTTGGCATTGATGCAAAGTTGGTTGGTGCCCCGGCCGTATATTCACCACCGATGTAGCCAACTCCAGCAGGTAATGTAATTGTTGTTGCACCTATTGCCGAGCCAATGACACCTCCGTTTGGCACCCAGTTTCCGTTAAAGTACCGACCTGCAAGATACCCGGTTGTGGGTGTTGTCATATCTGCCGGAATATACGTATAGGTTTGCTGCACGGTGTGAGTTCCGGCAAAACCTGTAGTATCCACATACCAATAATAGGCCAACTCGTTTACCAATAGATCCTGCAAAGCTGGATGTTTGGAATTCACAGGTTTTATCCTGATTGTTCCTATGCCACCGGAATTAGCCATTACATTAAATCTTGCGGGTGTATATTTGCCGGCTATACCTATGGGGAATGTGAAATCATATGCAGATCCGGGATATAATTTCCTTACCCCCTGATCGCTCAGTGCTCCATTCAATACGATCATCCTGGTCGCATCAGGCGTTCCGCCGATTGAAGCAGAAACTCCCAATGTGAGCAAATAATCGTCGATATACAAATTGCCATTAGTGAAAGACAGCGTACCATTGACGATTGTATTATCTGTCATGCTTACATCCTGTGTATTATTAATGGTAATATTCCCAAATACACCTGTACCGCTACCAGAAATTACCTGACTTACACTACCCAACATTAAGATACCATTCGAACCTGTGCTTGTATGCGTGGCACTATTCGCAATATTTCCGATGACAGTGATCGTATTCCCGCCATCGGCTAAAATACCGGAGTTCAGTGTAAGGTCGGTGTTTACCCGAATATTTGCATTTGCTCCCAACGAAACTGTTGAAGAGGAGGAATTAACAAAAATTGAAAAGTTAGTTAAGTTACCTGCAACACCTGTAATTGTGGCAGCCGTTGTTCCATTAAATGTGGTAACCTGGGTTGAACTGCCGGGTTGATAACCTCCATATATAGTTCCAACCGTATTTGTCGTATTATTGTTTGTTAGATTTCTTCCTATATTGACATTTAAACCATTGCAATCAAAGATGGATCCGCTACCGTTTATTGTGAGGTCATTTACAATCGTCAAAGGATTCACGGAAAGGTTTACTGTCTTATTTTGTGTGGTTCCGTCAACAATCACGTTACCTAATGGTGAAGAAGCGTTTAAATTGAAATTGGCATTTCCGGAAGGAGTAGCTGTATTTCCAAACTGAACAGTTCCTCCGGTTACATTTGAAGTTGCGGGGACAATAAGTGCATCGGCGTAAGTTGTACTACCTGACCGTTCAATATTTAATGTACCACCCGACATATTAAACTGACTTCCACTGTTCGTCACTTCAAACATCCCACGTGTGCTGTCAAATCCAAGTCCACGAACTGTAACTGTACCACCAGATTGCGTAAACCAAAGAGAACCAAGTGTATTAGTAGCGTTTCTTCTTATTTGTCCATTAACCAGTAAAGTACCCCCGGCAACAATAATTTCGGGATTACCCGCTGCTACATACTCTATATCATTGGCAGTTGTTCCTCCAGCGGTAAGTCCAATATTTACTCCTCCGTTAAGGATTTCCAAACGACCTTGTAACATTAAGTCTGCGGTAGCAGTATTGTTTCCGATATTAATTGTGCCTCCATTTGCCGACAAACATCCTGAGGATGGAATTGTAAAGGCCGCAGTTGTTGTTAAAGTAATGGATAAAGGACTTGTTAATCTGAATGTTCCATTTGTAAGCGTCAATGCTGTGGGTAATAACGCATTTAAAGAAAATGCGCTTGAAGTTACATCTAGTATCGAGTTTCTGTCAGTTCCTTTATTGACAGTAAGGATATTGAAGTTGGTTGTACCACCCGTACCGCTAATTCCTTTATTTTGGGCACCAGTAAAAGTAACATTGCAGGGGGTGCCAAAATTCATGTTGAATGTGCCGTTATTGATTAGATTTCCCTGAATACTTAAGTTACTGGTAGCTGTATTTGAAGCGGCTACATCAAAAGTCGCTCCGCTGAATACGTTAATATCACCAATGACTACCAAATTGTTAACGGCTGCGGCATTTGTATTGATAAATTCAAGTTTACCGGTGTTTACATTAACATTGCCATTCACAGTCACCGTATGTGTTCCATTGGCGCTATTCATTTCGGCTAATCCTGTTGCGGTGCCATTAATACTGAGGTTACCAAATATGGTAAGGTCTGTATTGGGTAAAACAATAAATTTAGCTGTAAAAGGAGAAAGTGAAAGATGATTGTAGTTGGTGATATTTACCGTAGTTCCCCCCGCATTATAGGTTGTTGGCAACACAAAAGTCCCGATACCAAGTGAAGTTGTACTGTAATAATCAACCGTACCACCTCCGGCACCAAGAAAATTACCAAAATCGCCGCCAGGAAAAACAGCAGGATTCGTCGTTGAACTAATGCGCAATGTTCCGGCACCCGTAACTTTCTGATTGGGCAGTGCACCAAAATTGTGTCCTGTTGTGGTTGTAATGTCCAGAACAGACCCCGAATTAATCTGTAATGCACCTACTGCGATGTTGTTATAACCAACCGGAACTGTTACTATATGATTATTTGTAAGACCATCTCCAATAACAACGGGGTTGGAGGCACCGGGTAATGTCGTACCAGCAGCACCTGAATTGGAAGTTGTTGACCAGGTATTTACATCGTTCCAAGGTCCACTTGTTCTGCTATAATATACCTTAACAGGTCCCAGAGCATCAGGCTGTCCGGCAGTGTATTCACCATCAAGATAGTTGACATTGGTAAATTTAACGTTGTAATTGATTTTATCAACCTGAGAAACATCAGGGATATTAGTCCAGGTGTAGGGGTTATAAACGCCGGGAAAATAACTTGTAAGTGTACCTGCATTGATATCTGTGGGATTAATAAAATGATACAAATGTGAAACGGAGTTGGTCAGTGTGCTGGGAAAACCGGAACTGGTTATCTTCCAGTAGTATTTTAATGCATTGACTGATGTTGCCAGTGGGTTAATTCTGCCTACTGGTTTTACATTGACCGTTCCCCATGTGGTTGGTGGGGCTGAAAAACCGATCGTTGCAGCGTGATAGACTCCACCAGAACCAACGGGGAAGATAAAGGATGGTGAAGTAACACTATACGTTTTAGAGACGCCACCATCGCTTTGCAATCCATTGGTAGTGATCATTTCTGTATTGGAAAAGACTGCGGTCGTGCCAGCGAGGGCATCATAAACACTTGAAGATGCCGATAAATTAAGACTATATTGGTTAATATTCAGTAAACCATTTGCAAGCCTAAGGTTTCCATTTACGGTTTGATTGGCGGTAAAAGAGGGTCCGGTTGCATTGTTGATAGTAAGGTTACCAAATGTGCCAGTCCCATCGCCGCCAACAGTTTGAGCAACAGTTCCATTTAAAATAATGCTCCCATTCGCCTGGCTGGTATGAGTTCCTGAGTTGATAATATTACCGGCCACATTAATGGTATTTCCCATATCATTCAAAAAGCAGGTATTATTGCTGATGGTCAGGTAACCCCGAACGATAAGGTTGTTGGAAATATTCGTATTGCTCGCGTTCGAAAGGATCAGGTTATTTAATCCCGTTGTAATCGTTCCTGCATTGGTAAAAACCTGTCCACCACTTCCATTCAGAGTTGTGATATTTGTTCCTGGAGAGTAGGTACAACCCGTATTTAGTGTGAAATTTCCTCCTACAGTTAGGTTATTGTTCTGTGCATTTAAGATAGAGTTGGCTGAAAGTGAGAGCGTATTGTTAATTGTCATGGCCGTACTTTGAAGTACGGTTGCTGTACCAGCTAATCTTGTGATATTTAAATTCTGAATTGGCGCAGTTGTATTTATATAATAGTTTGTACTATTGTAGGTATTTATATTAATAGTACCGCCCGAAACAGTGTTGTTTTGTATATTGGATATCACATCAAAAACTTTCCCGCCATCTTGGCAAACATCAAGAATGGTCATTGTACCGCCTGTCATCGTGAAAAGATTATTGACGTTATTAATGTTAAATGTACCAAATCCACCACTTAGCCCTCCACCACTTGTAGCAGTATAGTTTACCGGGGCATTTCTTATTTGGGCAACCGAATTAACAATGCTTGTTCCATCGATCGTATAACGTCCACGTAATTGTATGGCTCCCCCGTTTTGAATAAACGAGGCAACACCATTTCCAACACCATCTGCTGAACGCAATTGTTTGGCGTCGATAGTACCACCGTTTTGTATAAAAATGCCGTTCGCAATCGACCAGAAAATAAATCCTCCCGATTCACGCGTCGACATAAAACCGTCGTTCATCTGGAACTTTCCATAAATTGAAAACGAGGAACAACCTGCAATGTAATTCACATTGTATGTGTTTCCAGTTTCAGCGAATCCATACGCAGCGTTAATTTCCTGATAAGTATCTGCCGTACTTAAAACGGTTACATTTGGGCCATCAATAAGAAGTGCGCCGTTCAAGGGGATATAAAAGTCGGAGTTTGGAGAACCACCGCCGCAAGTACCTTCCGTCAGGGAGGGAATTGTTACATAACCGGTTAACCTTAATGTTCCATTTTTAATCCAGAGCGCTTTATCAAGTTCCGGATTAGAGGCATCAGAACCGCCGCCACCACCCCAGTCGTTTCTCCCGAACAGACGGAATTTTGTTGCTGATGCAGCGTCAACTGTTAAACTATATGTTTGATCTGAACCCTTATCGAGAATTAAATTGTAAAAATCGGTTTGTCCGTTACAGGTAATGTTCGCGTTGGTTTGCCCGTAAAATCGGACAGTAGCTGCACCTGAAGATGTCAACGTCGAAAAATTGGGTATTAATATAGCGCTACTTATAAATTTAACCGATCCGTTATTGGTCAAATTACCACCGATATAAACTTTATGGTAGATATCGTAATAGCGGGGAATAAGGACTCCGGATTCATAACCACTTGGAGGGATGCTGGCTCCAGATGAATAGGGACTACCTGTAAAACCAGCAGGAAGAGATGTATTGTTTGTAGATGCCGAACCTACTGTTATAAATCCATTGGAAGTAACCACAACATCTTGCTTAAAATCAATTGTCACACGGCCATCGCCAGCATATGCAGTATTTTGCCCAATCATAAACTGACCTTGCTGCACTGTAAATTTGCCATTGATGGCCAGGTTGCTCATTAATACATTCCCAATAATCGCCGAGGTACTTAAATTAATGATCAGGTTATTATAAACAGCTTGTGTGGAAGCTAAAGTAAAATTGGCGCTATTGTTGTATTCTACTGTTCCACCACCTGCCGACATAAAATTGGTGTATGTGCCGGAAGGAAAATTAGCCGATGCAAGTTTGATAACACCTTGCCCAGTCACCGTTCCAAGGTTATGACTACTTGTATTGGTAAGGTCTAAATTACCGCCAAGCTTTAATTCAAGCGATTGAACAACTTTTGTATTGGAAGTTATAGTAACGGTACGGCCATTTAAGATCACAACATCGTCAAAGGCTCCTGGTATGGCAGCATTCAATGAAATTGTGCCGGAAGGATCGGTTGTCCATGTACTTGCACTATCCCAGTTCCCTGACTGATAGGAATAGTAGGTTGAAGGTAATGTGGTTGTTGCTAAATGGATTGAGCTCATTGGTCCGCCACATCCTGTTGCGTTTGCAGTAATTATACTTGTTCCACTCCAAGTTGCAGTATAAGTTACGGCTCCAGTAGTTGACGAAATTGTATTTCCTGCTGCCAGACTTGCAGCATCCAGTGCATAATTGATACCACTACTGTTTGCAGCGGTTGCCGTATAGGTTGTCGTTCCTACACCTTTATATCTGTACGAGTTAGCGCCAAGATTAAAAACAGGTGTTGACACTGCAGCTGTGACGGTTATATTACTAGTTGCAGTTACCTGTGAACATCCACCACCTGCAGCAATTGTATTCGTGACAGTATATGTTCCGGGAGTACTTGCTGATAAATTTACCTGACCAGTTGCAGTACTTACAAAAACCAATCCACTTGTTGATGAAAATGTTCCGGCAACTCCTCCGCTACTATAAGTAGGTGTTGGATTGGATGCATTATAGCAATACGGACTCCCGCTATAACTAAAAGTAGCAATGGGAATAGCGTTAACAGTTAGTATTGCCTGACTGGATGTTGTTGAACAACCAAGTGACGTAACCACACATCTTACAGGAAAGCCGTTATAGGCAACGGGAGTATTAGTTAATGTCAATGTGGAGGTAGTATGACCTGATAGACCTGTTACAGCATCTGTATTTAACCAGTTTCCGCTAAAATACTGCCACTGGTATGTAAGATTCGAACCTGTTGCCACTACTGTAAAAGAACCGCTACCGAGTTCACAAATAGTTAGATCCGAGGGTTGAGTTGTTATACCGGGGGCTGTACATGAGGAGGTACCAACATTAACAATTCCAGTTGTTGCCGCAAAATAAGTATTGTTTTTGTAAGTTGCCGGAGAGACTGAATTCCCCCATGTACCCGCTGCCGCACCCGCACCTCCAAGAGTAAGGCTGCCCACAGTGATAGTTTGACCAGCAGATATATTTGCAGTTGCACCACTTATTGACAAGTTTCCCCCGATTGAAGTAAAAGCAGATATGGATTTTGCCAGGCTACCTGAAAGCACAAGATTGTTGTATGTTCCCACCGCTATTGGCTGAGCTACACCATCGTAAATCACCGTTCCTCCCCAGGTTTTACTTGCTGGCAGAGCAGCAGATGTGTTTTGCGTTTCTAACGTACCATTATTTGTTACTGTGGAGAGTGTTCCTAATAATTGGTTCGTCCCCAAATTTAATATTCCACCTGCTGTGGTTGTCAAATTACCATTAACAGTTAGATTACCGCCAGCAGTTTGTGAATTGCTGGTGTTGGTAATTGTTAAATTATTATAAACGGGCGTGCTGCTGATTGTTTGTCCTCCATCAATTTTATCATAAGTAACTGTTCCACCAGCCATGGTGAATGTCGAGTAAATTGTTGGGAAATTATTAGCTCCACCGACAAGCAAGGTGCCGGCAACAGTTAATGTTCCGCCTGCTCCGGATCTATTTATCGTAAAGGTGTTTAGATCTAAAGTACTTCCTGTTCCAATATTCAAGTCACCGTCAGGCACTCTGTTCTGGTCAAGCGTAAGTGTTTGCCCTGAGCTTAAATTGACTGTCACATTATTCAATCCACTGCCAGATAATTCGGTACCTGTTGTCTTTGAGTTTCCGGTGTAGATAACATTATATGAATTTGCACCTTGAAGAGTTCCGGTGAGGTTGCCTTCACTTCGATTAATTGTCGCTGTATTACCCAGATTTAACCTGTTTGTAGCAACCGGCATAGTTGCAAATGTACCTGCTACCAGGTTCAGGCTTCCAGTCGTTATAGTTCTTGGTGCATCCGTAATTGTTACAATATTTCCCGGATTATTAATTGTAAGCGAACCAGTTAGAGCTGTAGGATATCCGGTACCTGTATTTTGGTTTACTGTTCCGTCATAAATATAATTTGCGCCTGCATTATATGTTCTGGTAGTTGTCTGAATATTTCCTGTGGCGGTTCCAGCAGTAGTTATTCCTGCAGAATTAGCCGAAATTAAAGTAGCATTCGCATTTAAATTAAAAGTACCGGTTCCATTTATTATGCTTGTATTGCAATCTATTGTAGAATAGGCGGAAATTACTAGGGAACCTGTAATTGTTGATGCTGTAGTAATTGTCTGTAAAACTAGATTAACAGCAGTTATTGCGGTCCCTCCGCCAAATATTAGAGAACGAGTATTCGCTGCATTTATGGATGGAGTTGAATTGGTATTATTTATTGTAATAGTAGAGCCAGCAGTACTACTTAGAGTAATATTTCTATTGATGTTACTTATTGAATTTAGACTGATGGATGGTACATTTGTTATTGTAATAGCACCACCAGAATAATTAAAAATAGCATCGTCTATTTGACCAGTATTTTGGCCTGGCCATGTTGAAGTGCTGCTTCCTACTTTAGTCCAATTTGCAGCAGTCGTCCAACTGCCTGCAGCACCTGTCCAAGTAAAAGTAGTTTGGCCTTGAACTAAATTATAAAGCCCGGGTAGCAAAAGGAATGCAGCCAGGAAAACCAGCGCCAGCGAAAGTGTTTTAACCCGAAATAATCGGCACAACGATATCTCCGCGATTGGCGGGTTCAGATGAAAAGGAAGTGTCATGTGTGGAAGTGGAGACCTTCCCATTTTGAGTTTTTAAGTTTTAGTTAATGTAATGGCAATACTACTTCAGTGTATTTTTCTGTTTTTGTGTCTGATTGTGAGGTATAGGTTATTTTTAAATTTCCGGTGCGAAAATCAACTTTTGCTTTTTTATCGAGCTCCATCTGAAACCTTCGGGTAGTATTTGGTGTATATACTGCAATACCTCTTACGGTACCTACCTGGGTAATGATCATTGCCGGTGAAATATGTTCTACAACTATGTCGCCGTAGACCGACATAGTTCCTGTACGGTTAAATGTAAATTGAAGCCGTGGGAGCGTATCGTTGACCATCTCTAATTTAAGGTCCGTTAGGTTGACCTTCATGGTTGATTCGCCGACGCGGATAATCACTGGAATTGTGATCCCGAAAATGGGAACCAGCTTAACACCAATAGCGGTTGAATCTTTTTTAACCTCCGTTGTTCCGAGTGCCGTTTGTTTGGGAACTGCCCTGAAATAGACATGCGAACGGTATTCACCAGGCGTCAATTGTTCGGCTTTTGTGACTTGCATTTTTACAACCTGCGCTTCGTTGGGTGCTAAAGTGACCGTGCGCGGGAAAAAACGGAGGAATTTATCCGCGAAATTCTGTCCCGTATCAGGAGTCGTAACCTCTTCGAATGCACCATCTTCGCGCATGCGATAATTGATTACGGATACGTTGTATTTGGCAGTGTCGAGCCCTGTGTTGGCGAGGTTAAGGTCTTGTGTACGTTTTTGCCCTTCGAATACCACCCTTCGCGGTGTTATCAGTAAGTTGCCCTGCGCGTTGGCACGCGTAGATGTTATGATTGATAAAAGCACCAATCCAGTGATCAGTAAGATGTGTTGATTGGTCTTGCGAGATCGTGTTTTCTCCTGCATAAATCCTGATTTGCACATGTGTTTACATTTAAAATAAGTTGCACCAAACATACAAAATAAATAAATAATAGAAGGATTTATTGTTACGGAGGCGTCAATTAAATACCGGAATTATATTATGGCAAATAATAAATCCTCTGGTTTCCTGAAAGTGACTCCGGAATATGAATTGAACACAACCTTTTATCAATTAAAATGTGGATAATTCTCTATCGGATAACGTCAGCCGATAGATTTAATTAATTGTATGAAAATGTAATGGCGTAAGTCCCTGAGTAAATTCCTACGGGATTATCATTCATTGTGCCTACATTTAATACCGCTCCAACCTGAACAGACATTGACCCTCCGTTGAGTTTGCCCACCCCGATTCCGGGAGCCGGATACGATTGCCAGTCGCTTACCTGCATGGTTCGCGCATTTAGCGTGTTGGTTAAAACAGTAGGTCCTGAAGGTAAGGTGATTGAAAAGGTGGCGTTGTATTCGCCTGTGATATAAAAACTGGCCGAATTATGCCCTCCGCCTCCCAAGACCACTGTGCCCTGAGCGCTACGTACGCCTTCGGGTGTCAAAATAACCTTTCCTCCCTGTGTTTCGGGCGAAAACCGTCCGAAGTTTAGTTGTGCTGTTTCTGTAGCAGTCAATGCCGCAATGATTTCTGCAAAGGCCTGAGCGGTGACGCTTGCCTGTGCTTTAACAACTGGTGGCTTCGAAAGCAAAAGAAAAAGCGTGAAACTAAGCAGGAGTAGGGTTTTCTTCATTGAGTTTTTAATGAATAGGATAAATCTAATGAACTCAAAAGTAAACGGTAAAGCAATTTCCAAAAAAAGACGCTACAAATTGCAGCGTCTTTTTTGAAGAGAGTTTTATTTATTCGTAAGTGACAGTTACTGGGAATGTTGCAGTGTAATCTCCGGCAACCTGAGCTGCTGGTATATTTAAAGTTGCTGCAACTGAAAAGTCTTGAGTGCCTGCGGTTAATGTTCCCGCGTCTGGTGAATCAATAAATGCAGTTAAGTTCATGGGTTTTGCTCCGGACGCACCAGATATAAGCGTAACAGAGTTGTCTGCTGGTAGAGTAACTTTATAATGAGCTGTACCTTCACCTCCAACCGTAAATTTTGCAGCCTGAACACCAGCATTGGTTCCCAATGTTACCCCACTTGCAATTCTGCTATTATCAAGTCCAAGTATCACTGTTCCGCCTGCAGGACTAGTAGCAATAGCACCGAATACCATATTGTTAACTAGTGTTAGCGTAATTGGCGAAATAATTTTTGCAGATGCAGATGCAGTACTAAGTGTTGCTGATCCCTGTTGGCCAAAAGAAACAGCTGTGAATCCAAGAATAACGACAGCGAAAACGAGTAATTTTTTCATGATTTTAATTGTTTTAATTTTAATTGTGTGTAATAAATTATTAATTTTTATTGAGTTGTTTTAACTATTATACACGGAGTGTTGCAAACTCCGTGCCAAACGATTTTACAAACTAATAAAAGTTTGTAAACTGATTTTAATCGTAATTGCAAGCAGTTGAAAAATAGAGACTAACTAATCCTAAATATAATCATTACAAATAATAATCAGTATCCGATTGACTTCCGAACGGCTATCGAAGTGGAAAGTTATTTCACACGATGTAAATAATTTTTTTTCTATTTTTAGTTGGTGAATACCTTTAAATGTTCTGCATCTATTTTGGGGTGATCATTAACCCTTGGAGTGGGTCCTAACCCCTCGAAGAGGTTATTAAATGTGAAGGCAGAATTTATAGGCTTCATAACAAATCGTACAGGTAAATTTTGCAAACTGCTTTCAAATGGATGATGCAATGAGCGCCTGGCTTTTGGCAACTTGTGGCTGGCTTGATCGTATTAACTATCAGACTCCTATTTTTTAAATTAAAAGATAATATCTGATTTTCTTTGTAAGCAGGCCTTCTGGTTGCCACTCTTTAATAGCCGAAAGCAATCATTACAATTCCCATTTATCCCTAATAAACGTCATAAAGGTAATTTAGATCGCATAAAGGGGTCGATCGTGAGATAAATTACTATCAAGGTAAGATGTCCTTTTTGGCTTTACTTCGGTTATACCTGCATCCTATTTTAAGATAGTTTTGAATAAGGTATATGTAATGTATCTGTAATAAATGATACAGATACATTACAGAAAAGTTACAGCAACATTACAGAAAGTATGGATTTGGCAATAGGAAAGTAGGATTGAATCACAATTCGAGTCGCGTATTTGTTACAGCGAAATTAATATTTTGTGATCTGTTTATCTCCTTTTATCGAGGAATTTTGGATAGGGGATTATATAACGCGATAATTCTTATCGCCATGATGAAAAAGAAGGAGTGAATCATAAAGAAACGATATTCATTTAAGCGCAACAACATTAGTTCAGAGTGAGCAAAATATTTGCAGAAATATGATTCAAATAGGTCTGAGAGGCTTCGGTAAAGTTTTAAAACTATTGTTATTTGCGATGCACTTATTATCGAATGGGTAGAGGGAATTGAGATGGTTTAGCGGGCAAGATAAAAATAGGAGGAGTTTAGATTGTTGTAATTACATTACCTGGGTAAGGGGAAGAGTGGGAAGTATAAAGGAAAATAAAAAGGCACATATCATGGGTACTCATTCCATTGCACATTTTTAGAAACTCACCCTCTTACCTTCCCACCTTCTCATCTTAAATTATCGGGTTTATCAATTTTCAGTTGTATGCAAAAACAACTGTATAGGAGCCTTGATAAAGCCCTGAAGCCTGACTGTTCGACATCGCCGCGTTCCCTTCGAGCTGGATGGTTTGCGAACCATCGGGTTTTGCCGCCGATGCATATGAAGTGTTCTTAACTGATGGTGCAAATGTAAAGCCATTTCCCGCAGCATTTAAAAGGTTGGCTGATTTTACCACAACATTGCAGCTTATATTTTTCCCGGAATGCAATGTAATTGCTCCAAGGTTGATGGTTTCGGATGTCAGGTAAGATTGTTCGAATTGTAGCGCATCACTTGCCGCATTTGTTGCAAGTTCAAAGCTTGTAATCGCGTTTGATGCTGCGCTTACAGATTCGATTACTTCAGCTGTTACATGTCCAATCGCAATGGTTTGGCTGCATACTTTGGGTTCTGACAATGTCAGAGTAAACACCGCAGCTAAAATGAGTATAAATATTGTTTTCATAGCAATTGATCTTTGATCGTTAGAAATCTGATTATCAAAAAATCTTTTAACACTTCAAAAATAATAAAGATATTTTACTATTACAACTAAAACGTAAAATAAATATTTACAAAAATGAAAATATTTTTAAATTGCGACATTGAATGAACATGTAAAATATAAGTAACAGAAAATAAGGCGTATAAAATTATTTCAGATATTGAGATTGTGTAAGATAAATTTACACTCAAAAATCTAAAAAATGTATCGCTTTATTGAACTTGTTTTATAAGGCTGTAATTCAATATAATAATATTTTTGCGTTTGAGTAGTACAATTATTCAATGTATAAGTAAATATACACAGAATTGAAAAAAATTCCAAAAATATTACGGATTTTGAAGTGTGTATTGATGACTTTGCGGCTCGCCAAATTCAGAAAAAGGCACTTTTTGGGTAAGTGCATTGGTTGCAACCTAAATTACTGCATAGGAACCCTCGCAAAAACCTGGAGTATGATTGGTGGTTCTATTTGTTTTTGCCCTAAGCAGAATGGATGGAGAACCATTCGCCTTTTCCGCCGAACCAAATGAATTATTTGTTAATCACGGATCTGTCGTAAATATTACCTCCTGATGAATCGGAAAGTCCTGCCTGTTTAAGCACGACATTGCACGCCATATCACTTCCCTGGAATGGGGTTGTTTCTTATGGATTAATGATTTAGAATGAGAATGTCGATTGATTCCAGAACCTCAAGGGTATCAAATACCGATATTTTCATCAACAGCCTTATTCAAATACCTGTTGAGCGGGTAAATTATTTTAAATAAAATGATCGCCTTTTCAATGAAATCGGAAGAAAATAATTCGGTTTCCTCGATCCGGTGTCCAAAGGCGTAGTTGCGGTTCTTAATAAGGTCGATGTATTCCCAGTCCTTTGGATATCCTTTCGGCGCAGTTTTTAGTTTATCGAAGTACTCTAAAGTATAAGTCGTTTTAAATGTCTTATCCTCAATTAAATCGATGTAGTTTTTGGGATGATAGTAAATTTCTTGCCTTATGGCCTGGAGGTATTCGGGAAGTGGCATATAAATTCCTCCCGAAAGGAAGCATTCGCCGGGTTGAATATGAAAGTAATAACCAGCAAAGCCAGATTTCTTTCCGCCTCGTGCGATAAAACAACCATAATTCGATTTGAATGGCAACTTGTCTTTCGAAAAGCGGACATCCCTAAAAATACGAAATACACAATCTTTAGGATTCAATTCCGGAACTTCATCATCGAATTGCCTGATTTCGTGAATCAACTTTTCAGCAACATCAAGAAATTGTTTGCGTGTGACATCATAGCGGCCCCTGTTCTGGTCGAACCATTCGCGGGAGTTATTTGCTTCAAGGTCTTTGAGGAAATCGAGTATCTCTTTCATCTGTATATAAATTGATTTTTAAAGGCCAGATGGAATAGCCATCCGTCAGCCGACGGATTCATTTCGGTTCGTGATTTATCAACCATGGCTATTTCATACTTAATTGAGTTATTTTTTACAGTTGGATAACTTGTACCCGTTTATCTGAGGAACTCCACCTGTTTGTATTTTAATCAGTAATTGAGTACAATGCAAACATGTTCCTTTCATATTTCAAAATTAATGTAAATCTGTCAACATACTCTCAAATGGTTCTCTATTTTTGCAGTAAATAAGGACTCGCAAATGAAAAATTGTTGCATTATAGTAGCCGGGGGAAGCGGATCACGCATGGGATCGGAACTTCCTAAGCAGTTTCTGCTGATCGGGGGAATTCCCGTCTTAATGCATACCATCCTTAATTTCAATGATTTTGATCCGTCACTTCAACTTATTTTGGTGCTTCCGGAATCTGAAATCAAGGCGTGGAGCGATTTATGTCTTCAATATCGGTTTGCGATTCCGCATAAGATAGTAGCCGGCGGAGCCACACGTTTCCAGTCGGTTAAAAACGGATTGGCGCTGGCACAAGAATATGATTTGATTGCAGTTCATGATGGGGTTCGTCCATTAGTCAGCCACGAAACGCTGAAATGTTGCTTTAAATGTGCGGCAGAAAATGGGACAGCGATTCCTGTTTTGCCAGCCAACGAATCCTTGCGCGAAGGGAATATGGCAGAGTCTTTTCCCGTTGATCGTTCGCGTTTCTTTTTAGTGCAAACACCACAGGTTTTTAAAGTTTCAATTATTCAAAATAGTTACAATCAAACCTATATTCCTGAATTTACAGATGATGCCTCGGTTGTTGAATGTGCCGGAACCGCAGTACGTCTGGTTTTGGGTAATCGCGAAAATATTAAGATTACCTTTCCAGAAGATTTGATGATTGCAGAAATGTTTTTGAAGAACAATACGATATTATGATCCTTTTAATTCGGGATTATTTCACAGCTACGCTGCTTTTGGTTCATACTATTTTGATTTCTAAAAAGATATCGCAGCTACGCTGCTTGTGTTCATATTTTAATTTGAATTCTACAAAGATGTTGCAGCTACGCTGCTTTTATTTGTTGTCTAATTTTCAACCTGCAATTTTGTTGCGGCTATGCAGATTGTATTAATTGCTTTATTTTCATTCTAAAAAAATTTGGCAGCTATGTTGCTTCTATCAATTGTATAATTCGCATCTGCAAAGATATTCCAACTACGTTGCTTAGTTATTTGATCAGAATGCTTTTCGAAAAAAAAATATTGAATGATTAGTGCAATCGTCTCTAATGTTGATTTATAAATGTAAATTATTGATATAAAAGTAAGACCAGATTTATTGTTGCGACCTGGAACGTAGTTGCTGCATCTTTGTAGGCTATTATATACCTATATTCCTCTAAGCAGCGTAGCTGCGACATCCTTATTCATACCATTCAAATAAGTACCTATCATCATACGCTATTTCATTCTTTTGAAGCATATATAAATACTCTTCCTTAAAAGTTTTTCTTTTATGATGTTCAGGTTGATTCAATATGTATTTAATTACGCCATCAATCTGTGACTTTGAATATGAGAATGAACCAAATCCATCCTGCCAATTAAATTTCCCGGCCACCCATTGTTTGTTGTTGATAAATTTTGAGGAGTTTGCTTTGATGTCACGGGTCAGATCGGAAACTGCAATTGTGGGATGCAATCCGAATAATAAATGAACGTGATCTGGATTAATATATATTGCAAGGGGTTTGCATTTTTTGTTTGCAACAATACCACAAATATATTTTTCCAATTCAACGCGATGATTTTCAGCTATTAAATTTGCTCGTCCTAAAACGGCAAAAACAATTTGAACATACATTTGAGTGTAGGTATTTGTCATAATTCGGGTTTATTTCGCAGCTACGCTGCTTGTGTTCATATTTTAATTTGAATTCTACAAAGATGTTGTAGCTACGCTACTTGGTTTTATGATCAGAATGTTTTCTAAAAAGATATCACGGAATTATTTCAATCGTCTCTATTGTTGATTCATATCTTTAAATTATTGTTATAAAAGTAAGACCAGATTTATTGTTGCGACCTGCAACGTAGTTGCTGCATCTTTGTAGGCAAATACATACTTATGCTCATTGAATCAGCATAGCTGCGACATCCTTAATCATACCATTCAAATTTATTCTTTAATCACCTTTATCTCCATTTTGATGTCCTTCACTGGCCGATCGTTGGGGCCGGTTTTCTGATTGGCAATAGAATCGAGAACAGACAATCCCTCGATGACTTCGCCGAAAACCGTATAATTTCCATCGAGATGAGGAGTACCGCCAACAGTTGTATAGACCTGCTTTTGCTCATCAGTCAGTTTGAAAGGAGTTTGCTTCGCTTTAGCCATGGCTTCGTTTTGTAACCGTTCCCCCAGGAGCGCCATTGCAACCTGATTACCCGATTTTTGGTAGAATTTCAGCGAATCCTCATGTTCCCTTATCAGCTGGCGCATATAGCTTTGTCCCAGTTTTTCATTTACTTTGGCTTCGAGCGCAGGAATGTTATTGGCCGGAAATACTACGCCTTGAACGATATAGAATTGCGAACCCGATGATTTTTTCTGTGGGTTTACCTGATCGCCTTCGCGGGCAGCAGCCAAAGCCCCTTTTTTATGAAGGAATTTTGGATTTATCTCACTGTTAAGTTCATATCCGGGACCACCATTCCCAAGTTGCTGGTCTGGTTTTGCGTTTCGTGTATCCGGATCACCACCCTGAATCATGAAGTCTTTGATCACTCTGTGGAATAGGACTCCATCGTAATAGCCCTCTTTCGCAAGTTTCAGAAAATTATCGCGATGTTTCGGTGTTTCGTTATAAAGCTCAACCTTCATATCGCCAAATTGGGTCTTAATCAATACAATTGGGCGTTTATCACCTGTATTCTGTGCATTGCCACATGCCACTAAAAGCATGGTGGCAAATATGAAACTTCCTTTTAAAATTTTTTTCATCATCATCTGTTCTTTGATGCCAAAGATAATAAAAGGATAAGGAAACTGGCAACTGAAGTCAGGCGGCTGGCTTCTTGCAACTTGCAATTAGCAGCCAATAGCCAGTTGCTTGTAGCCAGCTGCATATGAGCAGGTATTCTCAATGCTAAATCATTTAAAGAGCCGTAATTTTTTTATTTTTGTCCTTTCGTTTGAAAACACAATAAAAGATGAGCGATTTTATCATTTACAATACACTTAGCAGGAAAAAGGAGATTTTCACACCTATCAATCCGGGCCATGTCGGAATGTATGTTTGTGGTCCGACAGTATATGGCGAAGCTCATCTTGGTCATTCGCGTCCTGCCATCACGTTTGATGTGTTGTTCCGTTACCTGATGCATCTTGGTTACAAGGTACGATATGTCCGAAATATTACTGATGTTGGTCATTTGGTGAATGATGCCGATGAGGGTGAGGATAAGATTACCCGCAAAGCGAAAGTCGAAGAACTCGAACCAATGGAAATTGTTCAGCTTTACACGAATAGTTACCGACGGAATATGCTGCAATTAAATGTATTGCCGCCAAGTATAGAGCCCACGGCATCAGGACATATCATTGAACAGATTGCGACTGTTCAGAAAATGATTGAGTCGGGATTTGCATATGAGATAAACGGATCGGTCTATTTTGATGTGGAGAAATATGCTGGACTCCATTCGTACGGGAAACTATCGGGACGTAAGATAGAGGATCTTTATACCAATACCCGGGATCTGGATGCCCAAAGTGAGAAAAAGTCAGGGCTGGATTTTGCGGTTTGGAAGAAGGCATCTCCGGAACATATTATGCACTGGCCATCTCCATGGGGCGAAGGTTTCCCTGGCTGGCATACTGAATGTACAGCAATGAGTACAAAATACCTGGGTGAACCGTTTGATATTCATGGCGGAGGACTCGACTTGCTTTTCCCTCATCATGAAGCGGAGATTGCACAGGGGGTAGCCTGTTTTGGGCACGAACCGGTTAACTACTGGATGCACAATAACCTGATTACGATCAATGGTCAGAAGATGGGTAAGTCGTTGGGGAATTTTATCACACTCGACGAACTCTTTTCAGGATCGCATCCCTTGCTTGAGAAGGCTTATTCCCCAATATGTATCCGCTTTTTCATCCTTCAGGCGCATTACCGGAGTCCGCTCGATTTCTCGAATGAAGCATTGCAGGCAGCAGAAAAGGGGCTTGAGCGATTGATCAATGCAACAGCAATGATCGAAAGGCTTAAGCCAGCAGAGCAGTCATCGGTTGATGTAGCCGGACTTAAAGAGAAATGCTATGCTGCGATGAATGACGATATGAACACGCCAATTCTGATTGCGCACCTGTTCGACGGTGTTAAAATGATCAATTCTATCAATGATGGTAACGCTACTGTAAATAGTACAGATCTCGAAATACTAAAGAAACTTTACAACGATTTCGTTTTCGATATACTTGGATTCAAAACCGAAATATCTTCGGGCGATTCAGCGAGTCGGGAAGTATTGGGCGACGTAGTTGATTTGCTACTTAATCTGCGCATTGAGGCTAAGCAGAATAAAGATTGGGCCACCTCTGATAAAATTCGTAATAGCCTTACCCAATTGGGATTTGAGATCAAAGATACCAAAGAGGGTTTTGAATGGGCTTTCAAAAAATAACAGACATGGAGGATTAAATTTGACCGGGTGATTTGTTCAGGATATGAATATTCTTGAGAGTTTCTAAAACAAAATAAGATTCATTACAATAGAATAAAACCGAATAATTCAAGATAAATAAATAGTCTTTATATCAGTGCGTTAAAAGGGTTGTAAAATGTCATTAAATACAGATTTCAATAAAATAAAGAATAAAGAAATAAATTGAAAAATGTTTGAATAAGTCTATTTTCGTATGTAGATTTGAGCCATACATACACAGACTTTCAACATGAATTATTCAGCCAGATACTACCCAGAAAAGCGAAATGGAATTACGGCCAATGTCCCGGTAATGCTTAGCGTCACTTTTTCCAACCAACGAATGTTTTATTATACTGGTCTACGCTGCCGAATTGACAGCGACAGCAACCAATGGGACGCAACCAATGGCCACCTGAAGCGAAACCAGATAACACCGGATGGATTAAGCTCACAGAAATTTAACGACGAACTAAGCAAAATAACGGTTGCCGTGGGTGAAGTCTTCGCAGTGTATGAAGTGGCAAAGATTCAGCCAACAGTTGAGAATTTGAGAAACGACCTAAAAAGAAAATTAGGCAAAGAAGTTAAGGCAATTCAGAAAGAGGACTTTTTTAGTAGGTTCGATCAGTATATTATCGGTGCCGGCATATCGGACAGCAGAAAGGATACCTTTCAATCTGTGATCAAAAAACTCAAAACACTCAACCCTAATATGACTTTTGAGAATATTGACCTGCCCGCGCTTAAAACCCATCTATCGGAAAAATTAGGCCAAAATTCAATATCATGTTATCTGAATGCGTTTAAAACGTTTTTAAAGCACTCAATAAAAGAAAAGTACATTTCTGTTAATCCCTTCGATTCGTTTGAATATGCCAGTGAAAAATACGGAGAACCAATATATCTAACCATTGCCGAGCGTGACCTTTTATTTAATGCTACAATAGAAGATCCCACTCTTTCACAGGTTCGGGATATATTTTGTTTACAGTCTTTTATTGGTTGCCGGTATGGCGACCTTATGCGATTCACGCAAAGCAATATCAACAGTGGTGTACTTTCCTACATTGCCGCAAAAACACGAAATGAAGGGGAGCGCATCGCCAAGATACCACTATCAGCTAAGGCAAAACAAATACTTTCAAGATACGACCTGCCAGACGGTAGGCTTTTGCCTTTGGTGGCACTTCTCGAATATAACCGAAAGATTAAAAAAGTTTTCGAACAGGTAGGCCTGACCAGGGTAGTAACCATCATTGATAAAAAAACACTTTTAGAAAAACATGTGACCATTGACACCGTAGCCTGTACGCACATGGCGCGCCGGATCTTCGTTGGTGGTCTCTTTAACGCTGGAGTAAACAATGAGGTTATTGGAAGCATGAGCGGACATGTTGCACACTCCAAAGCAATAAGTAGATATTATAAAGTTTCCGACGCTCAACAGTTGGCAGCAATGAAATTGATAGAGTAAAACATTGGCTGAAATGAAGGTTTCAAAAGGGGTTGTTTCCGTAATGGATTCAGCCCCTTTTGCTGTTTTTACGCGTTTTGGCTTATCGTGTGCTCTAAAAGCGCAGTCGGTTTGCATCCAAAATGTTGCATATATTAAAGTAGATTGACCCTATTTTGAAAGTTTTTGATATTGTTATTTAGACTAAATAAAAAACACTTTTACCTTTTATTCGTGTAAAGTGTAGCTGTTATTATGTAAAAGGATGCATATATTTAATATATGCCATAATGCAAAAAAGGAACTAAAAAAGGGGGTATAATACAGAATAACAAATACATAACATCATTTAGTTTATAAGTGTCTCAATGGGTTTAAAATAATATTTGGTTATAGTGTGCAACAGCTTTAAATTGCCCTTACAAAAACACATCAAATTTTAATATTATTTATTATGGCACAAATTGGGCAGTATTCGGAGACCACCGGGGAAAGAAAACTTATTTACTCCATGCAGGAGCTTGCTGATCTATTAGGCACATCCCTTATGACAGCACAGAAGATCAAGAACAGCGGAAAGATCCCTTTCATGCAAATTGGTCGTAAGTGTATATTCAATGTTGATAGGGTTTTAGCAGCATTGGAGAACAAACCCGGAAAGGGGGCTAAGTAATATGGAGGCCGTGGCAGTAGCCCCAACCATTTTTGACCCATCAAAATGGGGACAGCGTGAAAAGGATCAAAAAGACTGTAGCCAGGTGAATAAAGAGCTGCTGAAATACGAAATAAGGCCGGATTCGGATTACCCTGAAATGCAGTATTTTTTAACCCATAACGACGTGGGTTGTTTTCCTTTGGGTGAATTGATAGGTTTTTCAGGAAAAGCAAAAGCCGGAAAAGGTTTATCTATTATTTTTCTGATTGTAGCACTGCTAAGAGGCGTATGGGGTGGATTTAAGGCCGAAAGAAAAAACATCAAGGTAATGCTCATCGATAATGAACAGACGGGCTACAGCGCACAAAACAATCTTAGGAAGATCTATTCACTTTGCGGATGGGATAGCAATATTAAAAACCCAAGAATAAACTACTACTGCCTAAGGGATGCAGACATTAAAACCCGTAGATCTGTATTAGAAAGTGCGCTTAATGAGCATAGACCGGATGTAGTTTTTATAGACAATGTGAGGGACTTGCTGAAAGACTTTAATTCAATTGAGGAATCCGGGGAGCTGGTAAACTTTCTTATGCGATTGACAAAACAGTACAATGTTACAATAGTGACAGTATTGCACGAAAACAAGGGCAAAGATGAAAATCTACGCGGACACCTTGGGACTGAGTTAGTCATAAAAGCTTCGGAGGTTTACCATGTGACAAAGACCTTATCTAATTTTAAAGTTGTGCAAACGGAGTGCCGGAACGCTCCCATTGATGATTGGTCTTTTGAATTGGATGAACAGAGCCGGCCAGTACCCACAGAGATCGAACGCACGGTTAGCAGAGCCGACACAAGGGAATATATAATGAGGGGTGAATTTGCAGAACTATTCAAGCAAAAGGATAAATTCAGATTTTCGGAACTTGTCAAAGCAATTCAGGAACAGCAATTGATTGCAGAGAGAACCGCCAAAGATCGGATAACAAAAGGGTACGCTCTCGATATAATAACTAAGGATATTCACGGACTAATAACACTTAAAATGGAGGAACGCGATGCAGTACAAAAGTAGTGTGGGAAATGCAGTGTATGCTGCCCCTATAAATAGGGGGCTGCACCACTCTGCACTAAGTTTTCCGGTGCAGAGTTGCACCAATCTGCACCAATCTGCACCACTGCACTAAATGTGTAGGTAATTGAATAACAGCATATTAATAAAATAAGGGGCACAGTTTAGCCAATTAATTACATTTTGTTAACTAAAACCCATCAAACAGCATCAAGTTTTCGGTGCAGAGTTGCACCAATCTGCACCAATCTGCACCACTGCACTAAATGGGTAATCGAATTACAACGATATGAGAAATATTTTAGATGTAAAAGTTTCATTGTACAAAAACAAGGAAGATAAAGCCCCAAAAACGGTCATTTTAGGGAACATTTTGGCCAGTACTAAATACGCGGCTTTGGTTGAAAAAATCAGATCAACCACGGATGATAAGCACCAAAAAGAATTAAAACTTAAAGCACCTGCTTTTACGCCAAGTTGCGTAACAGAGGAAGACGGGAGCTTCACCCATACCGGGCTCGTGTGTCTCGATATAGATTCACAGCATAACCCGGATGTGGTCAATTTCCGCGATTTTAAGAAATTGGTTAGCACAATTGAAAATGTCGCGTATTGTTCTATTTCGATAAGTGGTAAAGGTTATTTTGTTTTAATTCCGGTATCAAACCCAGAAAAGCACCTGGAACATTTTAAGAGTCTTGAACTGGATTTTGCCCGGTGCGGAATTACGATAGATCCAGCGTGCAAAAACGTGAATAGACTAAGATTTGTAAGTTTTGATGAGGAACCATACCTTAACCTCAACGCAAAACCCTACACGTTTGTTTACAGTCCTGTTTCAGTTGCAAATGAGTGTTATTCTTATTCACCCTGCATTGATCGTGTAGAAGCTCTTATACTCGAAATAGAAGACAGATTAATAGATATTACAGGAAATTATTCGCAATGGTTTCAAATTGGGTGTGCCTTAGCTAATGAATTTGGTGAAGCTGGTAGGGAGTTCTTTTACCGGGTAAGTCAATATTCAGACCTGTACGAAGAAGCTACCACGGATAAGCAATTTTCGGCCTGTCTCAAAGGTTTAAATAGCTCAACACCTATTCACATTAACACCCTGTTTCACTTTGCAAAGCAATACGGCGTCATTCTAGCCAGCCCCGAAATTGATTTTAAACTTAATTAAATAATACAGCCAAATGAATAAAAATCGAAGCAAAGTTTATGAGTTCATCGATTCATTCGACCCTGACTTACAAATTCAGATGTACAAAGCCTTCAAAGCGCGTGAAGCTGAAATGAAATTGCTGATTCTGGCACAGGCGCGGATTGAGAAGACCACAGCAGGCATAAAACACGAGCGTAAAATGTGGTCAAATTATCTATTGCAATTACAAATTGACCTGGTCAGTGAAACAGATCCTACCAAAGTAAAAACCTTGAAGCTAACCATTCAAAGAATTAGAAACACTCAATTAACACTTTATTAATAAATACGGGCAATAGTGCCAAATATTAAACACTTATCAAAAATGAAAACAGGTAATTTAAAAGAGATTGATATGACAATCACAAAGACTTCGATTAGTAAAGTTGTCGAATTCGATGAAATGGGTTATACCGCAACGCTTAACGGTCTCAACAGCATCATTAAAGTAATCAATGAAAAACCAGTTGAGAGCAACGACCGCTTAAGTGTTGACAGCTTAAAACGAAACGGGGTAATAAATGAAAGTTTCCGGTCATCATGTGTAAAATTGGGATTGACTCCAACGTCTGAACTACTGCAAAAGTGCTTGAATAAAAATGACATGACACTATCAAGTATTATCACTGACGAGGTAATGGCCGAACTGAATAAGCAAAACATTCATGACGGGCTTAAACTGTCATTACTGAAGAGTTTTGAAGGCTCAATGTTTGAGTTCGCAAAGGTTATAATTCGTCTGAACAGCACCATAGCAACCGTTAATCATTCAGTATTCATGAGTACGAGAAAACCGCTGCAAATTGAAAAGAGACTAACCTTTGTTGAAGGTTTGGCCATTGTATCGGATGAAGCAAAGGAAGATTTAAAAGAAATCTTCACTACCAGACTGGATAACGAAGCGAGACAAGAAGCATTTGATTTATTAGCGGTTATCGCTGACACTATCAACCAATTCAATGCAACCGTTAAGAGATGCAACCTCTTCCCAATGACAGTGCAGGCGGATTATTTGAGTTATGAGAATGATCTTGTAACTCCAAACAATACAATTATTAAATATTTTTTAAACCCTTTAAATTAGTTAGTTATGAGTGTAAAAGTAGCAGTAATGAAGGCTTTAGTTTTGGCAATTCAGGATAACCAAATTAGTGATGAATTCGTGGATGCCGCGAATGTTGAGACAATTCAGGACGTTAAAAAGGTCTCAGAGGCGTGGAATGCGCAGAAGACAACAACCGCAAAGGATGCCAACGCAACCGCAAAGCCGGATAAAGCAGAAGCGGACATAACCGCGTGGGCAGCGAAGGGCAAGGCAGAGGCCAAAGCGTAATCTTTGTCATCAGAGGTGCGGGTAATTTAGACGATAAAGCGGTAAACAGTTAATGACACCGCTTTATTATCAAAGTGCCTTAAATCGCTTTATTTTGAAAATAACAGATAATAACAGAACTTAAATTTAAAGTTATGGAGAAAGGAAAAACAAATAACCCGAATGGACGACCGAAGGGCTCTCTTTTTCGCCATTAAAGTATTTGAACATTTCCATATCGTTAGTGAATATGTGTGCTTAATGGGAACACGAAAGTTATGATTTTTTGCGTTGTTTCACGATAGTTCCACGAAAGTAAAACCAAAATATTATAAAACATTTATTATTAACGGTTTAAGTGTATTAGGATGGAAGTTTAGTTAACTTTAGATGCACTTTAGGAGCTAAGAGGTTTTTAAGGGCTTTACATCCCAAAGCTGCTTTTACTTTCCGGTGCCACCTGGTCCCGTTTGTTGATTAATTCAAGGTAAATCGTTTTTGCATATCCTTCACCCTCCTCACTGCTGCTTATTTCTGTTCTGGATGGCGCCTTTATCCCTAAAAGGTTTGCCAATGCCTTTAATGCTTCTTGCTTATTATAGAATTTGACTTTTAAAGAATCCCCATATTTGCCCGGTGTCGTTTCCACTTCCTGAATGCATGACTTTTGATCATCGTTAAGAGAATCCCAATCTGTTAAAGTTGTCCAGTTAATACGAAGATCCCCCATATTTGAAAATGCAATTTTCTCAAGTTCTTTGATTATTCGTAGTGCGGTAATGCCAGCGGCTTTGGATAAATCATTCTGCTTTTCTTCGATTCTTCTTTTGATGTCAGGTTTTGTAAGGTTTTGATAACCTATTGACCTCGCTGACTTCTCACTATAACCCGCTCTTATTGCGGCCTTTGTAGCGTTTAAATCAATGCAGTACTCATAGCAAAACTTTTCTTCCTTTGCGGTTAATTTATCAACATTTCCACCGATAACCGGATTTTTTGCGCTGTTTTCCATATTATTTAGACATTAAACTACACAAATATAGTAATAATAGGATTTAAACGCGGCCTTCTTTTCCTCTTAAATACTTATGTGTTCCCAATAAGCACACTATTTACATGAATTAAATTTTATATTTGCAATGCAATTTATGAATGTTTGGATTGATTGAAAGCCGTGAAGGTCTGGAAACAATTATTAAAACCCGTCGAAGCGTATAAGATGGGTTTTTTTGTGCACCATCTGCACTACTCTGCACTACTCTGCACCATCTGCACTACTCTGCACCATCTGCACTACTCTGCACCATCTGCACTACTCTGCACTACTCTGCACCATCTGCACCATCTGCACCATCTGCACCATTTGGCCAAATGTGTGCTCAATAGGAACATATCGCACTGATTAAATGATATTTACGCCTAATTGTTTTGACAATTCATTTTTCTTTCGTTGGTTTGCAATGCAAGATTAGTTTATTATTGTTACACCAAAATTTCAATTAAGAGCATCAATTAAAAAAACATTTTTAAGATAAAGGCACGGGAGGGTTTTGGAAACCTAATTTTCTATCGCTCTGTGATGGACTGATCTTGCAGCCCGTGCCCCTTTTTATTTATTAACCATTTATTTTTTCTAAAATGCAAGATCAGAAAGAAAACAAAAGCACCTTAAGCGGTGAAGTGTTGGCCAACCAAAGCCAAACGCAAGTATTAACCAAGATTCTCAACGAAGTCAACACCCGACGCAATGAAGGTAACCTTTCAGCCATTGAAAAGTATCTATCCTCATACGACGCAATCAGTGCTTTGAAATCATTGGGCAAAGTAATGTATGTCTGGTATGACAACGACGCGAGCGACGATACAAAGATCCGTTCAGATGTAGCTTACTTCATGGAGGGGATTAATCAGTTATTGCTTAATATTGCATTGTCCGAAGCAGGGGCACTACAAAGAATGGAAATGCTGATTTCATTAACAGCCGAAAAAACATCTAATACCCTTATCAAATGAAACAATTCCAGCAAGACGATAAAAGGGTAGTAGATGCGGTTAATGATTTAATTGGCATGGGTAGGATAATGCACACGCGTAAGAGGCTCGAAGAGGTGCTGTTCAGTTGGATTGTGGACGCTGAACCCCCTAAAAGTTACAGGGATGATGTAATTTACCATTTCAGATGTATATTCGATTTTATTGATGATATTGATCAATTGGAAAGAGAAGAGCCAGAAACAAAATAGCTATTTTAAATATTTGTATATTTGCATTGTCGATTCTACGGATTCGACGCCGTAGAGCCTTAGATAGTTAAAACTTTTTAGGGCTTTGCTTTTTATAGAACAATTCTCACTCAAAAAGGTAAAAACCTAAATATATGCCATTTAGCATTAATTACATTTTGCACTGAAATGTAATTAATGCTAAAGATCAGAGCGAAGATACAAAGCATTTCATTTGTCCATAACGCGGGGGACGTTCTGCATCATGTGGGGCGTCCTTTTTGGTTTAACGAAGAATGAGTAAAAACCGTTAAAAGGAGCTTTTATTATTGTTCAATGTGTGTGTATCTGTATGTATCTATCTATAACTATTTAAAATACAGCCATTAGAGCATTCAGGATATGAACATATCACCCGGTCGATTATTTTTATTCAATATATAGTATAAATATCAAATTTTACTGAGCGCCTTCTCAATTTTGTTCAGTCCTTCTTCGAGTACGGCTCTTGGACATCCAAAATTTAACCTGAAATAACCCTCGCCGCCGGTTCCGAATTTACTCCCGTTGTTTAACGCTACTCCTCCATCAATGAGTATTTTGGCTAATTGGTTTTCGGTAAGGTTATATGCCGAAAAATCGAGCCAGACCAAAAATGTGGCTTCGGGTTTCATGATCTTTACCTTTGGTATTCTTGCTGTAAGAAATGTCTCCAAAAAATGATAGTTATCTTCGAGATAAGTCATCAGCTGCGAAAGCCATTCATATCCGTTTTGAAGAGCAGCCTCCGTCGCGATATTCCCGAAAATATTTCCGCTATGGATATGAACCGTATTCAAAACCCTTTCGTACTTCACTCTTAGCTTTTTATTGGGAATGATCACAAAAGCTGTCGAAAGTCCGGCAACATTGAAGGTTTTGCTGGCGGCCATTAATACGGCGCTGTTCATTGCAATTTCTTTCGACACCAGTGGAATCGGGATGTGTTTGTTTCCGGTGAAAACCACATCAGCATGAATCTCGTCAGAGATGATCACAATTCCATTTTCAGTACAAATCCGGCTTAGCTCCTCGAGTTCCTCCATTTTCCAAACCATTCCTCCCGGATTATGGGGACTGCATAAGACTAAAAGTTTGGTCTGAGGATCGATTATTTTCCGCAGGTTATCAAAATCGAAGGTATACCTTCCATCTTTGAGCATCAGCGGATTCTCAACCATATTTCTTCCCGAACCTTTAATACTTGTGAAGAATGGAAAGTAAACCGGTGGTTGAACTATCACCTTATCTCCCGGCTCCGACAGCGCCATGATCAGCATCGTGACTGCCGAAACGACGCCCGGACTTGATGTGATCATCTCTTTATCGATCTTCCAGCCATGCTGGCGATCCAGCCAATTAATAATTGCTTCGAAGTAACTGTCGGGACGGTAGGAATAAGCGAGTATTTCATGTTCCATGCGCTGGCGCAATGCATCCATGATAAAGTCGGGCACCCGGAAATCGGTGTCGGCTACCCAAAGCGGTATAGCCTCGCCATTTCCGTAAATGGTTTCGAGCATATCGTATTTAACGCAGTCGGTGCCGCGTCGTTCAATTATTTCATCAAAGTTGTAATGCTTCATTTTATAATATATTTAGTATAACCCTTCGAGTGGTTGAAAACCCTCGATGTGGTTTAATCTTAAAAGCCGCTTCGAGGGTCTGAAAAGGACCACTCGAAGGGCTTAAATAATTTTTTTCAACCAATTAAAATCCTGAAGTTTTTCAATTTTCAAGACGAAATCAAAACGATCTGGATTGAGGCAAAGTTCAAAATCAGTTGCCGGCGACCAATCATCATTGGCCGGATCGAGCAGTCGTGCCCCGTCGCCCGTACGGAGGATTAGCTTCATCTTTTCGAAATCTGTCACATTATTCATCAACCGATCGCGCACATATTCGGCAAAAAAAGTATCCTCCTGTGTCGGGTAGCGGCCTTCGTAGCCCATACAAACCAGGCTTAATTGGGCCGGATTATTCAAACGGATATAATTGATGATGGCTTCTGCGTTGACAAAACTTCCGGTGATGATTTCATCCGCAAGCTTCGCATTGGCAATTCCACGGGTCCCGGAACTTGTCGTCATGATAATGGTCTTTCCGTTAAAATTCTGGTTCATAATGTGAGTTGGAGAGTTTCCAAAATCGAAACCAGGCACTTTTCGCTCATTCCGCTCACCAAGCATCACCACATCTTTTAGTATTTTCTTTAGTTCGAAGGCCTCTTCCACATGTTCGACAGGGATGATTTTATCAGCGCCGGCAGCAAAAACGTAACAAGCTGTCGAAAAGGCCCTGAAGACATCAATCACGACTGTAAGCCCTTTTGCCTTTTTTGCTCCTTCGGTGAGCTGGAGGATTTCAATTTCCATATTTGATCTTTTGATCGTTCCTACGGGAACTTTTGTAAATTGGCAGCGAATTTAACGTAAATCCATCGAATAGAAATATGATATCTGTCGTTAAAAATAAATTGATTGTTTTGCAATTTTCGAACCTGAACCAGTTTGATGAAATAATCCATTTTTCGACGACCAGGGGAGGTGGTATAAGTTTGGGTAATTATAGATCCTTAAATATGGGATTTAATTCGGGAGATCTCTCCAACGATGTGACCGAAAACAGGATCAGACTCTGTGAAGCGCTTGGTATTTCTCCTGCACAAATTGTATTTCCTAAACAGACACATACCGCAACTGTGAAGACGATTGCAATTGGCTTTTGGGGTTTAGACAAGGAGGCGCAAAAGAATTTTATTAATGAAACTGATGCAGTTATCACGAATCTTAAAGGAGTTTGTGTGGCGATAAAAACTGCTGATTGCGTCCCTGTTCTTCTTTACGACCCAAAACAGAAAGTAGTGGCAGCAGTTCATGCCGGGTGGCGCGGAACGGTACAAAATATTGTATTAAAGACGATTCGTAAAATGATAAAAGAATTTGGAACTGAGCCTTCGGATCTTATCGCTGGAATTGGTCCTTCAATCAGTCCGGGAGTTTACGAAGTCGGGGAGGAGGTTTGGAAACAATTTGATCCTGAATTTTGTCTTTCTGCAAATCCTGACAAAGCAGACAAAAAACTACTTGATCTTTGGAGTGCCAATTATCGGCAACTTGTCAGCACGGGAATTCCTGCTGATCAGATTGAATTGGCAGAAACCTGTACATTTTCAGATCCGGAGCGGTTTTTTTCAGCGCGTCGTGACGGGATCAGGACCGGAAGAATGGCAACAGGGATCATGATCAGTTAATTGGGAATAAAAGCAGTCTGAATTAAGCTGCGCTCCATTCCTTATCTTCTAATTCAATCTTAGTCTTAACATTTGCCTTTAAAGCATGAAAAATATTTAGTACAGTGCTAATTTTCATATTACTTGCATTTCGCTAAAGTTTGGATATTTCTGACTTTTTTACTCCGATCATATCCGTTAACTCTTCCTGCATAAGATTTCTTACCCCATTATGGTTGCCTTTGAAAAATCGTTGGACAACGAGTACCCTAAAGTTTTGCCCAAAGGACGCATTGGACAAGCGATCAATTACACATATAGAATTTATCACAAATTGAGGCTCTATGACGTTTGGGATGGGTAATTGGAATTTGTAATGATTGCATTCGGCTATTAGATACTGGCAAATGGCAGGACCACCTATAAAGGGAATCAGAAATTATCTTCTTTAAAGGATTTAAGACTGATAGTTAGCACTATCATGCCAGCTCCAAGTTGCCAAAAGCCAGCTGCTCATTGTATCATCCATTTGAAGGCAGTTTACAAAATTTACCCACACGATTCGTCATAGAGCCCAAATTGACCCGGTATCACCTCGATGGCCGATTGAATATGGATACCAACCTGGCAGAAAATGCGGTCAGACCAATTGCCCTGGGCCGGAAGAACTGGTTGTTCTGAGGCAATCATGAAGCAGCCGAAAATGCAGCCATTGTCTATTCATTGCTGGGATGCTGCAAGGCAAGCGGTGTGAACTTCGGCGACTTGGCTTGTCTTCTTCCTGAACAACGTCCATAAATACGACAACGATTACAGCAAAGATCTGGCAGAACTGCTGCCGAACAACTTTAAGTTACAAAATCAAAATTGTAACATACTCTCCTAAGTCTCTCAAAGTTCTCCCAATATTTTAGAATAACTTTGAGAGTGGAATCCCGATTTTTCAGGAAATCAAGAAGAACTTCACCGAATGCTTTGGTTACTTTATTTATTTGTAGCAGCCGGAAATGTAAAATTTTTGAGTGTTTTTTTTAAAAAATTAAATACAGGACGTAGGAATCGTAGGAAAATTCCATGTTTTTCAATTTATTATCTACAGATTCAATTGGTATACAGTGGATTACAACAGTTTTTCTGCGTTCCTACATTCCTACAGTTTTCCTACGGTTATCCTAACTTCCTACGATCCTATATTCCTACGTATTGATTTGGTATCCAACTGATTACTGCGATTCTACTACAGTTTTCCTATGTTACTATATTCTTACGTATATTGGTATACTGCTGATTACAGCTATTTTCCTACGTTTCCTACGATCCTACGTTCCTATTCCGATTTTCCTACGTTTATTCCTACGATTTTCCTACGTTTATTCCAACGGTTTTCCTACGGATTTCCTACGTTTCCTACGGATTCTATATGTTATGTTAAAATACAAAAGTTCTGTATCAGATGCGCATGCTGCGACAATAATGAATGGAGCCGATGGCGCTATGACATCTGTTTATTTTCAATGCCAATTAAATACGACAATATATTATTTCTATGACTTATATAGCAACTATTTTTAAGAATACAGAAAATTATTTCTTTTCATTCGAAAACGAATAAGGGAAACTTTCGGGCGTAGTACCGCGTGTTTTATTAGGCGTCTTCGTCATGTCAAACTGTAATTTTCCACCTTTCATTAAATCTCTGTGGGTAATGTAGTTTTTACCATACAATTTCCCATCGAAGGTAATCTTATCAATGTAAACATTGTCAGAATTGTTCTGCGGTGCATTGATTTCGAATTTCTTTCCGTTCTCGAGTGTCAGCGTGATCTTTTTAAACAACGGCGATCCGAAAGCATATTCCCCGGTACCGGGGGCTACAGGATAAAAGCCCATTGCCGAAAAGACATACCAGGCAGAAGTTTGTCCATTATCTTCGTCACCGCAAAGGCCGTCAGGATTCGGATTATAAAGCCTGTCCATCGCCTGCCGTGCCCAATATTGGCCCTTCCAGGGTTGACCAACGTAGTCGTAAAGATATATAGCATGTTGAACCGGCTGATTCCCGTGCGCGTATTGTCCCATATTTGAGATCAACATCTCTGTGATTTCATGAATCTGAACGCCATAATACGAGCAATCAAAAGTCGGTGCAGCTACGAACATTTCGTCAAGACGATTTGCCATTTTTTCGCGGCCACCCATCAAATTGGCCAATCCCTGTGGGTCGTGGAATACGCACCATGTCCAATGCCAGCTTGAACCTTCGGTAAAGGCATCACCCCATTTGTCGGGACGGAAAGGTGACTGGAAAGTACCATCTTCATTCTTGCCGCGCATAAAATTGACAGTGGGATCGAAAACATTTTTGTAATTCAATGCCCGTTTTTCGAAAAGCTTAATATCTTCCTGCGGACGGCCCAGATCTTTGGCTAGTTTAGAGATGCACCAATCAGCAAACGAATATTCCAAAGTGCGGGCTGCGTTTTCATTAATTCCGACGTTATAAGGAACATACCCAAGCTTGTTATAATAATCAACACCCAGACGACCGACTGAACTCATTGGCCCTGCATGTTCTGTGTTTTTTTGAATGGCTTCATACAATTTCGCGATATCAAATCCACGGATTCCTTTTAGATAGGCATCAGAAATAATTACGGCCGAATTTGATCCAACCATGCAATCGCGGTGCCCCGGACTTGCCCATTCGGGAAGCCAGCCACTTTCATTGTAAGTATTCGCCAACCCTTCCATGATTTTAGCACTCAGAGATGGGTGCATCAGTGTGAAATAGGGGAATACAGCACGGAAGGTGTCCCAGAAACCATTGTCGGTGAATAGGTATCCCGGCAATACTTTACCGTTGTATGGACTGTAATGAACGGTTTTATTATTCGCATCGACTTCGTAAAATTTGCGCGGGAAGAGCATTGTGCGGTAAACGGCTGTGTAGAAAGTACGGTATTGGTCAACAGATCCGCCATCTACTTTTACGCGGTCAAGCTCCTTGTTCCAGGCAGCTTCTGCCTTACTTTTAGTTTGGTCGAAAGTGCTTTGGCCAATTTCTCTTGTAAGGTTTAATTCCGCTTGTTCCGGACTTATAAAGGAAGATGCCACGCGTGCATTAACGATCTCCCCTTTTTTTGTTTTGAAAGTAATAGCTGCCATGACGTGTTTTCCTTCGGCGATGGTACTGCCTTCGGTTAAAACACTGTCTTTCCATGTTGAGACTTCGGTGAAAGGTTTGTCAAAGACGATCACAAAGAAATTATGGAAGTTATCGGGTACACCACCGCTGTTGTTACGGCAATATCCTGTGATTTTCCTTTCAGCAGTTGAGATTTTTACCATCGATCCTTTGTTGAAGGCGTCTATCAACACGTGAGAAGAATCGGATTCAGGAAAAGTAAAGCGAAAGTGGGCAGCGCGTTCGGTAGGCGTAATTTCGGTTATAACATCATAGTTCGATAGGTAAACCTTGTAATAATGCGGTTTTGCAGTTTCTGCCTTGTGTGAAAACCACGAAGCGCGCTTATTTTCATCGACAATCAATTTCCCTGTTTCGGGGAAAAGTGAAAAGGCAGCATAATCGCCGATCCACGGACTTGGCTGATGGGTCTGCTTGAAACCTCTGATTTTTACATCGTCATACATATATCCCCAACCATTTCCGTTTTTATTGGTTTGTGGAGTCCAGAAGTTCATTCCCCAAGGCAATGCAATTGCAGGGTAAGTGTTGCCGTTTGACAAAGCATAATCGGAATCTGTCCCCACCAACGGATTGATGTATTCCACCAGCGAACCCTTTTTGGTGTCAACAGGCTGGGCATAGGTGATACTTGTAAATAGCACCAGCATTAAAATTAAAAATTTCATTTTCATCTTTAATAGTTGTGTTTATTTATTGATATATTGTAATTTGTATTTGACAGGATTTATCTGCTTCAGTTTCTTACCGCTTTTCTTTCCACATTGACCGCTTGAAGGGTTTTCAACCACTTCAAAGGTCTGTTCATCAATCTTTCCATTACCCGCTAACCTGAACCTCGAGCCCGGTTTCTTTGACTACCTGATTTGCAATTGCTTCGAGTTCTTTGGTCGAAACTTTTCGGAGGTCGTTGGCAGGTGTATCACGGGCGATTGTGTAAATCATCACAAGCCGGGGGCGAATCTGTTGGAGTATTTCAATCCAAGCTTTCAGTTCTTTCCCGGTAGTGTTGTCGATTTCTGCACCTTTAAAATTTCCACGGATAAACATGGTTTGAATAATCGACTGGCCATTAAATTGCTGAATGTTTTTGATGACACTTTGCAAATCAAATCTTCCGACAGGCTGATCGAGTACCCTGATTGTCTCAATAAATCCGGAGTCAAGTTTTAGAATATTGTCATCTATCTTTTTAAGCGCTTCAACTACCTTCGGTTTATGCAGCATTGTTGAATTCGAAAGCACAGCTATCTTTGCAGCAGGACATAATTCATCTCTTAGCAGGATAGTATCGTCAATAATTCCGGCAAAATCGTTATGCATTGTAGGCTCTCCGTTTCCTGCAAAGGTGATCACGTCGGGTAATGCACCTTCATTTTTCATCTCCGTCAGTTTCGCCCGAAGCAATCTTTTTACTTCATTTCGGGTCGGAAGTATTGCTTTTACGGTTCCTTTCTCTGGATTCCATCCACATTCGCAATAGATGCAGTCGAAAGAACACAATTTCGAATCGTTTGGCAGCAAATTAATTCCCAGCGAAATGCCTAATCTGCGACTGTTTATCGGTCCGAATATTGTTTGATCAAAAAGAAATGTCGACATATTTAGTCTGTAAAAATTTATAACGTTGAATCGATACCGAAATGTAACCAATTAAATCAACTTTTTAACTTTTGATTGAGGCAATAATTGAAGATGCTGCAAATCCATTCCAGTAATCAGGTTGATTCCAGGACGCTTTCCGACTTCAATTGTTCCTGCCCAATCGTTCATTTCAAGTGCTTCTGCTCCGTTTCGAGTGGCCCAAATTACGATTTCACTCAATGGAATGGAAGGGAAATGCGCCTGTATGGTTTTCATTTCATCGAGCATCGAAAGCTGGTGGTTCGACGAAAGACTATCTGTTCCAATGCAAATCTGAAGTTTGTTTTGTCGAAATAGTTCAATGTCAGGAAGCCGGTCTTCGATGTAAAGATTCGATTCGGGACAAAGTACAAACCAGGTTTTATTCAAAGACCTTGTTTTTGCAATCAGGTCAATATCTTTTTGATTGGTACGGATATTGTGAACGAGTAAGAGTTTATTTTCTTTTGGCAGCCGGTCAATTACACTTTCCAGCGCCGATTTTCCGGTAGGTTTGAAAAACGAAAGATCAATGGCAAGGTTCTCTGTCAGGTGCCGGATGATTGCACCATCGCCGGAACGGTATAAATCATCTTCTTCGGAACATTCCTGACTGTGCATTGATAAAATGGATTGTTGATCTTCAGCAAAGTCACCTATTTTATCAAACAGTTCTTTAGAGATGGAATAGGGAGCATGGGGAACTACCGATACCCTTATACCAAGTGATTTGGCCTCATCAAAGCAATACTGTGCCCATGCAAAAGCCTTTTCAGCCCTTAGCGGCGAAAAACCAAGTGTTTCAATAAATGTGTGGTAGACGATCTTTGATCTTGATTTCAACTCAAAAGTGGAGTCGGTATTCGAGATATCCCCAACGGCAACGACCCCATTTTTCAATAGTTCAAAATCCGCTTTTTGCGCGGCATTAATCACATTGTTTTCTTCGGAGTTACGATGTTCAATCACATTTTTAAGAAAACCAGGCAATCCGGTCTTTTCGGGGAAAACGTTGTGCAAATGAGATAATTCGAGGTGGCAATGTGCATTCACAAACCCTGGGATGAGTACGCCGCTGTAAAACTCAACATTGGAACTCTCCTCAAGTTCTCCTTTTGTATCGATGATATCAACTACGGTACCATTATCTGAAAGTATGACGATCCCTTTTATAAGAACAGCACCTGTTCCAGTGATGATATAGTGTGCTGATAATTTTCGCATATCAGCTATTTAATAAGCTTTACAGAGTCTTTAATACTTTGCTTTGTAACTGGTTTTTGGACCTTTATAACCTTGTTGGCTTTGGCTTTAAGATCCAGCATTTTGAGCGAATCTTTTGGATTCGTTTTCACAATGACTTTTGCCTTTACAGTGTCTTTTACAGTTGCTGTATCTTTCACTATTGGCTTTGCAATGGGTTTTCTGGCTTCTATTGAGTCTCTTGCCCGGGCTTTCACATTCATTTCGTTGAGCCGGTTTAGTACTTCATCATAAATAGGTTTGTAAATATCGGGATGCTTACCGTAGTATAATAACGAAGCTTCAAATGTTTTCTGATCAAGCTTGTGTTTTTTTAATATTGTAAGATAAAGGTCTTCCTGAAAGTTTATGCGTTTATTCTCACTTACGAATCGTTGAGTGTAAATCGCTTCAGCCAGATGAAGTTCAACTAATATAGGGGTAATCTCTTCTTCTGACAATATCCCTCTTGGAATATTTGAGCAGGAAAGTGCCAGAACGGCCATTAATATAATCAGACATTTTCTCATTCGTCGTCCTCCATTTGTCTTATTTCTTTGAATTTTTTCGCAAAAGGTGAAGCAAAAACGAATGCATTCAGCTTTTTATTTCTTGTATTGAAAATTTGGGTGTTATTTCCTTCCCAGCATTTCAGGCCTTCGGATATGAAAAGTATTTTGTCGCCAATCTCCATTACAGAATTCATATCGTGGGTATTGATGACCGTTGTAATATCGAATTCTGAAGTTATCTCCTTAATCAGCGCATCAATCAGGATAGATGTAACAGGGTCGAGCCCCGAATTGGGTTCATCACAAAATAAATATTTGGGATTGAGTGCTATGGCACGGGCAATTGCCACACGTTTTCGCATGCCACCCGAGATTTCGGCAGGGTAGAGGTGATTGGAATTTAAAATATTTACCCTTTCGAGGCAGAAATTGAGTCGCAATGATTTCTCTTTTATGGTCTTGGTTGTAAACATATCCATCGGAAAACGAACATTCTGTTCTACTGTAAGAGAGTCGAATAGTGCGCCGTTCTGAAAAACCATCCCGATTTCCTGTCTGAGCAATTTTTGTTCCTTAAAGTCCATCAGGCGAATATCGCGTCCATCGAAAAGGATTTCGCCACTATCGATTTCAATAAGGCCTACAATTGACTTAAGCAAAACAGTTTTTCCCGAACCGCTTTGCCCGATAATAAGATTGGTCTTCCCTTTCTCAAATATTGTTGAGATATCTTTTAGAACCTCACGGCCTTCGAATGACTTGCAAATATTTTTGATTTCAATCATTTGAATAGCAATTGAGTGAGTACAAGGTCGAAAAACAGAATCAGAATACTCGTATTAACCACCGCTTTGGTGCTTGCACGTCCGACTTCAAGGGCGCCCCCTTGCACATAATATCCCAGGTAAGCCGGGATCGTTGCAATTAAAAATCCGAATACAAATGTTTTAATGATTGAAAAATAGACATAAAACGGAACGAACATAGTGGTAATCCCTGTAATGTAAGTTGCTACAGTAACTACACCCGAAAGTGGCCCGGTTATTAATCCGCCGAACAGACCACATGTTACACTGATAATAAAAAGTAGCGGACTCATGAAAACTACGGCTATTATCTTTGGCAGTATCAGATAGGAGGCAGAATTAACCCCCATAATCTCCATTGAATCAATTTGCTCAGTAACCCGCATGCTGCCAATCTCTGAAGCTATGTTTGAACCCACTTTCCCGGCAAGCATCAGGCTAAGGACGGTTGATGAGAATTCAAGGATCAAGGTATCGCGGTTGCCAAGGCCAATAATATAATTTGGCATTAACGGGCTAACCATATTATAGGTCAATTGAAGTGTAATGATACCTCCCATAAAGACAGAGATGATTGCAACAATTCCAACTGAATTGATTCCCAGTTTTTCAATCTCAAGAACTAATTGATGGCGGTACATTGAGTTCTTCTCAGGTTTTTTAAAAACTCTGATCATCAGCAAAAAATATTGTCCAATGTGATAAATAACTCCCACGCAATTTAATTTTGGTTAAAGATTAAAAATCATCCGATTGAAATTATGAAACCACTCAATTTCAGCGATATTTTAAAGAAATTACACAACTTATATTTCCCGATAAAAGTACAAATAATTTAATCAACCGATTGCCACGTTTTTGTTGATGGTTGTTAAACACGTTGAACCATCTGTATGATATTCGAAAAAAAGAATAATTTTGGATAAAAATATTTTGTATGGAAAATTCTAAGAATTATTGTGTGATTATGGCAGGTGGTATCGGAAGTCGTTTCTGGCCTTTAAGTACCGCGGAGAAACCCAAACAGTTTTTAGATATTCTTGGCATAGGGCGCTCTCTACTTCAACTCACTTACGATCGTTTTTCACGAATTATTCCTGCTGAAAACTTTCTTATCGTTACAAGCGAGAATTACAAAGATCTTGTCCTTAGCCAACTTCCTGAATTGAATGAATCGCAGGTTTTATCTGAACCACTGCGACGCAATACTGCTCCTTGTATTTGTTATGCGACCTATAAAATTCTAAGCGTTTGTCCCGACGCAAATGTGATTGTAGCGCCTTCAGATCATTTGATTATGAAGGAGGATTACTTTCTTGAAGAGATCACTAACGGGCTTCGGTATGTGTCGGGAAAAGATGTTTTGCTGACCTTAGGTTTACAGCCTAATCGTCCCGAAACAGGATATGGATATATTCAGGTTGCAGAGAAGGCTGAATTTGAAGGAAAAAATAACCTTTTCAGGGTAAAAACCTTTACCGAGAAGCCCGATCGCAAAATGGCGCAGGTTTTTCTGGAGACCGGAGAGTTTTACTGGAATTCAGGGATATTTATTTGGTCGGCAAAAGCCATATTAGATGCTTTTGCCAAACATCTTCCTGAAGTAAATGCCCTTTTCGATTATGGAAGAAAACTTATAAATACTTCGGATGAAGGACATTATATTAATAAAGTCTATTCGGAGTGCCCTAATATCTCGATTGACTACGGAGTGATGGAAAAAGCCGACAATGTTTACGTGTTATGTGCCGATTTTGGTTGGTCAGACCTTGGAACATGGGGATCGCTTTATGAAAATCACAGTAAGGATGATGCTGCAAATGCAGTTAGCGGCAATAAAGTTTTTTTATATGACACCAAGGATTGTATCATTGCAATGCCTGACGATAAGATTGTCGTAATACAGGGTTTAAAAGATTATATTGTGGTTGAAGCAGATAAAACTTTGCTGATTTGCAAAAAAGAAGATGAACAGCAAATCCGGCAGTTTGTAACTGATGTAATGCTCAAAGAAGGTAAAAACAATAATAATATAAAGAACGGCGGTCCCGCATGATCCGGTTTGTATTCAATCTTTACCTATAGATTAAATGGACTTATTGCGAAATAATAAGATTGAAATGGAAACTTTGACAATAAAAATAAATACCCGTACCATTAAGGGAAAACATCTTATTGAGCTTTTAAATGAGATGGAAAGAGAAGGATCAGTCAACATTCAAAAAGCTGAAACTTACAAAGAGGTTAAAACAGCTGTTAAAGAGATGAAAATGGGCAAGGTAAAACCTATTAGTGAGCTTTTTAAATGAACATATCGGTCTTTTTCTCTCACGTATTCGAAACTAAATATTAGTGGTATAAGAAAAAATTCAAGTCTCTTGAAGATGATTTGAAAGCATTTATTGACAATTTATCAGAAATTGAGGCGATAGATTTAGGCGGAGGAATATTCAAATACCGGCTTCTGGTAAAATCTAAAAACAAGAGTAAGAGCGGTGGATTCAGGGTAATATATTTTGAAATTTTGGTGTCGGAAAACCAAAAAAATATAACACTTCTTACTATTTACGATAAAAGTGAACAATCATCCATATCAAAGAAGGAAATTAGTGAGATACTTAAAGAAGAGGGATTTGCTTAATGTTATTCCAACTTTTTTCAATGAGTGCTTAAAGTAATAATCCGCTCAATTGGCTTGTTTTTTGTTTATTCTCTTTGGGTTAATTTTCCACCGCATACTACGATTTGAAAAATCAAATTCCTCAATACACCCCGTCTTTTGGCGATGAGGTGATTCATTTGCTTTATGAAGGAAAAGTGATAATTCTATAAATCCTGATGATTTAGTAATAGTTTTGAAATACCTGCCCAAATATTATATACTCTCTACTGCCTTAGAATTTTGAGCATAGTCTGATAATATAAACGGCAGACTTAAATCATTAGTTCTGTTTTAGTGCATTTCCGATCAGCCACAATAATCAAATCCTCACAAGACTTTTACGCTTAACAGTTTTAAGACAGAATCGCGCAAAGTAGTAAACTTGCCAAGATTTGCCGGTTTGACTGGTTCCGCAGGTTCTGATTTGATTGTAAGGGGATCAACAGCTGTACCCCCAATATACACCCTGAAATCGAGATGGGGACCCGAAGCTAACCCTGTCATTCCTACATAACCGATTACTTCACCCTGTTTGACGCGCTGGCCTGCTTTCAGTCCGGTCGCGAATTTTGATAAGTGCATATAGGAGGTAGTGTAGACCGAATTGTGCCTTATTTTCACAAAATTTCCCCCTCCGGCTGGCTGATAACTTTTTTGTAAAACAACGCCGTCTCCAATTGTATAAACGGGTGTTCCGGTTGCTGCGGCATAATCGACACCATGGTGAGGCCGCATAATCCGAAGTACAGGGTGCATCCGGTTATTCGAAAAGCGGGAGCTGATGCGTGAGAATTTTAATGGAGCTTTCAGAAATGCTTTCCGAAGGCTGTTTCCCTTTTCGTCAAAAAAACTGTCCCCCTCTTCCTGCGAGAACCTGATGGCATAAAATGTAGCGCCTGCTTGTGTAAACGATGCCGAATAGATCTTTCCCAGACCGATCGACTCACCATTCACAAAGTTTTCGTCGTATATAACCGTGAATTTGTCTCCCTTCTGAATGGCAAAGAAATCAATTGTCCATGCATAGATATCTGATAATTCAACGGCTAACAAGGGGCTGATATTTGTTTCCTTCATTGCATTCCAAAGAGAAGAGTTGATTACTCCCGATATTGTCTGCCTTTTCGAAGTCACTTCATGCTTTCCAGCCGTCACTTGTAACGAATTGGTGAGCGAATAAAGGTAATAGTCTACCCCATTATTTTGGTACGCGAGGTACTGCGGAGTCCTGGCTGCATCCTTAGAATAAAACACCGTATATGGATTTCCTGCTTTCATTTTGCGGACATCGAAAACAGTGACAGAATTCTTTGCTATCTGATCAACGGCTTGTGCCGAAACACCGCGTTCAATCAGAATATCGGAGAGATTCTGGTTTCTTGCAACAAAACTCTCCTCAATGTGGAATGAATCGGCAGGTAATCCATACAGCAACTTAGGTTCTGGAACGTTAATCACAACATCATCACCCAGAGGTGGTAATTTTTGATAATATCTGTTAAATCTGATGATTAAGAATATGGCAAATGCAACAATGAGTAATCCAATTATCAAATATGTTCTGCGATTCTTCATTTAATACCTGTTATGATTGACGATCGGCTAAATTAATGATTTGAGGAAATAATCAGTACTTCAACTTGTCAAATCCTTTTCCATAAACCCCCATCACCGAATTAAGGGAGATAAACGCATTGGAATCCAGCTCTTTAATTTTTCGAAAAATTTCGGGCGATTCACGTTTTCGCACAACGGTCATAATAACCTTCACATTTTGCTGGGTATACCACCCTGTTCCATCAAAAATGGTCAATCCGCGCCGCGACTCTTTCGTGATAAAATCGGCAATCTGTTCGTACTTATCGGAGACTATAAATAATTGGACCGACTGTTGCGCACCTGTGAGAAAGGCATCTATTGAATAAGATACAACCCACATTGACACATATCCGTAGACGAGTTTCTCGACCGAATGGAGTACAATATACGATGATGCGATAATGAGTACATCGCAATACATGATGATGCGGCCCGGACTGATATTCCTGTATTTGTTGATAATCATGGCTATGATATCTGTTCCTCCCGTGCTTCCCCCTTCGTTGAATATCAGGCCAATTCCTACACCCCCCATGATGCCACTTAGTACCGATGCAAGAAAAAAGTCGTTCAGAATGGGTTCCTTGATGTAGTTTTGCATCACATTCAGCATGATGGAAATAATCGACATGCTGAAGATTGTTTTGATACCAAAGTTTGCACCGAGAACTTTAATGGCTATAATAATCAGGAATATATTGATGATGAAATAAGTATAACCTGTCCCAAATCCCGTGGCGTAATAAATAAGCATTGAGATTCCTGTGACTCCTCCTCCTGCGATTTTCAATGGGATCAGAAATGCAGTGATTCCAAAGGAGTAAAGCGCAAGGCCGATCACCATGACAAAATAGGAACGGATTTGCAAAAATAATTTAGACCACATATTTTTTAATTTTTCGGCGCAAAAGAAGGAATATTTGTCTTACTAAAAGCTGATATAAAACAGATATTGTAGCGAGTATTCCAAAAATCATTATTTTGCTGCAATATTCCAAATCAAGCTTACGATTTAAAAACTATTTCTGAATTCAAAATGTTAATGTAGTTGTAATTTCTGAATCCAACGTGTTAATCGAAAAATAAATAAGAATTATAAAGAACTAATTAGTACCAGTATGAAAATTCATGAGTATCAGGCGAAAGAAATTTTATCGCGTTACGGGGTTCCCGTCACAAAGGAAGTATTGTGTTACACGGTTGACGAGGTTCAGACAGCTGCCGAACAGCTTGGATTTCCTGTAGTTGTTAAAGCGCAAGTTCTTACAGGTGGCAGGGGCAAAGCCGGAGGTGTAAAATTGGTTCGCAATGCCGACGAGGCAACCGCGGCTGCGGAGAAGATTTTAGGGATGGATATTAAAGGTTATATTGTCGAAAAAGTACTGGTTGCGCAAGGGGTTTCGTTTGTAAGCGAAATATATGCAGGAATCACAATCGACCGCAATACAAAGTCTGCCGTGTTTATGGTAAGTCGCGAAGGCGGTGTTGAAATTGAAGAAGTTGCCAAAGACAACCCTGATGCGATTCTAAAGTTCACAATCGATCCCGATCTTGGAATTCCCCCTTTCTTTGCGCGCAAAATCGCCTTTGCACTTTTCGACGATCTGAAGCTGGTTAACCAGGCAGTCGATCTATTTCAAAAACTGTATAAAGTATTTATCGATACCGATGCTTCGCTTGTCGAGATCAATCCGCTGGTCATCACTTCCGACGGGAAATTACTGGCGCTCGACGGAAAAATGACTTTTGACGACAATGCCTTATTCCGCCAGCCCGATATTCTCTCACTCAACGAACCTTCCGAAGATGAAATTAAGGAACTTGATGCAAAGGAAAAGGGTCTTACTTATATCAGGCTCGACGGATCGATCGGTTGTATGGTAAATGGTGCTGGCCTTGCTATGGCAACAATGGATATGATCAAATTATACGGGGGCGAACCGGCCAATTTCCTCGATATTGGAGGCAGTTCGAATCCGCAGAAGGTAATTGATGCCATGAACCTCATCCTTTCTGATAAAGGGGTGAAAGTTGTGATGATTAATATTTTTGGTGGAATCACCCGTTGTGATGATGTGGCCAAAGGTCTCATGGCGGCACTCGAACAGATCAAAATTAAGGTTCCGATCGTCATCCGGCTTTCAGGAACCAATGCAAAAGAGGGACTCGAAATATTAAAGAGTGCAAATCTTCCAACTGTCGAAACAATGAGCGAAGCAGCACAAAAGGCGATCAGTCTTAGCCAGGATTTTTTAAGATAATCTAATTACACCAACGCATATGAGCATTTTAGTCAATAAGAATACACGATTACTGGTACAGGGAATTACAGGACGCGATGGAAGTTTCCATACGCAAAAGATGATCGATTATGGCACAAACATAGTCGGGGGGGTATCTCCGGGTAAAAAAGGACAATTGGTAAGCGGCGTTCCGGTTTTTAATACAGCGGCCGATGCCGTGAAGCAGACAGGAGCCAACACATCCATTATTTTTGTTCCCGCACCCTTTGCTGCCGATGCGGCGCTCGAAGCGGCCGAAGCAGGAATTGAACTTGTGATTGTAATTTCCGAAGGGGTTCCAACCCTCGACATGGTTAGGATTACCCCTTATATCACCAAGCGGGGGACCAAACTTATTGGTGCCAATTGCCCCGGTCTTATTTCGCCCGACGAGGCATTGGTGGGTATCCTTCCGGGAAGTATCTTTAAAAAAGGGAACATTGGCCTGATGAGCCGTAGCGGCACTTTGACCTACGAAATGGTTTACCAGTTAACTTCGAATGGTCTTGGCCAAAGTACCTGCGTAGGGATTGGCGGCGATCCCGTAGCCGGATTATATTACCAGGAGCTTTTACAAATGTTCGAAGACGATGCCGAAACCGAGGCAATTGTTTTACTGGGCGAAATTGGCGGCGATGCCGAAGAGCGTGCTGCCCAATACATCATCGATCATATTAAGAAACCAGTTGTCAGCTTTATTGCCGGACAGACAGCGCCTCCGGGAAAACGGATGGGACATGCAGGGGCCATCATTTCGAGTGGAACAGGAACCGCTGCAGAGAAGATCGCAGCTTTCGAAAACGCAGGGGTACAGGTTGCCCGTCAGCCTTCGGACATCCCAGAACTATTAAAGAAATTACTCAAACTGTAATTTAGGATACAGAAAAACAATTTACACTTTAGAAACCCGGTTAATTGCCGGGTTTTTTGTGGTTTTATTTAAACGTCATACTAACAGTTTAAAAATCCCCAAAAAATTAAGACTGGTAAACGTTGACTATTACAAAACGGAGAAAGATTAACGGCATTGCCCACTAATCTTCAAGATGTCCTGCCACTTGGATTTTATTTGGATAACTTTGTTACGGGAATGGATTGGACGGCCGAAAATTCACAGTTCAATTGACGCTTTAAACTCAATATTTAGTAAATTTGTTAATTAAAATCTCGCGATATGACTGAATTTAAAATTCAATTAGAGGATCAATTAGTTCAAACAATTGGTTATAGTACCATTGAAAAATACTTAAACGAATATATCAATCAAATTATCTTAAAGATTTCGGCGGAGGATGCATTAAATGATTTGAAAACTATACATCTCGAAAATGATAGTAAATGGAAAATAGCCAGAGAACAGGCATGGAAAGAACAGGGGTATAAGTATCACAAATCAGAACTGTAACTATGCGGGAATTTGTTGTAGATGCAAATGTATTAATCAGCATAATGATAAGTGGAAAGGCTTCTTAAAAACCCATACTCACTTATTTTGATTTTTACACCCCTGATTTTGTCCTCGATGAGATTGATAAATACAAAGGGACGATTTTTGAGAAGACCAAATTAAGCGTTGATGAATTGCAGCAATTTGCCTTCTTTGTTTTCAATCAGGTATCAGTTATTCCCCGCATAGCAATAAGTGATGAAGCAGTATTTAAGGCAATCGATTTGACAGAGGATATCGATATTAAAGATTCGAGTTATATAGCACTTGCAATAGAATTAGATTGTGTTTTATTGACAAGGGATAAACCTTTGATAAGAGGAGTTAAGAAGAAAGGATTTAGAAAAATAATGACTTTTGAAGAATTTCTGGCTTCAATATAAATATACGGTTACCTGGGTTAAAATCCAAAAACTTCTATTTGATCGATTTTTAACTGTAAAATGGTTTGATTACATTTTTTAGTAAGCCAGAAATATTCGCGAATAGAAATACAATTGCTCGCTTTGATTGATTCAGAAAAGAGCGAAAGTTGGAGATATAACGTCCCATCTATTGCGAGAGTGATATGAGAAATTGATTTGAATTTAAATTTTTTGAAAATACCAACTTTGGTATATTGCGGCTTTCGAAAACGCAGGGGTACAGGTTGCCCGTCAGCCTTCGGACATCCCCGAACTATTAAAGAAATTACTCAAACTGTAATGAGCACTCCATTTGCATTACGATTTAGAAACCCGGTTATCAGCCGGGTTTTTTGTAGTCTGTCGAAATCATATTTCTACTCAAAAAGCAGTAATTCTAAAGATGACATTGTTTAGATGAACAATGAATTCGCAGATTGTGATGAATGTCATGTATAAAATAGCCCATTGCAGCGCATTGGGTGAGCAAATTTATATTATGGTGAAAACGGCCGAGATTTGCGATCAGAACAAAATTACAAATTCCAGCCTTGCAGCACGATTCAAAATACTGCAAAACCAATCAGAATTCCCTTTTTGCTGGTTATACTCCAAGTCATCCATTTCCGCAGCAATAGGGCATTTATTTTATATCTAAAAATAACTAAACGACAGAATGTCAATATTATATTATTTATCCACACTCAATAATTATTGATCCGCAAACATTATTTATTGATCCGCAAACATTATTTATTCATCCGCAAACTTTATTTATTGATCCGCGAACAATATTTATGAAGCCACAAACATTATTTATCCCGCCACAAACATTATTTATCCCGCCACAAACAATATTTATGAAGCCGCAAATTTTATTTATTCATCCGCAAACAATAATTATTGATCGGCGAACTTTTATTATTCATCCGGAAACATTATTTATTCATCCGGAAACATTTTGGATGAATGATTTTTCTGTTAGGCTGCTGAAAAACGCTTTTCTGCCTGATCAGTGAAGTTTAATTTTCGATCATATTTTCTTCCCGAAAGGGAGGAGGTCTTTCCCTTTCAACCTTACATTATTCGGGACATTGAATTAGTGATTGCAGCCTGGGCAGAAAGGTTTTTCGATTCATGTTTTGTCATTCTGCATTTAACCTGGGAATGATATATTGTATTTTTTATTTGATGTGAGTTTTTTACTGATAAAGGAAGATAAGAAAACAGTTGATATTAATAATATTAAAGGAGAACAAGACATCTTTAACGGTGACCCATTTCATTGCAATCGAATAGGTAATGTGTTGGCAAGAAAGATTATATTTGACGTGCAGTTGTTTGCAAGTCGAACTGTTTTTAAAGTGAATATTTGTTGGCAGTTGCGGAATTAAAAAACAGCAATAAACAATTGAAAAAACATTACTACCAATTAAACTAAAAACACAGAAAATGGAATCGAACAGGCGCAATTTTTTTAGGCAGTCTTTTGCCTCAGTTTCAGGCCTGGCAGCTGCCAGTCTTTTACCGGGTGAACTATTTGGTCAGGGCTATAACAGTACGAACCGGATTGAAGAGATCATCTTACAACCCGAGAAACGTCCGGCCCCAAAAGAGAGCATACGGTTTTCAGTCATTGGAATCAATCACAGTCATATTTTAGGGATGGTTCAGTCGCTCATTGAAGGGGGTGGACAATTGGTTGCTGTTTATTCCAAAGAGCCTGAATTGCTGCCCGATTTTACCAAACGATTTCCAAATGTTAAAGTCGCTAAAAGCGAAGCAGAAATTCTTGAAGACAAATCCATTCAGTTGGTAGCGAGTGCTGCCATTCCTGTTGACCGCGCACCAATAGGCATTCGTGTTATGAAATCCGGAAAGGACTACATGACAGATAAACCCGGAATACTGACTCTCGATCAATTTAAAGAGGTGAAAAAAGTTCAGAAAGAAACCAAACGCATATATTCCATTGTTTATAGCGAACGTTTAAGTAATCCGGCATCGGTGAAAGCAGGAGAACTTGTTTTGTCAGGAGCTATCGGGAAAGTGGTTCAAACACTCGGAATCGGGCCTCACCGAATACATCCTAACACACGTCCCGACTGGTTTTGGGATCCACAAAAGGCTGGTGGAATCTTATGCGACATTGGTTCACATCAGTGCGACCAGTTTCTGTTTTACACAAGCTCCAAACAAGCCGAGGTTGGTTCTTCGCAGGTAGGAAATTTCAACAATCCTAAATATCCTCTTTATTCCGATTTTGGTGATATAAACGTGCGCAGTCCCCACGCTTCGGGCTACATTCGCATCGATTGGTTCACACCCGAAGGTCTCGACACCTGGGGTGATGGCAGGATGTTTATTTTAGGTACCGAAGGTTATATTGAAATGCGAAAGTATATTGATATTGCAGGTCGCAAAGGTGGTAATCATTTGTTTTTGGTCAACCAAAAGGAAACAAAGTATTTCGATTGCTCACAGGTATTTATGCCCTATGGCGAACAATTGGTAAGCGATGTGGTCAACCGTACCGAAACAGCCATGTCGCAGGATCATTGTTTTCTTGCCACAGAATTAGCATTGACCGCTCAAAAGATGGCCTATAAACTAAATGTCTGATAATCGTTTTGCAATCAATCAGATTAACAGGAAATTCTAACGGCAAAGTATCCGGAACCTTTTTTCGGTGCTTTGCTATTAGCGAAGATGATAGGAGTACAATATTTACAAGGAGATTTGGCGGATAAATTACTGGCGATATGTAGCGCTATGACTACCGTGGTAATTGGTGTAATGAAATATCTCGACTCATTTAGAAATTGTTTATATTTGTATATAAAAATTGAATTGCGTGATTGTAAGGCAAATATACAAGACTGGAAATAAGAGTCAGTTGATGATAAATCTTTCTTTCAATTTAAGGAACAAGCGGCAAATTCTTGTGGTTTTAGATGATTCCGTTGATACAAAAACTAATAATATGGATTTAATGAAAATTGCTTCAACAGATTCATAATTCCTGGCAGACATTAATTCTATTTCGAAGGGTTTTAGCAATATTGATTCTGAAGTGCAATGAAATGAAAGTAATGCGTTTGGATTGCCCGGGGAATTTATTGTTTTATGCCATCGGATAAGAACATTGGATAAAAAAGAATGGCGCAGTTTTATGGAGAAATTGGAAACGCTCAAATACAAAATGAAATAGTTGAAGCCCTGTTCTTTCAATTAGGAATAGATACCCCCAATAGCATATAGGAAAAAATTTGTGATTTTGTAATTGACATGGTAAGCCCTTTTCAGTTTGGGTCAGGGGGATATACAACGGGGTTCCAGTTAATCTACCCGATAATTACCGGAAGGTTTTCCGTGCAATGAGTAAAGTTGAGCGTATAAAGACATGTTGATTTCATAAACATTAATTTAATGCAAAAAACTATGGCAACTGTTTTAAAATGTGAAGACAGGGAATTTAAAGAAGACCCTAACAAAATTGACAATTATCGTCTGTTCTCTGATATTTCACGAATCAAAAATGGAATCCATCCTAAAAATCTAAACTTTGACTTGAGATTATTAAATCCGGGACAATTCTCAGCACTTTACCATTTTCATAGATATGCCGAAGAGTTATTTATGGTAATATCAGGCTCCATGACAATGAGATCTCCCAAAGGACTTGAGATTGTAAAACAAGGAGATGTTGTATTTTTTGAAATGGGAGATACCGGAGCCCATCAGTTTTATAATCATGGAATGGAGCCATGTACCTATCTTGATATAAGAACATTTATTGGAATGGATATTTGCGAATATCCCGATTCGGGCAAGTTACTGATAGCCCCTTCATTTGAGATATTTAACAAGGAATCTGAAGTTGGTTATTTTGATGGAGAAGAAAATGTTTTAGAAAAATGGGAAGATATTAAAAAGAGGAAAGATTAAGTAATGCGAATCAAATATTGATGCATTATTTACGCAATAGAATGAGAATACAACTTTCGCTATACCTTCCTTATACCATGTCCATATCACGCTTTATGGCGTATGTCGTATAATGTATGATTGGTAATTGGGTTTAGATGCCCCTGATTCGGCTTTTTAAATTTGACATTATTTAATTTGGATAATTAACACCATTTTATTTGATTGTAGGAACGAATTTTCAGAAATGTTCGCTATTCATTGATTAATATCCTTGTCCGCTGACCGAAATAAGTCTCTTATATAATGAGAACTTTAATATATATAGTTGTCGTAGCATACAGTTTCCTTATGATTGGTTGTACCAATACAGAAGGAACGCTTGACATTTCAGGTAAGATATTGGATGAATATACTAAAGAAGGTGCTCCTAACAGAGTTGTGATTATTCAAGGTTTGATATACGCTGATTCCGAATTAATACCTGATGGAAATATTGGTCGTTTTTGCACAGATAGCTGTGGAAATTTCACCTACAAATTGAAAAAAACTAAAAATGCTTATTGGTATAATTTTGCTTTTGTAGGTGATACAACCTACGCTTATTCCACCAGCACGGTAAGTCTTGATGAACTGATACGCAATTCTAAGTTTTTATCTTTCTCTCTTGACAAATTCACCGATTTCACAATAAAGATTGAGCGGCGTAAGAAAACAGCACCTTATGATACGCTATTCCTCTCATGGAAAACAAATGACTACGATGGAAAAATATATCCTCATAGTGTGATTAACTATGGAGTCGTTCCCGATCTTGAATTTAGGTGGATAGGAGGTAATGTTAAGTCACTCATTGAAACAAAAACATTCGCGAATAAAAATACGGTAATACACATGGAATTATTCACAAAGAACGGAGTACAAGAGATGGCAGACACCATCTATTGCGAGAGAGATGTAAAGAATACCTTTTCTTTTAAGTATTGAAAAACCATCCCCTGAATTACATCTATTCCTGATGCCCCATGCCCTCGACGTTTTAATGAAAGGAAAGCTTATCCCATTTCGGGGGAGCTTTAGTGGTTAAAATCCCTACATTTGTGTTTCTATGCAAAGTCACGCATCAATGATAGAAAGCTACAAATGATTAAAATAATACGAACAGACTCCCACAACCCAGGCTTTATAACACTTGTTAAAGAACTTGATGCTGACCTGGCCATCAGAGATGGAGATGAACATCCATTTTACGCCCAATTCAATAAAATTGACAAAATTAAATATGTAGTCGTTGCTTACGATGATGATCAGCCAATTGGTTGTGGGGCAATCAAGGAATACGCCCCAAATACGATGGAAGTAAAACGGATGTACTCTTCATCTGGGGGCAGGAGGAAAGGAGTTGCCACCAAAGTTTTAACAGAATTAGAAACCTGGGCAGCTGAATTATCGTATGACAAGTGCATTCTGGAAACTGGGATAAAACAACCCGAAGCAATTGCACTTTACAAGAAGAACGGATACCAGTCTATTCCAAATTACGGACAATATGCCGGTATTAAAAATAGTGTTTGCTTCGAAAAGGTCGTAAGATCATTCAGCAATAATCGCGAATTGAAAAGCAACCATCTGGAGTCATTGAATCCGGAAATAAGAACTTTGTCTGAAAAGAAACTAATCGGGAAACGAATGACAATGTCATTCTCTGACAATAAAACATCTGAATTGTGGAGAAGCTTTATGCCTCTTCGTAAGGAAATTGAAAACAGCATCGGCACCGATTACTATTCAATACAAATTTATGCCCCATTGTTCTTTGATAATTTTAATCCCTGCGCACAATTTGAAAAATGGGCGTCAATTGAAGTAACCGGCTTTGAAGCAGTTCCTGATGAAATGGAAACCTATACTTTGAAAAGTGGACTTTATGCCGTCTTTTTATACAAAGGTGCCGCAAGTGATGCCGCAGATACATTTCAATACATCCTCGGAACATGGTTGCCAAACTCTGAATTTGCATTAGATGACAGAGCACACTTTGAAATATTAGGCGCTAAATATAAAAATGACGATCCTGGTTCGGAAGAGGAAATATGGATTCCAATAAAACCCAAAGAATAGCAACAGCGCAAAGAAGCTAAAATTTACGGATAATTAAGAATACAGACCAGTTACAACATTTCGACCAAGCAGACGTTTGATAGAAAAGTGGAAAATTTATGAGATTGACAAGATTTTTTAATGAGTTTTTTAACAGTGAAAAGGCAGGAGGCCTCATATTAGTTTTCGTGACCATTATTTCGCTTGAGCTTGCCAATTCTCCTTTGCAAACCGGCTATCTTAACTTATGGCATTTTGAGTTTGCTGGTCATAGCATTGTCCATTGGATTAACGATGGGTTAATGACGATCTTCTTTTTGCATATTGGGTTGGAATTAGAAAGAGAAATTTACCAGGGCGAACTTTCGGATATCAGGAATGCTGCATTGCCAATATTTGGAGCACTGGGTGGGATGGTTCTTCCGGCAGGAATATTTTTACTGCTCAACTTCGGAACTTCCACACAATCGGGTGCAGGCATTCCAATGGCAACTGACATCGCTTTTGCGATTGGTATATTATCGCTATTAGGTAATCGCGTTCCCGCTTCATTAAAAGTATTCCTGACGGCATTGGCTGTGATTGACGACCTTGGAGCTATCATCGTAATTGCAATATTATATACAACCTCTATTGCTTTTGGAAATTTAATGATTGCTTTGGGCATTTTTGCTTTATTGGTATTACTGAACAGGATGAAAGTTCACAATCTCATTCCCTTTATTATTGGTGGCATTGCGATGTGGTATTTTATGCTGAATTCGGGTATTCATGCAACAATAACGGGTGTTTTACTCGCTTTTGCGATCCCATTTGGAGATGGCAGTGAAAAAACGCCATCATCTGTTGTGTTACATTTCCTTCACAAACCAGTCGCTTTTTTGATTCTCCCATTATTTGCGGTTGCGAATACTTGTATTGCCATAGGTGCTGATTGGCAAAGCGGATTGGGACATGCAAACAGTCTTGGAATTATTACCGGACTTGTAATAGGCAAACCATTAGGCATTTTTCTCTTTACATTGATCGGAGTTGGATTAGGAATTTGTAAATTACCTTCCGATTTGAAATGGGGAAATATTGTTGGAGCTGGTATATTGGGTGGTATTGGTTTTACGATGTCAATTTTCATCACACTACTTGCCTTTAATGATGAAGAAGTCATAAACAATTCAAAAACTGCAATCCTGGTTGCATCTCTTATTGCCGGATCAATAGGTTTTCTTTGGCTTAGACTGACATTAAAAAATACGATCTTGGTTGAGGAAGAGCAAGGATGACGCGAAAATATATTTTCTCTCCCATTTCAATAAATCTTTATTAACCCGTGCATTTTAAGGAATTCAATTCCACCGTCGAAAATCATCTGGATTCCTATTGTAGCAATGATCAAACCAATTATCCGGATAAATGGGGACATTATATTGAGTTTGATCATCACTCTTCCAATATTTTTTGCGTAGAGCATAATGATGAGGTTAACTGCAAGCGCTGCAAATACTGCCAATACGGTAACCAATGCTCCATATTGAGCCGGGAATGTAACAGTAGCCGTGATGGTACCTGGTCCGGCAATCATTGGAATCGCAATTGGAACTGATGATATATCCTGAATCCTGACATCTTTACCGATATTAATCAAGACACCTTGCTGAAGCGCAACCCAACCGCTGTATAAAAGAACCATTCCGCAGGTTACGCGAAACGAATAGAGCTGGATCCGGAACACATACGTAAATATCACATTTCCAAGGAAAAGGAAGAGGATTAAAATAACAAATGCGGTGATGGATGATTTGATCGAGATATAACGCAATTCTTTATCCGTCAGTCGCTCTTGTAAAGAGTTGATGAGGAATATTTTCTGAACAGGATTGATCAACGCCAACAGCGTAATAAACGCACTGATAAAATAGGCTGATTGGAATGTAATGACGGTATCGGTTAAAAGCATAATCTAAAAGTTTTTGATTTGCAATTTACTCTAAAAATGGTCATTTACAATTTCGAACGATACGATCGAAGCGAAAGGTTGGGTTGGGTCTTCCCGGACTAAGGCACCGCAAAGCAACAATTTTCGCAGTAAGATCTCCTTTTGTATTTGCCTGCAGCGTTTTACGAACAATCTGTTCAAGTTCTTCAGGAGACATCTCCACACGTGCATTAAGCGTTAACCGGGCTTCGGAACCTGTTCCGGCCGTTCCCCTGAAGTTCAGTGTATTGTTTAATCCGGTAAGATTTCCTGTCAGATAGTTTTCACCATCAGCTTCAAGTATTATCTTGACATGGCCGACTGCTGCATTCCTGTTATCGAAATGAGTACTTAAGTCATGCATCATTTGCTGAGCAAAAACATCCCAGTCAGTTTGTTCGCCACTCAACTCAATAGTACTGTTTAGCCAGCCAAGAACCGCTTCACCTTCTGCATAGATATCGTAATCGACTTCGGCCAGTCGCTTACCAGAATCAGTTCGATTTAATACCTCAGTCAACCATTCATTAATGCCTTCACCTGTAATTGCACTAACTGTCATCACCTCAGCATCCGGAAAATTGATTTTCACCTTGTCCTTTAGAATTTCCAAATCTTTAGGTTCGGGCATGTCGGCTTTACTGATCAGGATAATATCACTCTCTTCCAATTGTTTCCGGAAAATGTAAGCTGCGCTGGGATGGAGTCCTGCTGTTCCACCGTTTAAAATATCTGTAAGATGAACAGGATCGGCCATCACCGAAAGAGGACTGATTAAAAGTTCGCTCCCCAAATTTTCCCTGAGTGGCTGAACAATCGTAGCAGAGAGGTCTGTACAACTTCCAACTGGCTCTGCAATGATTACATCTGCATTTGCATCATCGCGTACCTGTCTCAAAGCGTTGATAAGTCCGTTGAAATTGCAACAGAAACAGCTGCCACTTACTTCAGTAACTTTTATATCTTTACGCGAAAGGAGAGCAGTGTCAACAAGTTCTGGTGCCTGATCATTTGTGATCAGACCAATTCGCTGACCTTTCTCCATTATCCTGCGGGCCGCCTCCCAAAGTAAAGTAGTCTTCCCTGCACCCAGGAATCCTCCAACCAGAATAAGTCGTGTCGCTTTCATACCAAAAAATTATCTTTTATCTTTATTACTTATTTTATCGTTGGCACAATTGCATGGAGTGGATGAACGTTTCATCGCAGGTTCAAGCACATGTACAAAAAACAACGAAGCTAATACTCCGCCAACAATTGGAGCAAGGATGTATACAAAGAAGAATCCGCCAATATGATCTGGAAAGGCAGCTGTTTCCCATCCTGAAGCCCATGCAACCATTCGCGGACCAAAATCACGTGCAGGATTAAGTCCTGCCTGAGTCAAAGGTGCAATCAGGCAAATCACAGAACTCACTGTTAATCCGATAAACAGTGGTGCCAGAGCATCATGTGGGCGACCCACATTACAACCTTCCGTGAGGGCGAATATCATAAGAAGTAGCAGAAAGGTTCCAAATGCTTCAGCGCCTATAGCAAGCGGAAGCGAAACAACCGCGGGACTTCCTGATATTGAATAATATTCTCCAAACATTTTAGCTGTCTGAACAGATTCTGCAGATCCACGAATGATATTGTGAGCAGTTTCGTATGCAGAAATTGATGGTGAGAACAAAAGATATATTGCAATTCCGGCCAAAATAGCTCCCAAAAATTGGGCGAGAAGATATACAGGTAATTTCTGCGCCGACATCCTTCCTCCGATAACCATGGCTACACTTACTGCCGGATTGAGATGTGCACACGACAAATGTCGCGTCAGGTAAATCGCAAGTGTAACCCCAATTCCCCAAACCAGCGCTATTTGCACGATTCCATTGTATGCGCCGAATAAAACAGATACAGCTACCGATCCACACCCAAATAACACCAGCATAAAAGTACCCAATGTTTCACCTATAAACTCTTTGGAATATCGCATCTCTGTTTCTGACGATTCATAAATATGTTAGCGCTTCAAAGATATTAAAAATGGAAGGATGCAGACAAAAGGTAGCATCCTTTCCAATTGTTCAGTTATTTTTTCTTGCCGGTATTAATACCCAAAGGCAAATACAACGGACAAAAACTGATCAGGCTTGTAATCACAAATACAACAGCCAATACCAGAAGTACAATTCCTAAAATGCCGGTTATGACATTTGTAAAAAATAAAACAGCAATCACGACTGCAACCAGTATCCTGATTGCCTTGTCAACAGTACCCATGTTCTTTTTCATTTTCATTTTTCGTATTAGTATATAATTGTTAATTCCTGTTTTGCAGGTTTTTATTTTAAAATCATTTCGTTGTTAATTAAAAGTGCAGACATAATTTGAATACCTGTCCTTATCTTTTTAATCATCCTTAATGGAGCTTCAATCGTACTTATTTCTTCAGCAAGACTTCTGTTATCGTCTTTTTAAATGATTCTTTTGGTATAACACCTTTTACAACCTGCGGAGTTCCATTCATCGGACAAAAGAAGATTGTTGGAATACTCTGAATGCCATACGCACTTGCAATTTCCTGTTCGGCATCAATATTTACCTTATAAATATAAATCTGGCCGTCATAATCCTTCGCTAAATCTTCCATTATAGGTGCAACTATTTTACAAGGGCCGCACCACGAAGCATAAAAATCAATAATACAGGGCTTATCACCAATGTACTTCCATTCGGATGGATGCTTTTCAAAATTCGCAACCTTCGAAATAAACTCAGCTTTGGTCAGATGAATGGGTGCCATCTTTTTAACTGCATAAACCTCACTTTTGGCGATCTCTTTTTCTCTGTTAATCCACGCAAATGATGCCGAAATAAGAACAAGCATTACACCCACATAAATATAAACTTTCTTATCCATCTTCTTGATTTGTTTGTTATTCGTGCTATTGCAAAGAATTCATTTCTTATTTTCGCAAGAACTTTGCAATTCTGTTTTCAAGTTCAACGCCATGCAGATTTTTTGCTACGATGATTCCATTTCCATCAATCAAAATATTGAAGGGTAATGCCTGAATGTTATAGGTCTTTGCAACAGGCGACCTCCAGAATTTCAGATCGCTTACCTGTATCCAGCTTATTTTATTGGTGGTTATGAAATTTTCCCAGCTGGTTTTTTTTGCGTCCAACGAAACTCCATAGATTTCAAAACCTTTTCCATTCGTAAAAACGGACTGATTGAACTTGTGGTACAGCTTAGCCAATTCAGATTGTTCTGCTACGCATGGAGCACACCAGGTTGCCCAAAAGTCGATCAAAACTAATTTACCTTTCAGCGAAGATAATGCAACAGTATCCCCTTTGGTATTTGAAAGTTTTATCTCCGGTGTCTTATTCCCTTGTTCAAGTCCGGTTGATTGGGCAGATAATGTCAAAATCGTACTCTCAAATAACAATAGCGCAACAAACAAAATCAGGATTTTCATCAATGAAATATTAATAATTTAGTCAGTCATTGGATAACCCTTGTCAATCCAGTCAACTTTAATGTTTTGTGGAAGATTCAACAGTTTATAATTGCTGAATTGCATCTCTTTTAATAACGCTATTGCGGGCCTTACATTCGGACACCTCGAGAATGGACAACAACCGCAGTAGATCACAATCTGCGAATCTTTGGGTAACTTGCTTAGCTTTTCCTTTAACGTATTCAGGTTGTCCGCTTTCATTGCAGGACCGATATCTATCGAACCCTTGATGACTGCCTGCATACCAACGCTGAAAACAATCGGTTGCACAGATTTAGGATCATTCAGAACTTTTGCAAGATCAGCCGGATCCAGTAATTGCTGCTGTGTCCAGGGGTCGTTTTGTCCCGAAGAAGAAGATTGACATTTTGCAAACATTGAAGTTACAATCGTAAAAAGAAGGAAGATTAAGATTTTTGTTTTCATAAAATCATATTTAAAAAGAATAAGAGTTGGATAACCTAAATTGAACAAATATTTAGCTCAGTTTATTGTTCAAACTATGCCAGCTGCCTCCATTGTAGACATTGGCATAACCATTTGAAGTCAAAATTCCCTTTGCAGAGTAACTTCTCATTCCTGACGCACAACAAGTAATTATTGTGCGTTTTTTGTCCTTAAACTTATGAAGATTTTTGCTCAATTGATCAACCGGGATATTGACTGATCCCTTGATATGCCCCGTTCCATATTCACCTTTGGTACGAACATCTAAAATAATTGCACCTGCTTTTACTAATTCCGAAAAGTCAGTTTTGGGACCAATACCCAGCATTTTTTTGATTAATGATAACATTGTTATTCCGATTTAATT
>Ga0209697_10000566_pt1 | contig 60663 bp, 51 predicted proteins | sample AliMusrvi5mmetaG_FD_184115 | JGI IMG/M metagenome (GOLD analysis project Ga0209697, IMG submission 184115) | Freshwater lake bacterial and archeal communities from Alinen Mustajarvi, Finland, to study Microbial Dark Matter (Phase II) - Alinen... | ecosystem: Environmental > Aquatic > Freshwater...
AGGGAGATGGTGCTCTTTTTTTGGCTTGTTTGCTTTGATCAGAAAATGGCACGGCTTATACCTTGGCCAGCCTTTGGTAAATGGGTACCGATACCAGACTGAAAATGGCTTTTTTCAAGGCCAACTAATTATCAATCTGTTGAATAGTGGTCACGTTTGCTGGCATAATCGGTGCGTTATTGGGCACTGTTGTAGCGCCACCGTTGGCATAGTTAGTCCCACCGCCACCGATTGTCGCAGCGCTCAGGCCAAACTGTCCCGCTAAGATGGTGGTATTCATGACCCCGTTCCCCGCCCACCCGCCGGTAGCACCGAGATTGATAGCGGCAAGGATAGCTTGATCATCTATAGTGCTTCCTGTTGTATGATAACGAAAATAGCCTGTATCCATGGTGCTATCGCCAAATCCAATGAACTGGTTGAACCCTCCGGCACTGGCTGCACTGAAAGTACTAAGGGAAGCAAAGGTTAAGGCTGCAGCTGCATGTACAATTTTTTTCATAGTAGAGAATCTCTTCCGTCAAAGAATTATTTGGTGAAATCTTTTGCGCCAAGGCGTAAGTGTGATTGTGCCTAATGGTAATCATCTGCAACCAATCCAAGATTCTGATGTTCGGATTGTTTTGGTTAATGGCAAGCCATCGTAGAGCCTCTGAAAAATATGCAAATTTAAGACCTCATTGAGCCGACAAGATATGCGGCTAAATTATCATCTATTTTCAGCATATTAAGCCAAGGTGTTGATTCGGACCTATTGTGCCCGGCCAGAATATGTCTAAGAATGTAGACAAGTGCCGTCTACAAAAATAGAAAGTGAACATTCGGGAAAAATAATACCTATGAAAAATCAAAACAAAGGAGCACGGAATAATTTTGAAGAATAGGTATTCGCTGGCTGCCACAATACTATTCGTTGGCCTGTGCCATTCGCCAGCATGGGCACAAAACGAGATTTCTACGCCATATTTAGTGCTTATATATAAATAAATTGCTCGCAATTTTTGCGCCACTGTTTCATATTCCGTTGAAAACTAAGCAGCGGAGGCAGAAATGGCACGTATCAAAACCTGGGAAATTTCGGATGCATTCTGGGCGATCGTTGAACCGTTGATCCCCACAGATCCGCGCGAAACTGGAAAAGAATATGCCCGTAAGCCGGGCGGCGGCCGAAAACCAAAGTATTCGAACCGACTCTTTTTCTCCGCGATAGTGTACGTCTTGAGGACAGGAATCATTTGGAACGCCTTGCCGAGAGAGAAATTTGAAGGAGTCAGTTCTGCGATGGTTCATCGAAGATTTCAGCAGTGGGCCAGGGCGGGAGTGTTTCGTCGCATTTGGCAACGCGGGTTGGCTGAATACGATGCCATGAAAGGTATCGCCTGGCTCTGGGAGTCTGCCGACGGGTCGAACATCGAGGCACCGCTTGCGCAGGAATCCATCGGTCCCAATCCGACGGATCGGGGAAAAAAATGGAACAAAACGACATTTGCTGGTCGACGAGAATGGCGCCCCCTTGTCACTCGTCGTCAGCGGGGCCAATCGGCATGATAGCGTCCTTCTTGACTCTTTACTGAAAAACAGAGCGATTACACCAGAAAAAAAGGACACTCCGCAAAATCTCTGCCTTGATGCAGCATATGTGGGCAAGGAGGATACCGTAATGTCCAATGGATTCATCCCCCACATCCGACCACGAGGCGAAGAGAAGAAATTGATCGAAAAGGATCCTTCGTTCAAGGCACGACGGTGGGTCGTTGAGTTGGCGCATTCATGGTTCAACCGGTTTCGCAAATTGATACCTCGATACGAGAAGACGGATCTCTCGTACATTGCACTCAACACATTGGCGGCCGCTATGATTGTCTTGAACAAAGTCATGATTATTTATAGATAACCACTTAAATTCAGCTAACAACTTTCGCGATGTAGCTGGAATTTCTGCGGCATTTGGCGGAACCGGATTTGCAAATGACACCAGCCATAATGGGATTATGCGAACAGGGGTTTATTATCGTTCCACAGAGCTCGGAGGACTCAACTCCAACGATCTCGCAACTATTTCGAGTCTTGGCATATTGAGGGTTATCGATTTGCGGACCCCTTCTGAGATTTCGGAAACGCCTGATGTACGCTTGAACGGAGCCAGCGAAGTAAATTACAATATATATGGCACCCCGATCCCTCCCCCTGGACCTGTGATTTATCCGGCAGTTTCCATTGTTGATAGCCTCGCCAATGTTACAACCTATAGCCACTCCCTTTATCAGGAATTTGTCACCAATGCACCAGAGCGTGCTGCATTGCGCGCGGTTTTTCAAGATTTGGCTAACACTCCACGCGCTGAGCTATACCATTGCGCAGGAGGAAAGGATCGAACGGGCTGGGTTAGCGCCATTCTAGAAAGCATTGCAGGCGTGTCACCGACAACCATTATGAAGGATTACCTGGCAACCAATTCTTATACTGCGGAATGGATTAATGCCCAACTAGCGCCGATCCCGGTGTCTTTATGGCCTATTTATATACCGCTTTTAGGGGTGCAATCAGACTTTTTGCAGGCGGGGCTTGACCAAGTGATTGCTTCCTACGGTTCGATGTATGCTTATTTGACCCAAGGTTTGGGATTAACCCAGGCTGACATTTATGTACTCCGTGCCAAAATGGTTTACTACCCGACCTTGCCAGGACAAACTCAGTTTTCTGGCAACGCTGCCGCAGGCGCGGTTTTTCTGAATTCCTTACAGAACTCGCCGCTTTCAGGCCACTATACGGCCTACAACTATTATCTGCAGTCTGCTATTGACGCTGGCACACTAGGTGGCTTGGAAACCAGAGTGGGCGGTCAGGTGCTTGCCGATGCAGGCGCTTATCAATTGCGCCAACCACAGTTGATCGACGATGCCTTGACGCCTAATTCCAACGGTCAAAATATCAAGTACGGTGAGACCAATGCCTGGCTATCAGGTATTGCAGGATACCAGGAGGCGTCAGGTCGTTCTGGTATAACCAGTAGTGATGATCGAAGTTCTGGTTTGATTGTTGGCGGAACTCATCGTTTTAATGATCATGCGAGCGCCTATCTGGGTGCTGGTTTTATTTCAAACAAGATCGGAAGTGCAAGCGCCAACGCTGACGTCGACAACTATCTTGGGCTATTTGGCGGACGGTATGCCCTGTCGGCGCTTGAAACTGGTCCCTATGTAGGCGCTAAGTTTAGTGTCGGTACCGTTGATTACGATAGTAACCGTCCCCTGGATAATGGCCTTGGAACTGCCTCAGGCAAAACCGATGGTAAAACATATAGTGGCCGTATCGACTTTGGCGATATCTTCGACCTGGGGACCTTTACGCTTACGCCGCAGGTTGGTGTGCTCATCGCACATGCCCACCTCGACGGATTTAACGAACAAGGCAGCGAACTGGCGCTTAATTTCAATAGTATTTCCCAGACAGTACCCAGTTTGCTTGCCGAATTACGTGTCGATCTTAAGGAGCGACAACTTAATAATTGGGTGGTCAAACCTTCCACGACGGTAGGTTATGAACGCGCATTGGATACTTCGCAAGTTACCAGTGCTGGTTCACTTTATGGGTATTCCGTAAACCAAGAGTCCGCCTATGACAGTCAGGATCTTGCCAAGTTAGGTGTTGGGGTAGCCGCACGCAGTGGTGCCTTCAGTCTAAGCCTTGGAGCTAATGCAATAGTAGGAGAAAATATTAAAAGTATTACAGGTGCGAATATCAATTTTGCGTATAATTTTTAGACATAGGGTCTTCAGCACCTGCCAAATAACCACGGGGAAAAAATCATCAATTTTTACCTGAGGCGAGATGCCTCATACAGAGAAGTGGAATGGATTTCAGGCAACAGAGATTTCCTCTTTGCCAGGTTTCTGCAGGTAGGATATAAAAGCGTCGCTCTCTCACCTACTACGCCGCTGCTATCCGCTATTGCCAAAGGATTTGAAGAATGAAGAAAAGGAATGTGACTCGTAAGGAATTGGCCAACTCTCTTAATGATAAACTGGGCATCTCACACCATGGTGCTGGGGATATAGTCGATGCCGTTTTTGCGAGGATGAAGCAATCCTTGGTTGCCGGTGAGTTGGTCAAACTGGTCCAGTTTGGCACATTGGCGGTTCGGGATAAAGCTCCTCGGCGGGGCCGCAACCCAAAGACCGGGGAACCCATGACCATTACTAAACGACAAATGATTTCATTCCGCCCGAGCAAGCGATTGCGAGAGCGGTTGAACAAATAATTCCCGGTTGAATAATTCAGCCACGGGCATTGCCAACGTCGCCTGCAGATCATATTTTCTGTTTACAGCCAAAGTCATTTAGACCAGGATGCCCGACAATCGCTCGGACCATGCAAGTGGAGTCATCCAGAAACGTCAGAGTGACCAGGCTGAAAGAGTCGAGTCTTCTGACCCGCTCTCTGGTTACCCTTCTTTCCAGAGAGGGCGGACACGGCCAAGGGAGCTATCCGCCGCGCCAGAACGACTCGACTTCAAAATCAAAATCATTCTGGCCTTCCACTAGATGTCCGAGAATTACTCGGAGCGCAAATATGGAGCCATCTAGTTATCCACCAGAATGATAAAATAAAGTCGAGTCTCTGGCCTCTCAATGGAGAATCCTCCAGTAGAGGTAGGCGGGTAAACAGCCATCCGCTACGCCAGACAGACTTGGCTTTTCTTTTTTCACTCTCCCTAAAAAATCAGCATCTCCCACCAGAACCATCTTTTCCCGCGCAGTAATTGACGTCAAATATGATCAGATGGAATGACTCCCTGGTCTTTCAACGAGGTGATTTTTTTGCATGAGGGGGTTCCTATGCCCCTAGGCTCAACAGGACCGGCTTTCCCAGCAAAAGGTCACCATCACTTTTTCCGATATCAGAACAGCGGCAAGATACCCATAGTTATTGGCCGAACGTCCGGTAAACAGGCCTTTCATCGCAACCGCCGAAAAAGCTTTCTGCTGTCCAGTCTTAAGCTCCAACAACATGCGAATCTGGCCGAAAGTTAACATTCCTTGCTGAAAGCCCCCCTGAGAGCTTGTCCAAATTCTTGGAGCTACGTCTATGCGTATCATTTTTTTTGCAGGGGGGTATCGACCCAGGTCGATGCAATTTCCACAAAACGATCCTGGCACTTCACAAATGCCGAGACCACCATCGGATCGAAGTGAGTGCCGGAACTGCTCACGATCATATCATACGCCTCTTGATTGCTGAAAGGTGACTTGTAAGGCCTGGTGGTCGTGAGTGCATCGTATACATCGGCAACAGCCATGACTCGTGCGGCAATCGGAATGGCATCACCCAAAAGTTTATCAGGGTATCCGTTCCCATCCCACTTCTCATGATGGAAATGGGCAATCTCTATAGCAACCTCCAGGAAGCCCTCATCATCAGAGGTATAGAGCTGCGCTTTTCTGAGCATCTCTGCGCCTTTTTCAGCATGGGTCTTAATAATTTCAAATTCTTCCGTGGTCAATTTTCCGGGTTTGAGCAGCACATGATCGGGTATGCCAATCTTGCCTATATCATGCAGCGGCGCGGACTTGAAAAGCTGTTCGATGTATTCTGTTGTCAATACGTTTGTTAACGCAGGAATCTTCGCCAACTCCAGTGCAAGTGTTTTGACATACTCCTGGGTTCGCTTAATATGCCATCCTGTGCATTCATCCCTGAACTCTGCAAGCGAGACCATGACCATTATGGAAGCCTCCTGGAGACGGTTGACCTGGGTGAGTTTTTTTTGCACCTCCGTTTCCAACCAGCCGGTCTTATCTTCCAAAAATTTCTGATGTTCGCGGTTCTGCAGATGCGTACGCAGTCGTGCTAGCACAATTGGCGGACTGATGGGCTTGGAGATAAAATCAACCGCTCCGAGGTTGAGTCCGTGCTCTTCATCCTGGATGCTGTTTTTTGCCGTTAAAAAAATGATGGGAATATTAACGGTGATGTCCATGGCTTTGAGCTTTTGGCAAACCGTCCATCCATCCATATTGGGCATCATCACGTCCAGCAAAATCGCATCCGGCAACGGCTCGATCTGAGCTAGTTCAAGCGCTTTGGCACCGCTGTTGGCCACACGGATATCGTAGGAGGTTTTGAGGAGATGGGCCAGGAGGTTCAGGTTGGCTGGCGTGTCATCGACAATCAATATAAGTTGTCTCATCGGTCAATCCTGGTGGTAAGATATTCAAGAGCACGTGCAAAATCGAACTGCTGGAGTGCCCTGCTGATTTGTTCTAGTACCTCTGGCGAGAAATGATCTCCCAGCTTGGCAATGTTGCTCTCCCACAACTCGATGGCTTCAAAATTTCCTTTGCCTAGATGGTCGGCTAACGCATCAAGCCAAGTCACGTCTATCATCGAGCATGCATTGGGCGATTCGCTCCCCTCTGCTCTTGGTGCATTTACTGTGTCTAAATATCCACGAAGTTCTTCCATGAAAAGCTTATAGGGACTCATCAGTTCTTGAATCTGTTGACGAGGATCCTCATCAATTCTAAAGATTTCCTCAATGGAAGCCAAGGCTTCATACATCTTCTCGGCGCCAATGGTACCCAACACCCCTTTGAGCTCATGGGCCAAAGCATGGCCGCTCTTGCTTGCCTTCAGAGTAGAGAATTTCAAGAGATCATCACAGCCTGATGCAAAATTCTTAACGACCTCCTCGACCACCCTTGCATAAAGAGTATCGTCTCCACCCACCCTCTTGATGCCCTCTTGGAGATTCACCCCGGTTATATTAAATTCCGGATTACTCTGCATGGGATGCAGTACTGGTTGCGAGGAAGGCTTATCCACAAAAGGCTCTTTTTTTCTGATAGCGCGAAGAAGAGAGCTCCAAAGGTCCTCGGGGCTAATGGGCTTGTTGATATAGCCATTCATTCCAATTTGACGGCAGTGCTCTTTTTCAAAACTCATGACATGAGCGCTCAATGCTATGATGGGAAGTGCGTCAAACCTCGGGTCATTCCGAATGATCCGAGAGGTTTCATAACCATCCAGGATCGGCATCTGCAAATCCATGAGTACAGCCCCAAAGGTTGCAGGTGGGAAGTCTTGCAATTTCCGGATAGCTTCCTCCCCATTCTCGGCAATATCAATCACCATACCTTTCATTGCCAACAGTTCTACTGTCAGGAGGCGGTTGACAGGGTTGTCATCCACCACCAAAACTCGCATACCCTGGAGTGCATCGTGATTGCCGATTCTTCTTCGACGCTCCTTGAGAAGATTTTGCCCTACCCGCGCAACCTCAAAAGGAATCTCCACCGTAAAGCAGCTTCCTTGCCCAAGATGACTCTCCACCTCGATTTTACCGCCCATGAGTACCACAAGCTTCCAGGCGATAGCCATTCCAAGCCCCGTCCCCCCATACCGCCGCGTGGTGGAAGCATCCGCCTGGGTAAATTCCTCAAAAAGTCGGGTTATCTGCTCACTGCTAATCCCTATACCGCTATCCTGAATAGTGAAGATGACTTGTGTGGTACTCATTGAGCGGAACGAGGAGACACCAAATCGTACAAAACCTTTTTCAGTGAATTTGATGGCATTGGAGAGCACGTTGGTGAGGACCTGTCTCAATCGCAGCATATCGCCGATGAGTAGTGGTGCATCCTGTGCTAATACTCCATCTTCGCCCTCATATTGAAATTCCAGTTGCTTCTCGTCCAATTTTGGCTTCAATAACTCTATAATTTCAGCTAGAGAATCTCTAAGGACAAAAGGTTCCTGCTCCAAGGTCATCATTCCGGCCTCGACCTTGGAGAAATCTAGAATGTCGTTGATAATGCCTAAGAGGGATTCGGCGGAATTGTGCAGATAGGTGATCTGCTCTCGCTGTTTGTTGGCGAGGTCACTCTGGAGTGCCAGATAGGACATGCCGATGATGGCATTCATCGGCGTGCGGATTTCATGGCTCATGTTGGCAAGAAATTGCGATTTAGCCAGCGAGGCATCTTCAGCACGATGCGCAATCGATTGAAACTCCACCGCCAGTTCCTCGAGGCGTTCGGTCTTCTTCCTCAACTCCTGTTCTAAAAAGTGGCGGCGGATTAATTCCATCGCTAAGAGGATGAGGGTCGCTCCTGATATAAAAATCAAAATCGTAAACTGCCATTTTTTTGAGCGTAACTCTTTCGCCTCCCCTATCTTGGTGTAGGTATAAACAGTATAACCATCGCGGCCCTGTTGGCTTTGCGCCAGCAAATAAAGACTATCACTTCCGGGTAAGTTGATCGCCGAGTAAGAAAAAGTCCCTTCACTAAAACTGTCGATTTTTAGAATGGGGAAATCGTTGCGTTTGTATTGTTTGTCGCGCGCATCGGAAGACATGCGAAAAATCGGGGCATCAACCTGAGCATAATGTTCAAAACTCTTGTCGCTGGAAAGAATGACTACGCCCGCGTCATCGGTTATGAAACAGTTGAATTGTTGAATCCATCGAGAAAACTGTGGAATATCGATCTTGACGACCACCGCGCCAATCACGTTCTCTCCATCCAGTATGGGAGCGGAGAAAAATAAACCGGGAACGTTGGTTTGGCGTCCGACCGCGTACTGCCTTCCCTGTTGACCGGTCATCGCGTTCTTGAAGTAGGCCCGGTCAGAATAGTTGATGCCAATAAACGATTCAGGCGTGTCGTAATTACTGCTTGCGATACAATTGCCATTGGGAGCAAGAATCCAGATGACATTCACATCCAGATTCAATTGCTGTGCGGTTAAATGATGGTTGAGTTCCACCAATCCAACCTCGGAATTGAGAAATGAGGCCTTGTCTTCGGGAGTTTTAATTTTCCCAAAGGATTTATAATCAAATGAACGCAGGGCTGTTATGACCTTCAGATTATCGGCGACGGTTGCAGGCAGGACACGCAGAAATGTCATGGAACGTTCGAAGTGATAGGTAACTGCAGCTGCGGTCTGATGCAATTCTGTCGAATGTTGCTGAAGATTGGCTGCAAACCGCCTGTCGGTAACAGCTGAAACTACGAGATAGGAAACAAGCAACCATATGCTCAGCCCGGTCAGGAGTAATACATAGGGATGAAGGCTTAGGAAGCTTCCACCCTGCCCTTTGAGCTGTGCCTGTATTATACGGGGAGCCAACAGAATATTTTTATGTAAGTTATCCCAGATCACCGATATTGCTCCACTTGTATCCAGAATGTTGTTAAGGATTTTACGTACATTCTTTTCAGCTTATCTCAGGTTGGTGTATCATCGGCATCAAGGGAAATGGCTTTATGTATCATTTTTTCTGCTTGGAGGTGGGTAAGAGCAAGAGCAAAATCAAAATTTTGGAGTGCCTTACCGACCCTCTCTAGATTTGCAGGAGAAAAGTGACCTCTCAGCGATTCCTGGTGGTTATCCCACAAATCGATAGCTTCAAAATTCCCATTGCCAAGGTAGGCCTTGAACTCTTCCAGCCATGCCACATCACCCTTCAAATCGTCATTTTGCACCATGTTCTCCTCTGACTTAGGAATGTGCGCAGTCTCTGCATCGATTGGCACGGATTCTTGCAAAGGTTGCAAAGGATACATGGTTAGGTAAGGCTTATTTTTTTTTATCGCACGCAGGAGCGTGTGCCACAAATTTTCCGGGTCAAAAGGTATGTTAATACATCCGTTCATGCCGATCTGGAAGCATCTTTCTTTTTCAAAAGTCATCACATGAGCGCTCAACGCAATGATAGGGAGCGCATCAAACCTAGGGTCATTCCGGATAATTTGTGTGGCTTCGTAGCCGTCCATTACCGGCATTTGTAGATCCATAAGAACGGCCCCATAGGTTTCAGGCGGGAGGCCTTCAAGCATCTTCACGGCCTGCTCACCATTCTCCGCAATGTCCGTTATTACTCCTGTAATTTCCAGCGCCTTAACAGCTACCTTGCGATTAACCGGGTGGTCTTCCACCAAAAGGACTCGTACCCCCTGGAGTACAGCAAGTGTCTCTTTACTTTTTCTACGTTCCCTGAGCGGGATGTCGCCAACCGTTGCTATCTCAAAAGGAATCTCCACGGTAAAACAACTCCCCTGCCCAAGCTGACTCTTCACATCAATCTTCCCCCCCATCAATGCGATGAGCTTTCCCGCGATCGCCATACCTAGACCCGTGCCACCGTATTCGCGTGTTGTAGAGGCGTCAGCCTGGGTAAACTCCTCAAAAAGCCCTGACATCTGCTCGTTGCTCATCCCTATGCCACTGTCCTCTACAGAAAAGACAATACGGAGGGTGTTCTCGGTGATGGAAGAGTTGACGCCTAATCCAACAAAACCTGTTTGGGTAAATTTCGTGGCATTAGAGAGCAGATTGATCAAAACCTGTCTCAGTCGGAGCGCATCACCAATGAGTAGTGGGGCATTTTGAGTTAGTGCCTCATCCTGCCCCTTAAAATGAAACTCCAGTTGCTTCTCTTCTAATTGTGGTTTCAACAGCCGTATAATGTCATCAAGGGCATCCTTGAGCACAAAAGGTGCCTTTTCAAGAATCAACTTTCCGGCTTCAACTTTAGAAAAATCCAAAATTTCGTTGATGATTCCTACAAGCGATTCGGCAGCGTTGTGGAGATAGGTGATTTGTTCTCTTTGTATGGGGGTGAGATCACTTTGGAGGGTCAAGTACGACATTCCAATGATAGCGTTCATCGGTGTGCGGATTTCATGACTCATGTTGGCAAGGAATTCGCTTTTGGCACGGCTTGCTGCTTCAGCTGTTTCTCGGGCCTGTTCAAGCTCACTCTCGTATCGCTTGCGCTCAGTGATGTCGCGTAATATCCCCACCGCATGCCATGCACCGTACAGAAAGACCGATGACAAAGACAACGCCACCGCAATCTCCAGACCATCTTTCCGCCTGGCAAATAATTCGAGCGTCTTGCCCATAGCGTTGCCCTGGCCGGTACGCAGGAACTCACTGAATGCCGAACGATGGTCGGCAAGATAGCGTTCGGGAACCACCAAGTTGTGGAGGTCTTGTCCGAGTGCTTCCTCGGGTCGGTAACCCAGAATTTGTTCAGCGGCAGGGTTCCAATAGGTGATCGCGCCCTGGGGGTTCATCATCAGGATGGCGTCATTGGCAGAATGGGTGATGCCGCGGAGTTGTGCTTCGCTGGCTTCAGCGATTTCCTTAGCAGCGGTCAGCTCGTTGACTCTTTCATTAATGACACGGGACATGATATTAAAAGCGGCTCCCAATTTGCCGACATCATCGTCACCCTCTGGAACGAGGGGAGGCGTGAGGTTGCCTGATGCCACCTCCAGGCTTGCTTGGGTGAGGGGCTTCATGTGCCGGGTCAGCCAAAATCCCAAAAATAGCAAGATCACAGAGGAAAGGAGTATCTCAATGGCCGCTATGCCTACCCCCTGAATTAACAGCACTTGCCGGGCATGGACAATCTGGGAAAGGTTGACGCCGAAATGCAACTCGCCGAGGGATTGCTGCTGAAACTCAATAGGCACGATTACATCATAACGCGGATTTTTTGTGTTCTCGAACAGAGATAATTCTTTGCTCGCTTCCTGCAGTGGCATATCTGCAGGCCAGCCGTTTGAGGCGAGACGATGGCCGTAACGGTCTACGACTACGATATAATCCAGGCTCCCTTTAGTCCGACTTTCGTCGACAACAGCTTGCATCGTTGCATAATCACGCGCAATCAGAGGTGCTGTTAAAGCAGCTATCAAAACAGGGCTGAACTGTTGCGCCTGTGTTTGCACTTGACTGGACATGGCGCTATGCAGAAGACGTATGCTGTTTGTAATCAAAACGGTCAGCATTATTGCTTCGAATCCGACCGCCAAAAAAAGAAGGCGACCACGGACCGTCTGCCAGGGGTACATTCGTTTCATTTCAAGTTGTTGATCAGCTTTCTGGTTTCGTCGGCGTAAATATCCATATCCTCCATCTCGGTTGGCTTGAGGGTGCGATAGCCTTCAACTTTGTTATCCTCAAAGTATTTCTTTGCCTCTGGTGTCTCTGCAAAGGCCCAAAGTGCGGCGACGATATCCTTTTGCATGGCCGCTCGGCGGTTGTTTAACACGTAAACACGCCCTGCCATGGGTTTGCTCTCGGCCAGAATCCGCAACTGATTACGAACGTCCGGGGTTAGTCTTTGATAATTTGCCAATGAGGTGAAGCCTGCGGCGGCTTCTCCGGAAATTACCAACTGGGCCACACTGTCCGAAGCGCTGACATACTTGATCGGCTTAGGGACCACTTTGTTTTCAACGAGCCAATGTTGCCCCCACAAGGTGACCAATGAGGTAGGGCTCAATCCGAGGACATCCTTTTCTTTCAGGTCGGTAGCCTCTTTAATGGTCCCATTCTCTTTCACAAGAGCTACCGCTTTGAAGTCGGCAATGTAGGTTAGCAACGGTAGGTAGTGAGCATCCTTTTGGAGGAGGCGGGCCTGATGGCCGGTGGTAATGGCAATGTCGAACTCTTGTGACAGGCCACGCTGGGCAAATATTTCATAACTAGTGGCAGTTACAATTTCCACCGAAATGCCAAGTGTCTTCTCTAGATACAGGCGCAGTGGTGCATACATTTCTAGTATGACCCGGGGACTGCTGTGTGGTGCAATGCCGATAACAAAAACATCACCGGCAAATGCAAGACCGGATGATATCAAAAACAGGGAAATCATGATGATAGAACAAAGTTTTTTCATAGGTTATCCTCTTTCAGTTACTTGGTGAAACCAGTTAAATCGCCACGATAATGGGTATTCCGATAAAAAAGGCTCGTTGTAGAGTGCCAGAAGAGGATCTCAGGGCTGGTGTTTTTATATTGTCGACGGCAAAAGTTTCAACGCTCAAGTTCAACTTCCACATAAAATATCCCCGCTGGTGTTTGGAAGGGGATGATGACCTGATCCACATCGGCTTGCGAAGAAAAAGAGAAGTCCCCAGAAATGGTTGAGGGTAAGGAAAGCTGGATATCCTTACCCAGGTCGGAAAGGATTGTTTTCAAATTGCCACCAAGCATGTTGGCAATCTCTCCGATGGCGTCATGAACATCAGCATTCATCTCCTCAACCTCCATCCCAAGAAAACTGGTAGTAACGGCCAACGCAACCTGTTCAGGAAGATGGACCGCAATGACCCCCTTGTGAGTACCGGCAAGACCGACCATACCGGTGATCGATTTTTTCAATATTCCTAGCTTTAACGGTAGTTCTCCATCCACCGAAATCTCCATCATCACCATGCCAGTAAATATTTCTAATGTTGATTCGATGATCTTATCACTGATTTCGACAAAACTACTCATACCCGACCTCCTCAAAACATCTTTCTCGGTTGATCACTGAGATCAATCAACTGGAAAAATAGCGTAGTAAATCTAATGTAAGTGTTCTCTTCTTTCACATGAACGGCCCTAGAACCTCGTTGACCTTTTCGGGGGTGAAGGGTTTCTTCAGGGCACCGATAGCCCCGAGGCTCTTAGCTTCGCTGATTATATCTTCGCCGGTTTCAGTGGAGATCATAAAAACCGGAATAGCCTCAATTCCAGGTCTATTCTTTTTTTCCCGGAGAAATTCAATGCCGTTCATATTGGGCATATTGATATCACTCAGAACGATATCGATGGCTTCTTTTTCGAGCAAGGCCAATGCTTCCTGACCGTCAGCGGCCTCATAAATTTCCCCGAAATCAAGCCCGGCTTGACGTAGCGAACGACTAATGATCTTGCGCATTGTGCTGGAATCGTCAACAAGCAGTACATTTTTTGCCATTGTTTCCCCTTTGTTCATTTAAAAAATTATTACCGAATGCTTGAGCTAATTCGGCAAGAGCTACCGGCCACAATACCTAACCATTTCATTTCAAACACTCCTCGGTCTTGATTCAGTCTATTGACGCAAAGAGTTAATCCATCAAGGTCTGATGTAGTCAACTAAAAAGAAATAACCTGCTATTCTTCACAAGATATAGTTCCCTCACCAAGTACCTGCCTGATCAACACAGCGATATCTTTTTTTACGAGAGGTTTCATCGCGAAACCTTTTATTCCTAAAGATTTCGCCCTATCTTCTGAAATAAGGCTGCTGTAACCAGTACATAGTATGATGGGGAGCCCAGGTCTCAACTGCAACATTTTCAGGGCCAGGTCGCTTCCAGTCAATCCAGGCATGGTTTGGTCGGTGATCACTATATCGAACTGGTCGGGCTGGTTTGAAAAGGTGTTCCAAGCATCCAAGCTGTTGGTCCGAACCGTGACTTCATAACCAAGGCGTTCGAGTACCGTTTTCCCTAAATCAACCAGGATTTCTTCATCATCAATAAACAAAATGTGCTCCTTCCCTGCCTGAATGGTCTCTGCGGTTTTGCTGGCAATGGCCGCCGCCTGTTCAATGGCCGGGAAAAAAACCTGGAAGACCGTCCCTTTTCCATGGGCCGTTTCACAGGTTACAAAGCCACCGTACCGTTTAATAATGCCATGGACAATGGCAAGCCCCATGCCGGTCCCCTTGCCAACCTCCTTGGTGGTAAAATATGGATCGAAGATCTTCTCTCGGATTTCTACGGGAATGCCCGGACCTGAATCACCGATAGTGAGCACCACAAAGTTACCTGGCCGCACTCCCACTTGGGTGCGGAGATCTTCCGGGGAGAGTTCACAGTCTTTCAAGATAATTTCGAGGATGCCGCCAGTCTCTTCCATGGCATGGTAGGCATTGGTGCAGAGGTTCATCAGAATTTGATGCACCTGGGTAGGGTCGGCGACAATGGATTTCGTGTTGGTTTGGATCTGTTGCTTGATGGTGATGGTTGAAGGGAGGGATGGCCGGAGAATTTTTATAGCTTCCCTGATAATAACGGCAGGTTGGAGGGACACATCTTCGGTAGCGGCCTGGCGGCTAAAGGCAAGGATCTGTTTGACCAGGCCTGCGGCTCTGTTGCTTGCTTCCATGACCTTATCCAGATAGTTGACGGCAATTGATTCGGGTGGGATGGAATCGATGGCGATCTCGGTATATCCGAGAATCGCGCCGAGGATATTATTGAAGTCGTGGGCAATGCCGCCCGCCAGAGTGCCGATGGCTTCCATCTTCTGAGCCTGGAGGAGTTGAGCGGTAAGTTTAAGTTTTTCCTCCTCGGCCCGTAGGCTGTCGATGACTTTCCAGACCGCATCCATAAATAACGAGATCTGCAGAATATCGGCTTGCTCATAATCCGTTGCCTTGTTCGCCAATCCGACCACGCTGACAATGCGCTCCCCCTTGAAAATCGGGATAGTGATGAATTTTAAAAGCGGCACATGCCCTTCAGGGTAGCCCTTTTTCAACGGGTGGGCGGCTTGAAAATCGTTGACGATAAGCGGTCGACGCTGCCGAACCGCCTCGCCCCAGATACCGGTCTGGTCTAATTGGTAGCAAGTCCGCGGGTTGGCCACCGCGCATGCCGGCAATACGTCTTTGGACCAGGAATTGAGAACGAGTTCCTGGCGCTCTTCATAATAATGGTAAATGTAACCGATCTTACTGCCGGTCAGTTGAAGGGCTTGCTCCAACGCATAATCGAGAAAATCCTGGACGTTCTCGGCAGGGTGCTGCAGAATATCCACCAGCCTTCTCAAACGCGATTCGTTGAGTCGGATTTCCTCCTCGGCTTGTTTGCGCTCGGTGATGTCGATGAAGGTGCAGGCAAAAGTGTTGGGCATGGGCTGGAAGGCCGACACCTCAAAATGCTTGTGCAAGTCAACGGAATAGTTTTCGAAGTGGAGGGGGTTACCGGTAAGGGCTACCTGGCCGTAGGCGGTGATCCAATGGGCCTCGGTTTGTGGCAAAACCTCCAGAACGGTTTGGCCGACTAGGTCGGATGCCTGCAGCCCGGTCATCCGTTCAAAGGCCGGATTGACGGCGATAAAACGATAATCCACCGGATTGCCCTCTTGGTCACAGATGATTTCGTGCAGGGCGAAACCGTCCAGCATCTCGCGAAACAGAGTCTGATAATTCTGCTCGGCCCGACGATGGGCGGTGATGTCACGGCTGAGGTTAAGGACCGACTGCACCTGCCCTTGCCGGTCCCGCTCAGGGATGAGCCGCCAGTTATGGGTCACCCGCCCATGCTTGCCCTCGAAGGTGGATTCACCTTCGCAAGGCAGGCCGCTATCAAAAACCTCCTGAATGGCTGATCGCCAATAGTCGCTCAATTCCTCCGGGAACCCAAGCTCCCGGTGGGTCTTGCCAATAAATTGATCAGCCGCCAGCGCAACCACCTCGCTGACATTTCCCGAGACATACAGGTGCCGCCCCTCCCGATCAAAACGCATCACAACATCGGGCAGACCTGCAACCAAGGTGCGGTGCTTCACCTCGCTTTCCCGCAGCGCTTCCTCAGCCATCTGGCGCTCCATTTCTCCACTCGCTCGCCCGGACACCATTGCCAGCGTCGCTACCGCCAGCGGTCGGTTGACAAGCGGGGATCGCCCGATGACCGCAATCAGGCCGATCGACTCGCCGGTATGGCTGACTAGGGTGGTGCCGATATAACTCTCGGCCTGCAGGTCATGGAGCACCTGATCTTCAGGAAAGAACTGACAGACACTGGCCGGGTAACAGCAAACGGATTTATCCACCACCTCGCCGCAGGGAGTATCTTTCAGCGCATAGGTGACGTTGTCTTCAAAATGACCGTCACACCATACCGCTACCGTTCGAGCGGTCAGGCCGTCTCCTTCCAGGTAATCAATACAGACAAACTCCATATTGAGACTATGAGCCAGGAATTCGGCTAATCGGTTAAAAAAAGGCCCATCAAAGGTCCCGGCGCTGGTCTGGGCCAGAAATGCCTGAACGGATTCAATGCGCTTACGCTCGGTGATATCGATGGCAAAACCGTCGATAACCGCCCGTTCGCCGTCTTGTCCGTCGGCAGCGTCTACCGGGGTTAATTTCGCATTCATCGAAACCCAGAGCATGGCTCCATTTCTTTTTTTGGTTTCGCACTCAAAATGCTGCACCAACCCGTTTGTCCGCAACGAATTGAGGAAGTCCCCTCTCCGGTTGGGATCAACGTAGTATTGCTGGGCGAGATCGTGGTAATCCCTGAGGACCTCCTCGGGGCTGTCGCAGCCAAAAATCCTGACCATTTCGGCATTGACCGCCAGGGCCCGGCCATCCAGAGTAGTTCGGAAGATGCCCAGAGGCGAGTTTTCAAAGAGATGCCGATATTTCGCTTCACTTATTGCAAGAGCGGCCTGACTTTCCTTGAGTTTGCGGTCGAGCCGATGGCGGTGCAGGGCCATCTCAATGGTGGCGGCCAGTTCCCGCTCGGGTACGGGCTTAATCAGATAGCCATAGGGGGCGGCAATCTTGGCCTGTTCCAGCAGCGGGTCATGGGAAAACCCGGTCAGGAAGACAATGGGAATATCCGATGTCCGGTTGATGATTTCGGCGTCGGTAATACCATTCATGGTTCCCGCCAATTCAATATCCATGAGGACCAGGTCGACCTTTGTACCCTCCAGGAAGGCCAGCGCTCCTTCCCCGGAGGCCAGCGGCCCGGCCACGGTGTGGCCCTGGAGCGCCAGCATCCTTTGCAGATTCATAGCTAGGATGGCGTCGTCTTCAACAATGAGGATAGTTGCCTTACTCATATTATTTTATCCCGTTGCAAACCGAAAAAGTGAGTGTAAATCGAACTCCGCGGGTCTGCTCAACCTGGTATTGCCCCCCCAACTGATGCTGACCGAGCATCCGTACCAGGGAAAGGCCGAGGGTTTTGGTGGTGTTCAAATCAAATCCGGCAGCAAGTCCCACACCGTTATCCCCCACCGATAGGATAAAGCGGTCGTGGTCATGGCGCATCGTCACCCAAATGCGGGAGCCTGCATCATTCGTCTCCGACCGTTTTGCAGGGAAGGCATACTTGAGCGCATTGGTAATCAGTTCATTGATGATCATCCCGCAGGGCACGGCCAGATCCAGCGGCAAGGTGACGCCCTGGGCGTCGACCTCGCAATGGACCTCCGGCGAACCGAAGGAAGTGCGCAGATGGGAGAGAAGCGATTGAATGTAATCTTGAAAATCAATTTGGGATAAGGACTCGGAGCGATAGAGCTTTTCATGCACTAGGCTCATGGCCCGCACCCGGGAACTCAGCTCGACCAGAACGGCCTGGGAATGGAGATCGTCCATGGCCTGCCGCTGCAGGTCAAAAAGCCCGATGATGGCGGCCATGTTATTTTTGACCCGGTGGTGGACCTCGCGCAGCAGGATGTCTTTCTCGGCCAGGGAGGCCTGCAGCGCCTCTTCATGCTTTTTGTGTTCAGTAATATCGTGAATGATCATGCTTGTTCTGGCATCCCCGTTTTTTTCTCTGAAAACGGTTGAAGAGATTTCGACGGGAAATCTCCCCCCATCTTTACGGACACAGGTGAGCTCGACATTGCATAGTTGACCGGATTGGTGGCGCTCTTCGATGGCCAACGCCAATCTGGGGTCGGAGGTGTCCATTATCCCGCTGCGCCCTATCTGCTTAATTTCCTCCTCTGTCCGATCGAGCATACGGCAAAGGCTGCCATTTGCAGAAAAGATTCGTCCATCCGGAGCGGTGAGCATAAGCCCGTCGGGCGATGCATCATAGAGTGAGCGATACCGCTCTTCGCTTTCGCGCAGGGTCTCTTCAGCCTGTTTGCGTTTGGAGATATTCCGAACAACCGCTAATACTTTAAGGGTCTTGCCAATCGTTGATTTCCGTAAGGAAATTTCCACCCAGAATGTTTCCCCTGATTGTTTTTTTGCGAGCCACTCAAAAATTTGCGCCCCCTCCCCAATACATTTTTCCAGGAACTGCAGGGCCGCCTTTGGGGAGAACGGGGGAATGTTAGCGCTTAATCCGCCGAAATTTTCGGCAAGCAATTCCTCCTTGCTGCCATATCCAAATATTTTGAGGGAGGTATCATTGCTATCGATGATGGCGCCAGTATCGATAGCAAGAAGTAAGATGGCTTCAGAGGTCGAGTTGAAAATTTCGCGGTAGTTTTGCTCGCTCTCCTGCAACTCACGGGTTTTTCGAGCGACCGCTCTTTTTAATAAAAAGGTGAAGCCGGCAAAAACCAATGCGAAAATCCCGGTAAGCAGAAGAGCATACAGCAGCCTGGGAGGAATCTCCCACAAGGAATCGGCGGAGAACATCCAGTGATTGAGGCGTTGATAATAAAATGATTTCTTGTCTCTTTTCCAACGGGAGAGGTGCGCATCAATATGACTCAACAATTCATGCTGCATCCCTTTCTTGCTGGCGAAATAAATGGAGAAAGGGCTGAAAATGATCGTGCTGGCGACGAGATTGTACTCACCCGCATGCCGCAACCCAAAATGCTGGGGGGCCACCCCGGCCTCCACCTCCCCTTTCTGTACGGCGGCGAAGACATCCCCATGGCTTGCATATTCGACAATCTGACAAAGGATGTTCAATTGTTCGGCGGTTTTGATAAAATTGCTGCCGCTGATATCCTTGCGCATGATGCCGACACGCTGTCCGGCAAGATCGGAAATGTTTGTAGCTTTCCCTTCCGGTCTTACAAAAACCTGCCCCCAGAGTTCAGCCACCGATTCATAGGTGTAATCCATAATCTTGCTGCGTTCCGGCGAATAGGCAACCGAGAGCATCAGATCGATCTCCTGGCGCTGTAAACGCTCAAGCCCCTCGGCCCAACTGCCCGGTACAAATTCCACCTGCCAACTTTCATCCCGGACAATTTCACGGAGCAGGTCGGGGTTCAGTCCCTGGGCGACCCCTTGTTCATCGAGATAATTGAAAGGCGCAAAAGGAAACACCCCTATCCGGACGGTTCCCTTCGGCCCTTTCTCATCGGCTTGTAGCAGGAACGGCTGCAAACACAGCAATACGACAAGCGTGAGCCGGGCTAGAATAAAAGCGGCATTGCCCAATGGCATCCACAACGGTTTCACTAAATGCGCAGCCAATGACGGATTACCTGACTGCATTGTTATCATTGGTTTCTTCATAATCATGGCGTAACAAAAGGGCTTAATTTGCTCCTGGATTCGAAAAGCAACAGTGGCCAACCATCAAATCTTCAGCAAAAAGATTTTTCCGTATTCAGAAATTTTCATCCTGTTAAAAGCCGCGGTGGTTAAGAACTTCAGCGTTATGTCGTTTAAATTCAAAGAGCAGCTCCTCTAATTCGAACGGATCAAGGAGGTTTTTTTCCAGGAGTATGACCCCAAATTTTTTCTGGAGGCGTTGCTGATGGAAAATCAGCATTCTTAATTGCTCCTCGCTTAAAAACCCCAACCTCCGCGCTGTCTCTCCAAAAGACTGCAATGGTATTTTTTCCTGGAGAATAAGGGCTATATCTTCCTGGCTCAACATGCCGAAGCGATGCCCAAGTTCGCCTAAGCGAGGCCGTTCGGCTCTCTGCCAGATGAGGATTCGGGTAATGGTCCGCCAATTGGCAAGGCCAGAATAATAAAGAAAATGGCCGAAAAGCAGCCGCCGATGCGGTAGCGGTCCACAATACAGATTTTCGGTTGGTGAATACTCGGGATCTCTGCGGGCATGGCGTGTAAAGTTGGCCGGCCATGTTGCATGGCGGTAATGCCGATGCTGATGAAACCCCTCGCCCGAGGAACATCCCGTGCCATTTTTTGGTATGTTTGACGGACTCTCAGCTTTGCGAGGAGGAGTGGCGGCTGCGGGGTGACGATGAGCCGTTTGCAGCGGACGATCGCAATTTTTTACTTTTAAATAACAGCACAACTGCTCATAAGCCTTCCGTACCCGGTGGAAGCTTTCATTGTTCCCCGCACTGCTCTGGAATACGTTTCCGGTCACCCTGTCCGGGTGGGTTTCCATTGCCCGTTTGCGGTAGGCGTCTTTCAAACCGCTGAGCTGGAGGTAATTCAGAAATTCCCAGGAAACGCTGACCTGAGAGCCAAAAAGAATCTCGCAAGATCGAAAGAGTTGCTGTTCCTCTGTGATTAAATCCATCCGATCCTTCGCTTGTTTTTTAAGAACTGCGTTGTAATGCTCGCTTTCCCCAACCGGCTTACGAGCCCTAGGATAATCAATCAAGATTTGCGGAAAATCTCATAGCTTCAAGATACCTTCCATACAGTATTACCGAGCTAATCCCAAGTTGTTTGAGTGCCTTCAGACTCATCGGAGGCTTTTGCTTTTTCACAGGCCGCGACTACCTGAAGGAAAGAGGGCAGCGCCTGTCGAAAGATTCGGACCAACCCGTCAACTCGCCTCATCCCTGATCGAGCACCTCACGGACTTTGCTGCAAAATCCCTTGAGAGAAAAAGGTTTTTCGATGAACTGCAACCCGACTTCGAGAACACCTTGCTTGGCGATAATATCCGCCGTATATCCCGACATATAAAGACTCCTGATCCCCGGTTTAATCTGGGTGATCCGCTCCAAAAGGTCACGGCCGTTCATTTGCGGCATGATCACATCGGTAATCACCAAATGAATCGGTCCGTCATGAGTACGGACGCAGTCCAGCGCCTCATTCGGCGAGTTGGCCGCCAATACTTGGTACCCATATTTTTCCAGGATGGAGGTGCTGAGTTCAAGGATGGTTATTTCATCTTCAACGATCAATATGGTTTCATTACCTTGTGCGGCGTTGCCGCCTCGTGGAATCACGGCGGCTTCGGCGACCGCTTCCGTCCGGGGCAGGTAAACCCTGAAGGTCGTGCCTGTTCCCGGTTCGCTGTAGACATTAACAAACCCGCCATTCTGGTGGACGATTCCATGAACGGTCGCCAAACCGAGGCCGGTCCCCCGGTCTTCCTCTTTGGTAGTGAAAAAGGGTTCAAAGATATAGGTCAGGACCTCGCTCATCATTCCGCAACCGTCATCGCTCACCGTAATTTGCACATAATCGCCGGAAAAAAAATCGACTCGACCAGGAAGGTCTGCCTGGTCGACGGTCCTATTCTCGGTTGTAATGATCAGATGCCCCGTACCGGTGATGGCATCACGGGCGTTCACCGCCAAATTAGCGAGGATCTGGCTGACCTGGGTGGGGTCTATTTCCACCGACCAGAGTTTCTCACCGGGTTTCCAGCTCAATTCAATGTTCTCGCCAATCAGACGCTGAAGCATTTTCAGCGTCCCCTCGATGGTGTTGTTGAGGTCGAGAATCCGAGGCGCAATGACTTGTTTACGAGCGAAGGCGAGCAGTTGGCGGGTAAGCCTGGCAGAGTGCAGGGCAGCCTGGTGGATTGCCGCGAGCCTTTTGCGGAGAGGATGTTCCTGCTCGATTTCCGCCAGCGACATTTCGGCATAATTGGAGATCACGGTCAGCATATTGTTGAAATCATGCGCCACCCCACCGGCGAGCCTGCCGATGGTATCCATTTTCTGTGCCTGACGCAGTTGCCCCTGCAGCTTTTCCTGCTCCGCCTCCGCCTGCCGACGGCCGGTGATATCGCGACTGATTCCCCGATAACCGAGGAACATATCTTGCTGGTCAAAGATAGCTGAGCCGCTTGATTCGATACTCACCTTGCCGCCATCTTTTCTAATCCAGGTTTGGTTGACCATGTCAAAGGGTCGATGATGGTCGAGTTGACTGATAAACTCATCGGAGTTGACTTCATCCGAACAGAGAAAAGCACCCCAGGACTTGCCGATGATCTCCCCCGGGCAGTAACCAAGCAAATCCGTGACCCGACGGCTGACGAAGGTGAATCGATGGTGAGGGTCGGTTTCCCAGATCAGGTCGTTGACACTTTCGACCAGATCACTGTACCGTTTGCCGATCTCGACCTGTGCCTGCTCCATGGCTTTTTTCCTGGTCTGGTCGCGAAACACCAGCACTACGCCGGTGATTTCCCCGTTGTCGTTATAAATGGGGGACCAGCTGTCGGTCACCGGTCGACGCTGCTCGTCGTCGCGGGCGACCAGGAGGACGTGATGGCTCACGCTAACGATCTCCCCTGCTCTCAGAACCTGTTGGACGGGTAGCTCCACCCGCTCCTGGGACTCCTCGCTGATCACGTGGAATACCGTTGCCAGCGATTGTCCGAGGGCTTCATGTTCCGTCCAACCGCACATCCTTTCGGCCTCGGGATTCATGCGGGTGACCAGACCGTCGGCATCGGTGGCAATCACCCCGGCACCGATGCCGTACAGGGTGGCGCGAATCTCCTCCTGGGTTCGGATACGCGCGTATTGGGCCTCCAGCAGGGCCTCGGAAAGGTCTTTTTGCTTGGAAACATTGTCAAGCCGAACGAGGGTGGCGGTCATGACGACGACCATGACCACTATAAGAAGAACGCCACTGCCTAGAAACCGAGCCTCGGTGAGCAAAGGATCGAGATCCATCTTGGTCACCGTGTACCACTGGGTTCCCGGCACGGCACGGATGTCGGCAAGAACAGGCACCCCCCGGTAATCCACTCCCGTAACCATCCCGGTTTCACCGAGCACGGCGCGAACCGCGGGAGAATCGACCGCCGACAACTGAAGCTCGAAAAAACAGAAGGGCGGGGAAGATTGAGATCGAAGCGGCGAGAGAAAAAGAACGCGGTCGCCTTCCTTGCGAATGAGAAAACTTTCGGCATTGGCGTGCGGCACCGGCCAGGTCTGCATCAGAGGAAAAATTTCTTTTGCCGGATCAACCACCAGGATGAGCACTGCCACAGCCTGGTGGTTCTCGTCAACCAACGGTATCGCAATATTGAGATGGATCAACTCGCAGGTCCGGCAGTGATAAAAATCTCCAATAATCGGTTGCGCGGCGGACAAGGCCTCGTTCATGAGGGTTTTCACCTCAGGCTCAAGGGCGCCAGTATTTCTGTCCACCAATGAAAGCAGAATCCGGCCATCGGTGCCGGCCAGAATAATGTTATGATATCCTTGCAGCGCCTGAAACAATCGCATCCGCGAAGCCATATTTTCCAGGGACGATGGGTCTCTAGCCTTGAGCCACTCAAGCATCTGCGTCCGGATATAGCCCGAGGAATCCAGCCGGACGTCGGCGAGACGTTCCTGACGCCAGACGAGCAGCTGATTGGTTTTCAGTCGGGCGATGGTTTCGAGTTGCTCATAGTGATGCTGTCGGTTCTCCTCTTGCCTGGTATTGAGGAACCAGCCCCCTCCCAGCATCAAAAAAAGGAGCGTCAAGCAGGCGAGCCCCCCCAGCAGCCATCGGTGCGGAGAGAAGTTTCTATGGTGAGGATGCGTAGTGTTCATGGCGCACTCCCTGGACCGAAGGCATCGACCTAAACCGCGAACCCGATCCCCTTAGACGGGCATGGGGCTTGGCGATAACGGCGCTCTGGTCTGTGTTCGCTTGAATCATCTGTCTGCAGTCCTTGCGAGAAATTTTTATTTATTCAACCATTTTCAGCTTTTCACCTTACATTCGGATGGGCTGGGCCGGTGCCCACTTATATTGCAGACACCGCCGCATGGCGGTTGGTGCCGCCCCTTACAAGCACAATCGCAACACTTCTGGGGCAATGAGCTGCAACGGCATCACCTTATGCACCCCCCCATGCTTGATCGCTTCAGCCGGCATACCGAACACCACGCAGGTGGCCTCATCCTGGGCAATAGTGATCGCCCCGCCATCGAACATCTCTTTCATGCTCCGAGCGCCGTCGTCTCCCATGCCGGTCATAATCACGCCCACCACATTTTTGCCGCCATAACGAGCCGCCGAACGAAACAGCACATCCACCGAGGGGCGATGTCGCGAGACTAAGGGACCGCTCTTGACCTCGACATAATAGCGGGCGCCGCTGCGTTTCAGCAGGGTGTGTTGATTGCCCGGGGCAATCAGGACCCGGCCGCGAACAATGGTATCGTTGTCCTGGGCCTCCTTGACCGTAACCCGGCAGAGCGAGTCCAGTCTTCGGGCAAAAGCAGCGGTGAAATTTTCAGGCATGTGCTGCACCACCACCATTCCCGGCGCATCTTCGGGCAACATTTCCAGGAAGACTCGTAACGCCTCGGTACCGCCGGTGGAGGCCCCGACCACCACCACCTTCTCAGTGGTCTGGATCATGGCCTTGGAATTGGGTTTATCCATGATCACGTCAGCCGAGTACTTGGGTGAAATCTCTTTCAAGGTGCTGCGAACAGGGCGCGCGTGACCGGGCCGGGACGCGGCGGCGCCCTTGACCGCGTCACAGATCATGATCCGGGACTCTTCGATGAATTGCTTAGTACCCATGCGGGGTTTGGTGATGATATCCACCGCCCCGTATTCCATGGCCTTGAGCGCCGATTCGCTGCCGCCTTCGGCCAGACTGGAACACATCACCACCGGGATAGGGTGTTGGCTCATTAATTTCTGCAAAAAGGTCAAGCCGTCCATGCGCGGCATTTCGATATCCAGGGTAATGACATCGGGCACCACGGTTCGCAGACGCTCCGCAGCCAGAAAGGGGTCTGCCGCTGTCCCCACGACCTCGATCTCGGGATCGGAATTGAGAATTTCACAGAGTGTTTGCCGGACGAGCGCAGAATCGTCGACGACCAGCACTTTTATTTTACTCATGGCATTTCCCCTTGGGTACACGCACAGGCGATTCCGCTGAGTTTAAGTTTACGCAGGTAGACATCACCCGTCTTTATTGAAAAAAATAATTTTCTTCCGGAAGTGCCGCCGATATCTTCTTTGGCAATGGTCAGGCTCAGTTGGTCGAGGGTTTTTTTAGCCTGGATGATGTTCTGCTCGCCGACCGACCGTCTGGCGGTGGTCGAATAGCTGCCACCCAGCACCTGCGCGCCCCCAAAAAGTTTGATAATCATATCGGTATGCCCTCCATGCTCTTGCATCTTTTGATGAAGATAGCGCACCGCTGTGTCGACATAGAAGAGGTCGTTATCTTGTTTAAGGTTTACGGGCATCATCGCATGGCAGATGGCGCCAATGCCTTTGGCCGGTGAATACATGGTGACCGCCACGCACGATCCCAGAATGGTACTCACCAGGATGGGGTCAGGCGAGATAATGGCTTCACCGGGCTTGAGGAAGGGGTTGTAGCTATGTTCCGCCAGTAAGCGTTTCATTGCTTTTGATACACGGTTGAACCGACGGTGGTAAAATCCACCTCTAAGCCGTTGAGCGTCTCGGAATGCCCCAAAAACAGATAGCCGCCGGGCCGCAACTGCCGATGAAACTTCCGCATCAGATTCTGCTGGGTGGGTTTATCGAAATAAATTACCACATTACGGCAGAAAATAATGTCCATCTGCTCGGCTATGCCGAAATCGGCATCCATGAAATTAATCCGGCGGAACACGACTTGAGAGCGAAGTTTCGGGCAGACGCGGACCAAGCCGCGGGTACGGTCCTTACTGCGCAGGAGATAATTTTTCTTGATCAGCGGGGCGATGCCATCGGTGCGCTCTTCCGGATAAATGGCGGCCTTGGCCGTATCCAGGATTCTGGTGCTGATGTCGGAAGCCAGAATGGAAAAGCGAAAACCATGATGGGCTGCCGCAAAATCATTTAACACCATCGCCAGGGTGTAGGGTTCCTCTCCGCTTGAGCACCCGGCGCTCCAGATGCGGATCGGTTCGGAGCCGTTGTGCCCATTACGCTTCATGATGGACGGCAAAGCCTTCTGGGTCAGATGTTCAAAATGGACTGGTTCGCGGAAAAAATCGGTTTTATTGGTGGTGACGACATCAATCAGGTGCACCAATTCGGCAAGTTGGCCCTCAGCGCTGAAAACAAACTGGGCGTACTCCTCAAAGGTACGCATGGCCAAGGTCTTGAGACGTTTCTGCAGTCTGGCCTCAAGCATGGTTTTCTTGGCTTGCGGCAACTGAATGCCAACCCGCTCATAGATAAACGCGCTGAATTGTTTAAATTCCTTGTCCCTTATTTTTGCAGGCGCATAAACACTCATACTGCTGCTCGCTCCTGTTCCCGTTGGTCGCTCCACAGGACGCGACCAACGGGAATTGCCTGGTTATGGGGCTGAATTCCCCTGGATATCGGTCAGGTCATCTGCAGAAAAGACCTTGTCGATATCGAGAATCATGACAAAATCGTTTTCGACCTTGCCCATTCCCTTAATAAACTCGGTATTGAGCTTGGTGCCCAACTGAGGAGGCGGTTCAATAAGTTCCGGTTCCATCTCCACCACTTCCTGGACCGAATCCGCCAGGACACCGAGCACGATGGTCTCCCCTTTCAGGTTCACCTCGACCACGACAATACAGGTATTGACGGTCTGTTCGGTGCATTGCATGCCGAAATTGAGCCGGAGATCAATCACCGGCACGACGCTGCCCCGCAGATTGATGACCCCCCGCATGAAATCGGGGGTCTGCGGTACTTTGGTAATCGAGGTTAATTCTAGTATTTCTCGTACTTTGGCCACATCAAAGGCAAAGATTTCATCTGCCAGTTTAAAGGTCAGGTATTGCACTGTTTCCGTTATTCCTGCCACGCTCATTATGGTTCCTCCTTGGGGGGCGGTAGATTGCAGGCTGTAGCACTTTGGGCCGAAGATATCTAGCCCATTGCGCTACAGCCTTACAGGTTGCAGCCTGAATCAGAATTTTTCGAACTCCTCATCAAGATGATCCGCACTGCCTTTCATTCCCATGTCAAGATGGACACCACCTTCGGACTTACCTGTTCTGGTTGACTTCGCCGGCTTGCCGACGCTCGCCTTGCTGGTTGCCGTAGTTTTAGGCAAAAGGTGATGGCCGATCGCATGTTGCTTGTTCGCTACAACCGAAGTCGCTCCAATAACGCGCCGCTGCCTACCGGTATCCAAGCTAAAAAAGGCGATAGTGGCTTTGAGCTGTTCCGCCTGACTGGATAGCTCTTCCGTGGTGGAGGCCATTTCCTCGGCGGATCCTGCGTTTTGCTGAATAACTTGATCCAGTTGCTGGATGGCCTTGTTGATCTGATCGGCACCGGTATCCTGTTCCTTGCTCGAAGCGCTGATTTCCTGGACCAGTTCGGCGGTCTTCTGGATATCGGGCAGCATCCTGGTGAGCATATCTCCAGCCTGTTCGGCAATGGCCACGCTGGTAGTGGAGAGCTGACTAATCTCGCCGGCAGCGGATTGACTCCGTTCCGCCAGTTTCCGGACCTCGGAGGCAACCACAGCGAACCCCTTACCATGCTCACCGGCGCGCGCTGCCTCGATGGCGGCGTTCAAAGCCAGAAGATTGGTCTGCCTGGCGATTTCTTCAATAATGGAGATTTTGGTGGCAATCTGCTTCATGGCGGCCACAGTTTCGGTCACCGCCTTGCCCCCCTCCTTGGCATCTGAAGAACTCTTGATCGCGATCTTTTCGGTCTGCATGGCGTTATCGGTATTCTGACGGATATTCGAGGCCATTTGTTCCATACTTGATGAAACTTCTTCCGCACTGGCAGCCTGTTCGGTAGCCCCCTGGGACATCTGCTGGGCGGTGGCTGACATCTCTTGGGCACCGGAGGCGACATAATCGGCCGCTCCCTGTACCTCGGTGACCACCTCTTTCAACTTGTCGACCATATTAGCCAGCGACTCCATCAATTCGTCGTTGTCGCTACGTTTTTTCAACTCGACCATCAGGTTACCCTGGGCAACCTGTTTGGCGTTCGCCGTGATGCTGTTGGTGGATTCTATCAACACATTAAGGTTATTTTTAATCTGATTGTATTGCCCTTTGTAGACATCAGTGATGATTGGCGGCATATCACCCTTGGAAACCTTGTCCACATAATCAGCGGTTACCATCAGCGGCCCGACAATATTTTTGACCGTGTCGTTCACCCCGGTAACCAATTTGTTCCAGCCGCCGACAAAGAGGCTGGCATCGGCGCGTTTATCCAGTTCGCCATTGGCAGCACCCTGGATAAGGACATCGGTTTGGGCAAGAAGATCGTTCATCATCTTGACCATGTTATTGAGGTTGCCCTTGATGACGTTGTACTCGCCTTTGTATTCGGTGGTGATGGTCGGTGGGATAACACCTTTGGAAACTTTGTCCACATAATCGGCGGTTACCCTGAGCGGTTCCACGATGTTGACAACGGTGTCGTTGACCCCAGCCACCAACTTGTTCCAGCCACCGACAAAGAGGCTGGCATCAGCGCGTTTATCCAGTTCGCCATTGGCAGCACCCTGGATAAGGACATCGGTTTGGGCAAGAAGATCGTTCATCATCTTGACCATGTTATTGAGGTTGCCCTTGATGACGTTGTACTCGCCTTTGTATTCGGTGGTGATGGTCGGTGGGATAACACCTTTGGAAACTTTGTCCACATAATCGGCGGTTACCCTGAGCGGTTCCACGATGTTGACAACGGTGTCGTTGACCCCAGCCACCAACTTGTTCCAGCCACCGACAAAGAGGCTGGCATCAGCGCGTTTATCCAGTTCGCCATTGGCAGCACCTTGGATAAGGATATCAGTCTGGGCAAGCAGGTCATTCATCATCTTGACCACATTATTAAGATTACTTTTAATCTCGTTAAAATCGCCGTTGTAGCTGTCGGTAATAGTTGGCGGGATATCACCTTTAGAAATCCGGTCGACATATTCGGCAGCCACATTCAGTGGCCCGATAACGGCGTCGAGGCAGTCGTTGACTCCGACAACAATCTTCTGGAAATCACCTTGGTGCTTGGAAGCATCGGCGCGGGTGGCCAGTTTGCCTTCTACCGCGGCCTTGGACAGCATATTAGCGTCGGCTACCAGGGCGTTGACGTTGTCGATGCAGTTATTAAGGTTGAGTTTAATCTCGTTGAAGTCGCCATTGTAGTTATCGGTGATCTTCGGCGGGATATCGCCTTTGCTGATGCGGTCGACGTATTCCGCAGCCACATTCAGCGGTCCTATAACCGCGTCGAGGCAATCGTTTACTCCGACGACAATCTTCTGGAAATCACCCTGGTGCTTGGAAGCATCAGCACGGGTGGCCAACTTGCCGGCCACCGCAGCTTTGGACAGCAGACCGGCGTCAGCAACAAGAGCATTGACGTTGTCGATACAGTTGTTGAGGTTCAATTTAATCTCATTGAAATCACCGTTGTAGGCGTCGGTGATCTTCGGCGGAATGTCACCCTTAGAAATCCGGTCTACATATTCTGCTGCAACATTCAGCGGGCCGATAACTGCGTCGAGACAGTCGTTAACCCCAACGACGATCTTCTGGAAATCCCCCTGGTGCTTGGAAGCATCGGCACGGGTGGCAAGCTTACCAGCCACGGCAGCCGTTGACAGCAAACTGGCATCGGCGACAAGAGCACGAATAGTATCAACCATCTTTTTCATAGCAGCCATGACGCTGGTGGTATCGCCGGAGGTCAGAGCTACTTCACGGGAGAGGTCGCCGACCGCAACCAAATTGGCAACTTCACCAACCTGTTTGGGGTCACCGCCCAGCTGTCGCAAAACGATACGGGAGATAAAAAGGCCCAAACCGACAGCCAAGAGCGCACCAAAGATCGCCAATATGGTCATGACCATGCTAGCCTTATTGGCGAGAACAGTATTCTCCTCGGAAGTAGTTTTGGCTATTTTAACTTTTTGTTCCATTAACTTCTCAAGAAGATTTTGCTCATCACGAGAAGCCTTACCCGCCTCACCGTTCACGAGCGCTGTGGCTTCGGCATCCTTATCGTCAAGGGCCAATTGCACCACCTTGTCTAATGCGGAATTATAGACAGTGTTGCTTCGTTTGAATTCCTCGAAGACCTTACGGCCTTCATCGGTAAGAATAGTCTTTTCATAGAGATCAGCATCCTTCACGATGGCTTCACGAATTTCCTTGATGCGACCAACAAAATTTTCTTTTTCTTTCGGTGTCGAGGCGAGAATGATTTCACGGGAATTGACCCTTAAGCGCTGGAAGGCAATGGAGATATCGGCCATTTGGCTCAGGGGGACGGTTACTTTTTCGTAGAGTTTTGTATCGGCAGCATCAATTTGCTTAATATTATAAATGCCGTATCCGCCGATACACCCAGCAATTATGGCCACGGTGATAAAACCGGCCAACAGTTTCCCTTTTAACGTCATGTTATAAAACCAATTCATATCAGCATCCTCCGTGATGTATTGAGAGTGTGAGCAGCGCTGAAACAGCCAGCCAGCAAGTCACGAGTTACCATGTAATCAAGTTGTAATTTCCTCGCCTCATCCACTAGAAATTTGGGTGTATCTAACTTTTTTTCCATTGCACGCTCCCCTCTGATGTTTCTTGGTTTTGGTTTTCCCAAAGGGGTTCAGCTATCCCTTTGTATTTGGTATGTCTTTTATGCTTTTCTCTGCGATGATGTATTTTCAAATTTCCGGAGGTTGTTTAAAGTTTGCAGAATGATCTCATGGCTCCCTTTTGTTAGGGGAGCGTCATGCCCGGAATAAATGCTCTGGATGTTGCGCCCGGCAAGTTTCAGCAGTCCTGCTACATATTCCTGGCTATATGCCTCGCAGGACTCATTGGCCTTCAATTGTGTGTCCCCGGAGAAGAGCGCCTTTGCCGCCGGAGCGTACAGGCAGATGGAGTCCGACGAATGACTGGGAGTATGGATCACTTCGAGAAAATCATCACCAGCCTTGATGAAATGACCCTCCGGGAGGAGTTCATCGACTCCCGGACCATCGATAAATGCCATCACCTTAGTGTTATAGCGTTCTTTAATCGCCATAACCCCGGCACTATGATCAAAATGGTTATGGGTGAGAATTACCTGCTCGACCGCCACCTTGCCGAACCCAGTGGAGATGCGCTCGATTTCTTCTAGCACGAAGCCATCGGTCCCAGGATCGATCAGGGTGTTGACATCCTGAACCCGGTTCCAGTCGCCTAAGATCAGATAGGAATTGCAGCTGTACACTTTATCGGTTTTTTTCAGGGAGATTATCTTCACCGGTCAATCTCCTACCTTCCTGTAGAGTTGCGCATCTGGCACCACCTGGGTGAAGAGGTGCTCCACTTCCTGGGGCAGCTTCTGGGTATTCTCGTTGGCCAGATAGCCGCCAGGCGCTAGGGCCTGGTGAAACATTTTGAAGACCTCGACCCGCTCCGGATATTGAAAATGGAGCAGCACATTTTTACAGACGACCAGGCAATAGTCCTGGCCGACGGGTTTCAAGGACAGTAAATCGTGGTACTGAAAAAAAATTCGGTCGCGCAAGATTGCTTTTACGCGGGAGTGGCCCGGCTTGTCGGCTGGTTCGAAATATTTACCTAGCAGTTCAGCGGGGGTTCGCTGCAATTCCTCGACTGGATAGGTCGCCGCCGTGACGATATCGCCGAAGTTATTGGCCTGATCGTAATCAGTGGCGTCGATGCGGAGGTTCTTGAAACCAAAAGGATTCATCTTTTCAGCAAAGATCATAGCGACCGTATAGGTTTCCTGCCCAAGGGCGCAACCGGCATCCCAGATTTTGATCCGGCTTCGGCCGCTTGCATAAGGGATCATGTGGTCGGCAGCATGTTCCAGGGTCGGTTGATCGCGCATGAAAAAAGTGAATGCCATGTTCTTGCCTTATCTTTCAAGTTAACCGTTTCTACCTCGGCCAGTTTATGTATGTCCGAGAAGACATCCGCTGTTCTTCACTCAGCTATATGCAACCAAGCCGTTGTACCGCTGTCGTGGCCTCAGAGCTGGTCATGCTCCAATATTTCGGCCATATGGGCCAGATCGCCTGGGGAAATAATCAAGGCAACTGAGCCATCACCCAGAATAGTGGCACCGGAAATCCCCTTGACGTCCTGGTAGAGCACACCGAGCGGTTTGATCACCGTCTGGTGCTCACCTACCACAAAATCCACCACAAAACCGATGCGCATACCCCGCACCGAGACAATGACAATCTGCTCGATCTCAGGTCGTGCGCCGCCAATGGCGAATTGATCCCGCAGGCTGATATAGGGGGTGAGGCTTCCTCGTACCTTGGCCAGGTTGCGGCCATGGGAAGCCGTAACATCGGCCCGCGACAACTCCACGCACTCCTCAATAGCGGCCAGAGGCAGGACAAAATGGCTGTTACCAATCTTGACCAGCAGACTCTCGATAATGGCCAAAGTCAGCGGAATCTTCAGGGTGATGGTTGTGCTTTTACCGAGTTCACTGTTGACGACAATGGTACCCCGCAACCCTTCAATCCCGCGTTTGACCACATCCATGCCGACGCCACGGCCAGACACACTGGTGATCTTGGCAGCCATGGAAAAGCCGGGAGCGAAGATATAGCTGAAAATTTCCTGGTCGCTCAGATCAGCACCGGCTGAAATCATTCCCAACTCGATAGCTTTGGTACGAATGGCGTCGCGACTGATACCGCCGCCATCATCATGGATGGTAATCAAGACCGAATCGCCCGCATGTTCGGCGCCCAGCCGGATAGTGCCTGCTGCGGGTTTTCCTGCCGCAAGCCGTTTGGCCGGTTTTTCGATGCCATGATCAATGCTGTTACGGATAATGTGCACCAGAGGATCGTTGAGCTTTTCGATAACGGTCTTATCAAGTTCAGTATCGGCTCCGAAAGTCTCCATTTCGATCTCTTTGCCGAGTTCCTGGGAGAGATCGCGCACCAACCGTTTGAATTTGCTAAAGGTACTGCCGATGGGTAACATGCGGATGTTGAGGGCGGTGTCGCGCAATTCGTTGGTCAGTCGCTCCACCTCCTCGGCGATACTGATAAAGGTGGCGTCTCCCAGGGTGTTGGAAACCTGGGTAAGGCGGGCCTGGACCGTCACCATCTCGCCGACCAGATTGACCAGTTGATCGAGTCGTTCGGCCGGTACCCTGATGCTGGCAGCCGTTTCAGGAGCCGCATGCTCCTGCTTGATTTTCTTGATATACTGCTGCTCGGCGAGGGCCGATAAAACCTTATCCGGAGTAACCGCTCCTTGATCGATCAGCAGTTCACCCAAAGGCTTTTGCTGCTGCAAGACCTTGTTGAGTTCCTGCGGCGAGATATCGCCGCGTTCGACCAAGATCTCACCAATCTTTTTGTATGTATCCTCGTCGCCTGATTGGTTTTGATCGTCGATCAGATCAATGCTGATCCGGCAGTCATCTTCCACGAAGATAAACACATCCTTAATGGCGGCCTCTCCGCGGTTGGTGGTCAGGATAATGTCCCAATAGAGATAGCAGTGTTCACCAATCAACTGATCAAGAGCCGGCACTTGGTCAAAGTGCGCTGTCACCTCGCAATTCCCTAGGCCGCTCAGCTCATTAATGAGCGACACCGGATTGCTGCCGCACAGCAGCAGTTCCCGGTTTGGCTGAAAACGGATGCGCCAGGTCTTCTGACTGGCCTCTTCCGAGGCGTTCTCGGAGTTTGGCGTCGTGGAGGTATTCGCAGAATCACCAGCGACTTCAGGCCGTGGCACCAGCCGTCGCAGTCCAGAGATAAGGGCATCTCCGGTGCTTTTGTCCACCTCACCCGAGCCCGCTGAGGCCTCAAGCAATATGGAAATATGATCTCGGGATTTAAGGGTCAGATCGAGCAGCTCCTTGGTCACCACCATCTTGCCGTTGCGGACCAGATCAAAGACGGTTTCAACCTCGTGGGTGAAGGCGGCGATGGCATCGAACCCGAACATCGCCCCAGAACCCTTGATCGTGTGCATCGCCCGAAAGACCCGATTAATGAGGTCTTGGTCATCCGGCGTTTCCTCAAGGTCAAGCAGGGACGTTTCCAGTTCGGCGAGCAGTTCACCGGCTTCTTCGCGATAGGTGGCAATATGTTCTTCGATCATGGTTGGGATCCTTTATCGTCATTGGAGGCAATGCAGGTCGTTTCAGATAAAAAGCCATTGCTTTCCACCCTCTATTATCCGAGCACTTTTTTGACCACCGCAATCAGCTGTTCCGGTTTGAAGGGCTTGACGATCCAGCCGGTGGCACCGGCGGATTTGCCTTCCGACTTTTTGGAATCCGTGGATTCCGTAGTCAACATGACGATGGGAATGAATTTATTGAGTGTGCTGGCCCGGACCCCTTTAATCAGCCCAATACCGTCCATTTTGGGCATATTGAGATCAGTCAGCAACATATCCACTTTTTTGGTGGCGAGTTTGCTCAAGGCATCCTGACCATCAACCGCCTCAATCACCTCATACCCATTTTGCTTAAGGGTAAAGGTTACCATCTGCCGTACGCTGGCCGAATCATCGGCGGTCATGATTAATTTTCCCATTTTTCCGAACCTCCAAATTGACGAAAACAAGCGATATTCTTGTTAATGCAGTGCTCATGGCGTTCTGCCCCGGCGGCTGCGGAAAGAGCGAGCAGGGCCTGAGGCGCCTGGCCGCGATGGATAAAGCGTTTACCTTCTGCTGTGGCCATTTTGCAGGCAGAACAAAAAACCTGCAACGCGGTGATGTCTATCTCCACATCAGCCTGAAATTCAACGACAACTGTGGTTGCTTCCGTCATCACCGTGCGAATACGCGCTATGAAATCGGCAATGGTTTCGATGGTCAGGCGATCTCCGGAGTTGATTACGCACTCTTTAGTCTGTTCCATGTAAAACCTCTCCAGGTAGTAAAAATTTGCTCGATCAATTCCAAATCTTCATGAAATTTTGATATTATTCAAGGCAATGAAACGGCCAAACTCGGCATCTGATTTCAATATATGCGCCTGTAGCCATTCATTCATGAATACAACAGCATCAATCAAGATATGCTTTGCGTCATATTTCGCAAAACCTTCCAATTCGACAATCCTTTTTGAAAACATACGGTGTTCGTTTTCATGCTTTTCAATTGACGTAAACATACTTTCCTTCATCAAACGTTCTTCATATGCAAAATGATAGGTAGCATAATCAATAAGTTCATCAAACAAATCATTTAAATCATTAAATTTAGCATCGATAATGAAAATATCATAAAATTTATTTAATAAAAAAAATAAATGCTGATGATGATTATCAACCTGATCTAACCCTATCGAATATTTTTTATTCCATTCAACAATAGGCATAATTCCCTCAGTAGTGTATTGGGCTTATCATCAATTAAAAAAGATCTACGTTATCGCCAAATTCTGACTCAATGTTCGTCGATTCGGTTACTCCCTGCGCTTCGAAAGATTCCACCCCATGCTTTCGAGCAATATCTTCATGGATACGCCGTTCGCTTTCCATGGTATACCGATCCGCCATCTGGCATAGCTCTTCCTTGAAAGCTGCGCTGGCAGGGTACAACGTCCTGGATTTATCACAAATCTGCCTGAGATTACCTATGACCTCATCAGCCATGGCCTTGGTCCGCTCATGTACATCAATACCGCGGTTAAGCGTCTCTATCTCCCGGACAAGCGCATCAACCTGGTTATGTATCTGGGAAAGCAGCGCAAGCAATTCAGCCCCCATGTTGCCGAGAATGGTTAGGATATCATTCAACGCAGCCTTCATGTCGATGAGTTTGACAGCGAGATTCGCCTCACTGAGTTTTGCATCAGCATAAAGGGTTCCAGTGGTGGCATGAATTTCGGTCAAAGATGTCGTGATCGTGTTGGTGCGATGCGCATCCCCATGTGAAAGGAACCCGATCTCTTCGGCCAACACACACAACGAGGCGCCTTCCGGGCCGGCACTCGCTGCCTTAATCCTGGCATTAAGCGCTATCTGATTAATATCGCTTCCAATCTCTTCAACATCAGACACAAAACCTGTTATTTCATCGACCGTATCGGTTACTTCTTTCATGATAATCGCCAGGTCGCTATTGGTCCCTGCGCTGGTGGTCAGCAACTCGGCAATAGATGCCATATGATACCTGACGTCATCAATGAAAGATCGTCCGGATACATTGCCAATGCCAGAATCAGAATCAATTTCATCGGCCATCAATTTCTGCTGACCGCTGATATCAGATAAATTACTTATGATCGAGGTAACCGCTGCATAGAGCTCTGCTGAGGCAAACTGCAATTGTGCTTCCTGGAGTTCGCAAACATCCCCAACCCGACTAATCACTTCCTCAATAGTGACATCTCCTGTCGTGGCAATGTCGTTATTGCCTTCTGTAAGAGAAGGCAGCACTCCTTCTAGGGCTTCGACGACATGTTCGACCTGCTGCCTGAAAATATCGTGGAACTGCATGGACTGGACGATCTGACTGATATGGTTTGAATTTTCGCTTGCCGCAGAGGAGATGGTGCTTCCTAATATGAAAAATCGCTGGTTAACTGATTCAAGTTCAACAATACTTTTGACCGTATTATCGTGAGTTGAGAGCACCAGGGTCTCTTGAGTAGACAGGGCAGCACTGGCAAATTTGATGTTTTTTGAAATTATCGATGACAACAGTGATCGATTGTCTTGGATAATCTTGAATTTTTCCTTAATTTGCTGGGTGAGCTTATTAATATCCAACGCAAGGTTTAAAAATTCCCCTCCCATTTCACCGATATGAGCGCTCTCTATTTTGATTAGGACCTCAAGAATATAGAGATCCTTGCTCATTTTTTTAAACCCTTCCAAAGGGCCGGCAATCTGACCAAGTCGATTCTCCACGGTGTTGAAGGTAGTGCAGTAACTCAAGTTCTGATTTTGGGTTTGCTCCAGATACGTTTCCATCTCGCGCAAAATTTGGCGCAATTGTTCGACCAAGGTTTGGATACGCTCCCCGGAAGCCACATCCACGAGGCTTATGGCTGTTTGAGAAAGCGTCGCTGCATGCTGGTAAATGCCCTGCATCTGGCCGCCGATTTGCAAAAATTCACGCTCGGTGGCGCCTGCCAGGCGACGAAGTATGACCAAGGAGGAAGAGAGGGTCGAAGCCCAGGTTGCGAGGAACAAGGAATAGGGAGAACTGCCATTGCTGCTGTCAGTTGAAGGCATCACACCATCTTGTCTGCAATCGAAGAAATGCGATCGGTCTTCTTGGAGGTGTTCGACAGAAAAGAGGACTTGCTTGGCTTCACTCTGCAATTTATTTCGACCACCCAAAAACAATCGAAACAGTGCCATAAAACCTCTTGAATCTTTGAGTGTAGGGTTCATCTGTCGACCGAGCGATCGAGAAGACGCTGTTCGATTATTTTGATTTCAGTAATCAGTTGGTCACGACTGAATGGCTTTTCCACAAAACCGCTACAACCGTTTTTAAACGCTTCGAGGACCAGACTTGTATCGGCATAGGCGGTCATGATTAATACCGGCAGGTTTAGATGACTCTGGCGAATCGCCAGGAGCAGTTCCATACCGTTGGTTATAGGCATCAAGTAATCCGTTATAACCAGATCGATGCCGTGATCGTCATGAGAGAGCAGGTCCAGGGCCTGCCGGGCGTTACTGACCCCGATAATGTTGTACCCTTTTCTGATCAATCCGATCTTGATGGATTCGACCATCATGATTTCATCGTCGACGATGAGGATGTTCATCCCATACTCCTTTGGCAATGCAATACGTCTACTCCGTTGGGCCGGAACCCCATGGAACAAAATCAGGAACAACGTTTTTCAGCCATTTTATGGCAAAAGGAAAACCAAAAATGCGATTGGGAAGCTTGCCTTATCCTGCGTCGTTCTCCGATAACATTCAGGCAGCTTGCTTTTTGAAAAGCAAAGCCCGTGCCACGTGGGCCTGACGTCGGTAATCAGAGAGTAACTAAATGATAAATAATGGATTACATGCGACGGCTAAAATCAGCCGGAAGGTGGAGCATAACGGGGGGAATAGCGAGAGATAGTTCATCTTGAACCATCTACTGATGAAAACCTTTATAATTCAAAAGGATACCAATGAATGCCATTTTGAAATAGCAATTCCTTTATGACAGCCCTAGGCTATGCCATATGACAGCAGTTTGCGCCGAAGGGTGCTCAGGCCAATTCCCAGTAAGCGTGCGGCCTGAATTTTGTTTTCTCCGGTGGAATGATAGGCATGGAGAATATGGTCCTTTTCTATATCGGCAAGCGGGGTAATGGTTCCAGTGGACAACGGCGATACAGCCCTATGTTTCTTAGACATTGCGTTGGTCACATAGGCGGGCAGATGGTGAATTGAAATTGCCCCCCCCTTTGCCAGGCTTACCGCGAACTGCACAATGGATTTCAGTTCCCTGACATTGCCAGGATAGTCATAGGTCTGCAGCATGGTCCATGCCGGCGCTTCAATGTCGCTGCTGGAGTGACCGCTGTTGCATTCCCGTAAAAATTCATCCAACAGCATGGCAATATCCCCATCCCGATCTCGCAAAGGGGGTAAATCCAGCCAGGCACCGCAGAGCCGGTAAAACAAATCTTTCCGAAACAGGCCCTGTTCCTGCAATTTTTCCAATTCTGCGTTGGTTGCTGCTATGAAGCGAACATCCACCCCCAAGGGCCTGCTGATTCCCAGCTTGAAAAATTCACCTTCCTGGAGCACCCGGAGCAACTTCCCCTGCAACTCGAGCGGCAAACTGCCAATTTCGTCGAGAAACAGCGTCCCGCCTGAGGTCGTTTCGAGATACCCTTTCCGATCCTGAAGGGCACCGGTAAAAGCCCCTTTTGTGTGGCCATAAAATTCCGCTTCAAACAGTGTAGCGTTCATGGAGGACATGTTGACGGGAGTAAAAATGCGCCCCGCCCTGGAGCTAGCCCGATGAATGGCTTGAGCCAGGAGTTCTTTGCCCGTCCCGGTTTCCCCCGTAATCAAAACCGGAACCTTGCTGGCGGCATGGAGCTCCGCCTCCTTCATAATTTTGAGCATCTTTTCCGACTGGGTGATGATCGGGGCAAAAGCCTCCGGGCACAACAAATTCGGTATCTTTTCTTGTTTGCCTATCCGCTGAATCTCCAGAAAATTTTTGCGTTCCAGAGCTTTAAAAATCACAAGAAGCAGTTCTTCCATGTTAAGCGGTTTGATCCGATAATCAAATGCCCCTTTTTTGATGCAGCTCACCGCCATGCTAGCCTCATCGGCGGCAGTTACCATGATGCATTCGGTGATGGGACTACAGCTTCTGATCAGGTCCAACAACTCGATGCCAGTCATCCCGGGCATGGTAATATCGATGATGGCGACATCTACCGGCTCACCCTGCTGAAACAAGGCTGCTGCCTTCCGGGGGTCACTTTCTGCCCGAACATTCCGAAAACCACTGATATGCAGGCCCCTCTCGAGGCTTTCCAAGAAGTCCTGCTCATCATCAATTAAAAAAATACGGGAGTGCATATCGATTATCCTGTTTTCATTTGGTTTAATGGTGCGGTCATTGCCTTGAGGAACACGAGAAAGACGCTCCCCTTACCCACTTCACTTTTGACTTCGATGCGCCCCCCAAGCTCTGCCAGCAATCGGTGGGTGATAGATAGTCCCAACCCGGTACCTACTCCTGCTGCCTTGGTGGTAAAAAAGGGGTCAAAAATTTTCCGCTGGGTTTCAACATCCATACCGCAACCATTATCACTTACCTCCACCATCACTTCGCCATCTGATTCAGCAGGTCCGATTATCCGTACCCGCACCCATGAATCCTCTTTGTCCATCGCCTGAATGGCGTTAATCAAAAGATTCACGACCACCTGCTCAATTGCTAAGGGATCGGAATACAGGGCAGGCAGCCCTTCGGGAATATCAACCTCAAAGGTCTTGACGGTTTTCCGGATACGCCCCTGGCACATAAATAGCCCTTTCTCAATGACTTGCTTCAGATCAATCCGGCGAGCCTCCCCTTTACCCCGCTCGCGCACAAACTCTTTTAAATTATTAATAATCTGGTTGATCCGAATTGAGCCATGTTCCACATTGCCCAATAATTTGAAACAATCCTCTCGGAAATCCGAATAGGGCCAATCGAAAACCTGCAAATCCGGATGCTCCAAAACGTATTCATCCACAATGGGCAGCAATGCCTCAAAATATGATCGCAAAATAGGGATGTTAAAAAAAATGAAATTATTCGGATTGTTAATCTCGTGCGCGATTCCGGCGATCAGCAACCCCAGAGTCGCCAATTTTTCGCTCTGGATGAGTTGCCTATCTATTATTTTCGCTTGAGTGACGTCATAAATTCGGATGATTGTGGCTTCGGTCGCTCCCAACTCATCCTTGACCAAATCCACGACCACCTGTTTGAGTTGGTCAGGATCCATCTCCCCTTTGCGCTCATAGGAACCAGAAAAACCCTGCATAAAGGAAAAAGGCTGTTCGCAACCTTCGCATGGACTTGACTTGCATCGGAGTCCTTCAAAACAATATTTACCTATAGCCTGACCATAACTAGTTAGGCCGTAGTATTCCATGGCAGCCTTATTCAATCGTTTGATCCGAGATTCTACATCCAGCATGATGAGCGGATCGGAAATCCCATCGAGGGCCATGGCAAGCGTGGCCTTACTATTGAAGAGTTGCGTTTCGACCTGCTTACGATCAGTGATATCGCTCACCGTAATCAGAATCAAGGGTGAGCTATTTTCGTCTCGCACAAGTTTCGTCGACAACTGCACCCAAAAGACCGTCCCGCCCTCATTCACCATCCTCAATTCGCACACCTGCAGCTCAGAGCTCTCAAAGAGCTGCCTGCGTAGTAAGTAATACCGATCCTGATCTTCATTGAGGATGAACTGGGTGAACATTTGCCCGACCAACGTTCCCCGGACCAACCCCAAGAGATTAAAGGCGGAAAGGTTAGCCTCCAGGATTAGCCCTTTTTCGCTGACAGTGCAATAGGCCACCGGAGCCATATCAAAACAATTACAATATCGCCTTCGTTCAGCATCCAGCGCCACCTGTGCCTGTCTCAACTGTTCGTTCTGCATCTCGAGTTCGATCTGATGCACCCGCAATTCGTGGAATCTCCGCCGAATCTCTTTAGACGAAAGCGCCTCGATGTCTACCGCTAATATGGCCGTATCCTTCTGGGTGATTTTTTCGGCTAGTCGGCGTAACTCAGCATTGGTGCGTGGTCGATCATGATCGCTGGTCATGTGCGTTCCTTGTCAGATAATCAATCTTATTAATGAGTACACAAGTCACCGAACATTTCGGTGTATTTGATGATGGGATGACGAAAGAAACCCTTCACCTTGTCTGTGAGTTTTTGAAGCGATTGCATGATAGTCAATACACGTTCTTGAAACTCCTTTTTGCCCCCGTGCGACATTCGACCCATGTTATGATTTTTCAGATAGTTCCAAACAAGTTCATCGGGATTCAGTTCCGGAGAATAAGGCGGCAAGTGGAAAAGTCTCAACTTTCCCTTGGTGCTGCTCACAAACTCACGAACTTTCTCCGAGCGGTGGACAGAATGATTGTCAACAATCAAAAAGACAGGAGCTTCAGCATTGGCAATCAATCGGTCGAGAAACTCGCAAAACACTTCGGAATTCACCGTTTTCTCCGTGGCCATAAATCGCAACTCGCCTTTAGGGCTGATCGCGGAGATCAAGTTCACCTTGAAGCGGGCACCAGTTGTGACAACTACCGGTGTCTTTCCTTTAGGAGCCCAAGTGGTTCCAGAATGATAGTCGGATCGAACAGAAGCCTCGTCTCCAAAATAAATATCAGCGCCGACTTGCTTGGCCAGCTTTTTGATTGCAGGAAAATCCTTGGCCATCCAATCGACGACTAGCGCCTGGTCTTGTTGATACGCCCGACGGATTGGGCGTTGCGGGCTCAGGCCGAGTTTATGCAGCAATCGGCCTACGGATACATCGCTCAACCGAACACTGAACTCTCGGTTGATCAGTTCCCGGATCATTCCCCTTGTCCAAAGCGCGAAGGAGAATTTCAATTGTCGAGGATCCTTGCCGACAACCATGCGATAAATCTTCTGCAAATCCTTGCCGGCAAGCTTCGAAGGGCGGCCACTCGCTTTGCTGCTCAGCAGCGCCTCGACCCCTCCTTCGCGATACTTGGCAATCCATTCATAGATACGAGGCCTGGTAAGTCCCAGCGCCCTGATGACAACTTCGGGGCTCTCGCCTGCCTCAACACGCTTCACAGCACGTATGCGGATCTCTTCAAGTGCCTTGCGATTTATTTTGCGCCCATCAAATTCGTTCATGGGTGCAGCACACCACATGTTCGCTAATTTATGAACTGATTAATAAGTGTTTCCGTGAATGTCACTGAGTACAACACGGCATTCGGGGAGGGGGGGTACGGTACTTGGCGATTGCGGCATTGACGGAGGGTGAGGTTGCCATAAAGTTATTACTCTGTAGTCGGTAAAAGTGGATAAGGGGGCTGACGGGTTTGCAACTGGTAACTTTGCAGCTTCACCTTATTTGCCATTATTTTCCGGCTTTGTGACCTGGCTTTATTTAGATGTTTGTGATATTTTTCGGTCAGTTAATCACGCAATTCTTCCCTTAACTGATGAAATTTGTCCTCCAAAAGTTTAAAAGCGGCTACCAGGTCCGGATCGAAATGTTTACCTGCTGAATTGACAATAATTGATCTGGCCTCCTCGCGAGAAAATGCCTTCTTGTAGACTCTTTCACTGGTCACTGCGTCATAAACGTCTGCAAGAGCCATAACTTGCGCAGCAATCGGAATATCTTTACCAGAAAGACCGAGAGGGTAGCCGGAGCCATCCCACTTCTCGTGATGATACATGGTTAGCTCATAGGCAATTCGCCTATGGTGCCTATATTGCCTCCAAAGCCGGAGTTGAAGCCTTAGTACGCACCTTGGCCAACGAACTAAGGGGCCGTAGCATCACGGTTAATGCGATTTCACCCGGCCCGGTGGCTACGGAACTCTTTCTCACGGGTAAAAGCGAGGAGCAGGTGGCCCACCTAGCCAAAATGCCACCTTTAGAACGTCTCGGTGAGCCAGAAGATATTGCAGCAGCGGTCTCCTTCCTTGTCGGGTCAGATGGTGGTTGGGTCAATGGTCAAGTGGTTCGAGTGAACGGCGGTTTTGTGTGAAGCATTTCAAAACTCAAGGGCACTTTTCGTTGATTTTCACGTAACCCAGAGTCCATATATCTCCTGTGAATGTGAACCGAGATTTAATTTTTGAATCGAACAGTTAATATTAGGTATGTTCTCTTAGCTATTTTTGTGCATTGGCTGCACTCAAGATTATTGGAATTATATTAACAATGCACAACCTGAAGGAAGAGTATTGGCAGTTTGGAAAAATGTTGTAGAGATTTCTATCTTCCTGAATTTATATAGATAATGCTTTACCGTGCCACTTCTTGACCTCGGGAGGACGATGATACACTGGAACCCAAGAAGTTATCTACATTTTGGTGGCGAGAGAACTCGGCCTTCGATCGACCTCGCCTCGCGAATTGCGATCGAGACCCCTGAAACGGTCATCGACTTGGGCTGCGGTCCTGGTAATAGCACTCAAGTACTCAGGCAGCGATGGCCGCAGGCATGTATCACCGGCCTCGACAGCTCAGTAGAGATGATCGAGACTGCACGCGCGGGATACCCAAACGAACAATGGGTTCTTTCGAATATAGAGGAGTGGTGTCCCGACACTACGTTCAACGTAGTGTTTTCGAACGCAGCCCTGCAATGGATCCCGGACCATGGCCATCTGGTAGAACGCTTGTTTGGTTATGTCGCCGAGGGTGGCGCACTTGCATTTCAGATTCCAAGTGCCGACTTCGCTTTAGTGCGCATTCTCATCCATGAGATAGCAATTGATGGTCCGTGGGCATCGAGAATGGCAGGCCCTCTCCGCGCACTCACCATGGAACCCCCAAGCTTTTACTATGATCATTTGTCGCCCTTGGCACGTTCAGTCGATATATGGGAGACAGAATATTTCCATGTCATGACTTCACCTCTTGCAATTGTCGACTGGATTGCAAGCACAGGACTGCGCCCTTTCCTCAAAGAAATCGAGTCAGAAAGTGAGGCCGATCAATTCGTCGAGAAGTTGCGCCAGCGGATTCGCGAGGCCTATCTGGTGCGACCCGATGGACAGGTCCTCTTTCCTTTCAAGAGAACATTCGTCATCGCGTACTCCTAACGGTATGGCCACAGTCCGGCTATGCAAATATGTTCTGACAAAACGAGGATCATGTCCATGGTCACCATATCTCTGAAATATGTTAGATATTCTAAACCGTAAACCAATCTCCAATATCTTGGCGGAGTTTTAGCAGTAAAGGACTTTAATGGATCCAATTTATATGGACATTTCAATCCGCCTTGCCGGAGCACTGATTGTTGGCGGCATAATAGGGTTTGAACGAAGTTTTCACGGGCGTCCTGCCGGTTTCCGCACACACACCTTGGTATGCCTGGCATCGAGTCTTTTGATGTTGGTGACGTATTATCAGTGGAAATGGATGCCAGGGGCTCCGATTGATACTGTCCGCACCGATCCGACACGGATGGCTCAAGGGATAATGACTGGCATTGGTTTCCTTGGCGCGGGAGTGATCTACAAAGAAGGCCTCAGCGTCAGGGGATTAACCACTGCCGCTTCAATATGGATCACTGCAGCAATAGGTATTCTGATCGGTGTAGGTTTTTATTTTCCAGCCATAATCACGACCATATTTACTCTTGGAACTCTATCGATATTTCGCTGGATAGAAGCCAAGATGCCTTCTATCTTTTACGCACATTATAGCATTCGTTTTGACAGAGACAAAGTGATGAAGGAAGAGGACGTAAAAGCTTTGTTGATAGGTTACGGTTTTACCGTCACGAATATGAGGTATCGTACTTCAGACGACGGGCGTTCCTTTGAATATCGCATGGTTATAGGAACGTTTGATGCCAATAAAATGTCTGTACTTGCCAACTATTTGCGTACTCTCCCGGACGTAAAGACTTTCCGTATTTCTCCAACAGGAGATTAGGAAATTAGAGCTGCCCCCCAGCATCCCCATTCATTGAGAGTTAAATATCCGAATGAAATTTATCCATGACTTGGACGATTCACCGGTATTATCCGAATCATTCATGACGGCCAAGGTGGCGATGGGTGGAGGATCGATTCCGAATGCCATCCGATAATCTCTGACAATATCCACCGTGTAAGACTGCCAGGTATTCACAAGGTTGGGGCCTGCACTTACAGGAATCATTTGCACTTGATCGGTAAAGGCGTTGGGGATGACGGTTGCATTGGTAACCCGATTATCCCAAATATAATTGATGGAGCTACCAGGGACAGGCGGTCCATAGATAGCTAAAGCCACCCGATATTTGATCGACTCTATAAGCGAGATATGATCTGGGTCATAGGGAAACATGATATAGATGCGGGCTGGATAGTCATCTCCATCCGTTCTGCTACTGTCACCCTTGCGGTAGACATTGCTCACCTTCCAACGCCATGAAAGTTTAGGATATTCATAAACGTTAAACGCCTGATTCAGGACTAAAAGGGAAGCCGAATTGTTGCTTTCCATCAGGAGGCAGGGGCGTCCTTCGTTCAGAACTGCAGAGTAATCCGAACGGGGTTTATCGCCGAATGGTTGAACGTGCCATCGCGCAAGCGATTCAAAATGCTCATCAAGAAAAACAGCCCCCCAGACCTGGTTTGATTCGAGTGGTGTGAAAAACAACAAGACGCACCAAAGTGAACAGACGAACCCTCCTCGCATAACGGAATCTGGAAAGAAATAGCCCCGGCGTTCTGGCATTATGGCACCTTGCAATGTATATTTTATGTTTAAACATGTATATTTATTCATAGAAGAAACGCAAGCATCCAGAGGTGTATTTATCCCGTGAAACGCTTGTGTCATAGAAGGCCGATGCCTATGTTTTTCACATTCCTACTACCTACTGACAGCTAACAATCTGAAATATTGTTTGGGATGGGATCCATGTAGCAATTTAAAGGGGTATATTTTGAAATACAACTATATCGGAAAAAGCGGATTAAGAGTGTCCAATATCTGCATGGGCACAATGACCTTCGGAAAGAAATGCGATAAAAAAATATCGTTTGAGATTCTCGATAAGGCTTATGCGAACGGTGTCAATTTTTTTGACACGGCTGAAGTCTATCCCGTTCCACCAACGGCGGAGACCTACGGTATCACAGAAGGAATCTTTGGCGAGTGGCTGGCTGATAAGCCACGAGATTCTATTATTATCGCCACAAAAGTAGCTGGAGCGGCAAACGGCTGGTTTGTGCCACCTGTGCGGCACGGTTTGACGACTATCGATTCTTTTCACATAACCACAGCTATTGAGGGAAGTTTAAAAAGACTCAAGACCGATTACATTGACCTTTATCAGGTTCATTGGCCTGACACTGTTGTTCCTATTGAGGAAAGCCTTGAAGCTCTTGATCGACTCGTACGAAGCGGAAAGGTGCGCTATATCGGTACATCAAACGAGAATGCCTATGGTTTGACAAAAGCATTGGAGACAAGCCGCTATCGTAGATTCAAGCGTTTCGAAAGTATCCAAAACAATTTTTCTCTACTCAACAGGCGCTTTCTTGATGAAATAGCGATTGTCTGCAAAAAAGAACAGGTAGGATTGCTCCCTTTTTCACCCTTAGCAGGAGGAGTATTAAGTGGCAAATATTCGCCCGGTAGTCAATGGGAAGGATTTCGCTACGGGGATTATTTAAGTAATCCTGATCCTCGGATGAGAGCGCAAGTTGGACGCTTTGCCAATGAGCGATCATTGGCAGCTGCGCAAAAATATGCTGCTATCGCCAGTAAATACGGGCTTGCTCCAGCGACAATGGCAGCGGCATGGACACTCAGCTTTGATTTTGTGCCGAGCACGATTGTTGGGGCTACTCATCCAGCTCAACTTGATGAAACCCTTATGGCATCTGATACCCAGCTTCCTTCAGAGCTTCTGGCTGAGTGTGACACCGTCAATCAAGAGATTCTTTACCCCATGGGGTAAAAACAGAGGACACACCACGTTACAGTCCAGAGATATCTCCTGTAAACATTAAATTGCCCTCCCGTATGGTTCCTGAAATATATGGAATTGAAATGGATGACGGGCGAGAAAAATCATTCGAATATACAATTCCTTTTGGCAGCTGATTTTTCATTTTGGGGGTCTTTTTTGGGGCCTTATCGTTTTACACAAAATAATTATTTGTTTAATTTAAAATAGTTATATTGTAAGTTTGATTGACTTCGCCGCCGTTTTTCTATTTAGAGACTTTCAACTATGGTGTCGAATAGTCCATCAAGTGGTCCAAAGGTAGTCCAACACCAACTTCGGGGATAGACACCAGGGAGAACCCGTGCTAATCGAGATTTTGAAACGTACACCTTCCTGGGTCTTTATTCTCTTCTTTGTGCTCCTCTCATTAGGCTACTTTCAGAGCAAGAATAGAACAATCAGCCGCTTCGGGATTTCGATGCTTCCCATTGCCATGCTCGGGCTCTCTTTCTACGGAGTGGTTTCTGCGTTTGGAATTGTTTTCGCAGGTCTCACTTCCTGGTTTGTAGGCGTCGCAATCGCCGTAGGGCTTGGTGTAAAACTCACTACCCCAAAGGGCATAACCTTTTCGACACAAACCAAAACATTTTCCGTCCCCGGCAGTTGGCTTCCTTTGGTCTTGATGATGGCAATTTTCTTTACCAAGTACGCCGTTGGCGTAGTTCTGGCGCGTCAACTTCCAATTGTCAGCGAGCCGGGTTTCATCATATCAATCAGTTTTTGTTACGGCCTTTTAAGCGGGGTGTTCCTTGCGCGTGCAGTCGTCATATGGCACACCGCAAGGCTCCGCTGCCAAGATCATATCTAACCGACAATAATCGACACCAATCGGGTGACCAGAGAAATACGTCAAGAAAACCATCCATTGTGACGGGTGCGACCACAAAGAGATTTCAGAGGAGCACTCAACCCGCCTTGCACATTTCAGAGATAGCCCTGGAATGTATCTGAAATGACAGGTTATGTGGTTATTTTGGTTACAGCGCGGCTAAATGATTAATCCCGTTAGATCATGAGAACCATTCGGCAGATTACACAACCAGAGGAAACGCCATGGCTTACTGGCTAATGAAATCGGAACCGGATCTGTTCGGGATCGACGATCTGCAACGGGTGGGGGTGGAACCTTGGGACGGGGTCCGTAACTACCAGGTGCGCAACATGATCCGCGATCAGATGCGGGTTGGTGACCTCGCCCTTTTTTACCACTCAAACTGCACAACCCCAGGTATCGTAGGGATCATGCGCATCCATAGTGCCAGCTATCCTGACCAGACCGCTTTCGACCCGGAACATCGTCACTATGACCCCAAAAGTAATCCGGCCAGCCCACGCTGGTATCTGGTGGATGTCGTCTTTGTGGCCAAATTTGCCGAACAGATCTCTTTAAGTTGGCTCAAACAGCAACCGCAAATGGCCGACTCTCCCTTAGTACGAAACGGCAACCGTCTATCGATCATGCCCCTCAGCGAGCAGCAGTGGGCCTTTATCAGCCGCCATGTCCAACAGGCATAACTGTTTCACGGTCCAATAGCCCAGGTATAGCGCCGTGGTTGACATGAACAGGCATCGCGACAAGGGGATGCTGATACTGTGCTAACCATCTCTGATATGGTCAGGAATTATCTCCTACCTGCGAGCGCATAGAAATTGACTTTATCAATGATGTAACCGTTTTCAACGGACCTACATCATTAAAGAGTTTGCTTAATTGAAGTGACCGTAACTTCGAGGACACGTGTTAGAAAGGAGAACCTGGCTTTCATCATATCCCATTCTGGCCCTGAAGGTATGTATCGCGCAGTTCCCTCAATAAGGAAACCACACCCAAGTCCATTGCGTCCAATTACCTCTTTGCTGCCAACGGTAAGTAATACTTTATTATTCTTGAGTATTTTCTTTTCTGTTTTTCTCATTGCCCAGGCAGGGATTAAGAGCCTTCCATCGTTTGGATTTACAAGGTAGGTGTTCCAAGTGTTTGCTACATGAGCTTCGTTATCAGCGCATGATACAATTGAAACCACCCCTTCTTTGCTGATTACTTCCAAAAATTTGTCTGTGAACATACATTTCTCCATTATTAGTTTTCTATAGTAGACATTGACTATCCATATTATCTACGATAAAAGGCATGAGGTAAAACGTCAACCATGCTTTTTCAAAACAGTTTATTATGGGGCTCAAAGTCTTTTAAGGAGATACAAGATGCAATTCAGCGTAGGGGTCGAATATGCGTTTCATTCGCTTTTTTACATGGTCGAGCTACCAGAACATAAAACCATCGGAATCAAAGAATTAGCTAGATTGAATGGAATTACAGAGAGCTATCTCTCGAAGATTTTTGCAAAGCTACGAAAAGCAGGCATTGTACGATCAATTGCTGGTGCCAATGGGGGGTATGAACTGGCAAAAGGGGCTGAAGCTATTTCCTTTTGGGATGTTATCGAAGCCATTGAAGGGTCTTCTTGCTTTTTCCAATGCGCAGAAATTCGCAAAAAAAACATTTTCGTTGATGACCCCAGTGTATTTACTGATAAATGTCCTTGTCTGATAAAAGTGGTTATCCAAGAAGCAGAGGAGCTAATGCGAAACCATTTACGAACAAAGTCCCTTCTTTGGCTATACGAGCATGTACATAAAGATTTTCCAGAGGAGAAAAAAGCCGCCCTGGCAAAATGGATAGAAAATTTATAGACATGATATGATGTTCATATCGAGCTGTTGAAATAATGATGGAAGTTTAATTGAAATTGTCGACTATATTGACGGCAAGGGGTTCATGCTTATTTTCAAGGCAAGAGGATGGATTATCCCCTCCAAAAGATCCGCTTTCTGACGACATCTGACCGAACACATAAAGCAAGCTTCGCGTCACTTGAGCGGCCAATAAAACGGTTTCTTTGATAAGACTCGCCCCCGGAGCCCTCATTTTCCGGGTTTCAGCGAGCCTTTTTTTCTGCCCTCCCCTGAAATACCCCGTTTCGTGGCTTCTTCTTCACCTATCGCACAAGCTCAGCCTTCCCATTGCTCAGGTCGACGAAAGACATTATGGCCTCTGTTAATGGATTGACCACTCCAGATGAGGCAAGGAAGAAGAAAAGGGTATGCGAAACCATTGATCCATTGGATTTGAGAAGACGGAAGTTTCATAAAAAGCTGATGAGCAAACGATCCATTTTTCTGCATCAGGGCACAAGTGTCAGCCCAGCTCTGGGAGTGTTTTGACAAGATTTTTTCTATTCACACGATGGGGTGCCCATAAATACCTGACTATCCCTTGGATCCCAGCCGCAATCCGCCATGGATAAAGAATACCTCTCCTGCTAGGGCTTCATTACGGTAGATATCCCCAACCAGTTGGGCAATTTCTTCTGGATCTATCAAACGGCCGATTGGAACATTCTCCAAAATTTTTTCCAGTGCCTGTTGATTCATGTTTTTCACCATGTCCGTCCCTACATAGCCCGGCGCAACCGCCACGCAACGAATCCTGTCGGAGATGCCACGACGGAAGAATTCGGCGGTGATGACCTTGGGCATGACCGCCATGGCGGCTTTGGTGGAGGAATAATTGATCTGCCCAGCGGTTCCCAAAGAACCGGTGGAGGAGATAAGACAAATAAGCCCCTTGCAGTTGTTGTTGATCATGCGCTCGGCACAATCCCGGACAGTGAGGAATACCCCGTTCAAGTTGATATCGATCACTTTCCTGAAATCGTCAAAGGCCATCTTCTTGGTGACCTTGCCTGTTTCTCTGTCCGGGGAAACCATCATGCCATCCTTGATGATGCCGGCAAAAGGCGCGACCAGATTGATCTGGCCAAATTTCTCTATCGCTGTATCTGCTAACCTGGCAGTATCTTCCTCCAGGGTGACATTGCTGACCACCGTCACTACTTCACCGTTCATGGCTTTAAGTTCGGCTGCAGCTTTATCCAGGGGTGCTTGCATTATGTCGCCCAAAACCACCTTGCCGCCATTCTTCACCCAAAATTTCGCAAGAGCGAGTCCAATGCCGCCTCCGCCACCGGTGATGACGGCTACAGAATTCTTAATATCCAGCATGTTGTTTCTCCTTATCAATATTGATGAGTGCTCGGGAAGGGGCTCAGCCCTGGGATTGCACTCGGCCGGAATACGACAGTGACGTATTCCGGTCGAGGAAGGTTCAGAGACGTTCGACGATGACTGCTACTCCCTGGCCACCGCCGATGCACAAGGTGGCGAGGCCGCGTTTGCCTCCTCGGGCCTCCAGGGCATGGAGCAGAGTGACCAAAATCCGTGCACCGCTGGCGCCAATAGGATGCCCTAGGGCGATTGCCCCGCCGTTGACATTGACCTTTTCCGGCGAAAAACCCAGTTCCTTGCCGACCGCAAGAAATTGGGCGGCAAAGGCCTCGTTTGCTTCGACAAGATCCATGTCTTCCAAAGATAATCCAGTTTTGGCGAGCACATTTCGGGTGGCTGGAATCGGTCCCAGCCCCATGACCGAAGGGTCGACTCCCCCGGATGCATAACCGACGATTCTGGCTATCGGCTTCAGCCTCATGGTCTCGGCCTTGGCTGCCGACATGAGCAGGACTGCCGCTGCTCCGTCATTAATGCCGGAGGCATTACCGGCCGTAACCGTGCCGCCAACGCTCTTGAAAGCTGGCCGCAGTTTGGCGAGGTTTTCAATCGTGACTCCCTCCCGGGGATATTCATCGGTTTCAAAAAGCACATCGCCTTTCTTCCCTTTGACGGTCACTGGGACAATCTCCCGCTTGAATGCCCCGCTTTGAATCGCGGCGCAGGCTTTGGCCTGCGAAGCGCAAGCAAGGCGGTCCTGGTCCTCGCGGGTGATGGCGTACTGAACGGCAACATTTTCCGCCGTCATGCCCATGTGGTAGTCGTTGAAAGCACAGGACAACCCGTCCTCAAGCAAACTGTCCACTATTTTTCCGTCTCCCATTCTGTATCCCCAACGGGCACCTTTGAGCAGATACGGTGCTTGCGACATGTTCTCCATCCCGCCGGCGATGATACACTCGGCATCACCGCAGCGAATGGCCTGGGCGGCCAGCGCAACTGCTTTCAGCCCTGAGCCGCACAGCTTATTGATGGTCACGGAGGGGATCTCCACCGGGAGCCCTGCATGAACGGCTGCTTGCCGTGCCGGATTTTGCCGCAATCCGGCTTGCAGAACATTGCCCATTATAACTTCGTCAGCTCCGGCTCCAATGCCGGCCCGTTCCAGGACCGCCTTGATAACCACGGCTCCAAGTTCCACAGCGGAAACAGAAGCGAGAGCCCCGTTGAAACTGCCGACAGCGGTCCTGGCCGCACTCACAATAACAACCTCGTTCATGACCTGATTCCTCCCATGGAATGTTTCTTGTGTATCTACGGTAATCGTTCGTCCGATTCGTTAGACAATACCCGTCAGATAGTAGACGGCGATCACAAAGAACACCGCCAGTGTTTTGATGCAGGTGATGGCAAACACATCCTTATAGGACACCCGATGGGTCAAACCGGTTACCGCCAGCAAGGTGATGACGGCACCGTTATGCGGCAGCGTATCCATACCGCCAGAGGCCATGGAAGCGACGCGATGCAAGACTTCCAGGGGAATATGGGCGGAGTTGGCAGCCTGGACAAAAAAATCCGACATGGCGGCGAGCGCAATGCTCATTCCACCGGAAGCAGAACCCGTAATACCGGCGAGTGTGGTGACCGTGATGGCTTCATTGACAAGCGGATTGGGAATGGACTTGAGCGTAGCTGCAGCCAGCAAAAAACCGGGCAAAGAAGAGATAATCGCCCCAAAACCGTATTCAGAGGCCGTGTTGATGGAAGCCAGCAAGGCCCCTCCGGTCGCGGTCTTGCTGCCCTCGATAAATTTGGGGGCCACTTCTTTCCAGGCGCAGATAATCGTCATGATAATACCGACCAGCAGCGCCGCGAGCACCGCCCATATCCCCTTGTACGACGCGATCGTCGTTATGATTTCCTTAGCCGGTGCACCGGCGGAAACCGGAGTGAATGCATAGGAGGCACCGTACAGTTGAGGAATCAAACGGGTAAAGATCATATTCGAAACCCCAACCACGACCAGCGGCGAGATCGCGAGCCAAGGATTAGGCAGTTTTGATGCTTCGTATTTCTCGGGTTCATTCAACAGGGCAGCCTCGGAAAGGGTATACCCTTCTCCCGCATGAGCTGCGGCGCGGCGGCGATATTCCAGATATATCAAGCCAAGGATCATAATAAATACGGCACCGATGACGCCAAGCCAAGGTGCGGCATAGGCATCGGTCTTAAAAAAGGTGGTGGGAATGATGTTCTGGATCTGCGGCGTGCCCGGCAGCGCATCCATGGTAATGGTGAAGGCGCCCAGCGCTATGGTGCCGGGGATGAGACGTTTGGGGATATTGTTCTGACGGAACATTTCCGCGGCAAACGGGTAGACGGCGAAGACAACGACAAAGAGGGAAACGCCGCCGTAGGTCAACAGGCAGCACACCACAACGATGGAGAGTATCGCCCGCTTCTGCCCGACTGTCTTGATAGTGGCGGCAACAATCGATTTGGCGAATCCCGACAACTCAATCACCTTGCCGAAAATGGCGCCGAGTAAGAACACCGGGAAATACAGTTCCACAAAGACGACCATCTTCTTCATGAAAATTGCGGAAAACATTGGAGCAACCAAGGTGGGATCGGTAAACAAGACCGCGCCCATCGCTGCTATCGGAGCAAAAACAATGACGCTGAAGCCCCGATAGGCGACAAACATCAAAAAGCACAACGATGTCAGTACAATAATAAAATCCATAGCAATACCTCCTCCTTAAATTTTCAATCCCCAATCACCACTTCGATCACATCAGATCCTTCTTCAAATGCATCAACTGTTCTTCGAAAATTCGCGCATCCATTGTTTTCAGGTGCGCACTGATTTTTGGTTTAAAATCCATGTGCGCAAGAATATCTCGCTCCAGCTCAACTCCTGGCGCTATTTCGGTCAATTCCGGACCATCGACAGTCAGACGGAAAACACAACGTTCGGTGATATACAGTACCTGTTTATTCATTTTGGCAGCATACTCGCCACTGAAGGTCCGGTGTTCGACCTCGCCCACAAATTTTCGCATCTTGCCTTCCTGGCGGATAATGAGTTTACCCTGCTCAATAGCGACGTCAAGACCGCCCGCAGTAAAGGTGCCGACAAAAACCACCTTTGCAGCACTCTGGCTGATGTTGATGAAACCGCCCGCTCCCGCCAGGCGCGTCCCGAATTTCGAGACGTTCAGGTTGCCAAACCGGTCCGCCTGGGCAAGACCCAAAAAGGCCACATCGATGCCGCCGCCATCGTAAAAATCAAACTGATTGGGCTGATCAAGAATCGCCTCCGCATTGACACTGGCCCCAAAATCAAGGCCACCGGCCGGCAGCCCACCGACCCCGCCGGGCTCGGTCGTCAACTCCATCAGGTGCGATATCCCTTCCTCGGCGGCAACATTGGATACCCCTTCCGGCATGCCGATCCCTAAATTGACAATGACATTAGTCCCGAGCTCCATGGCCGCCCGTCGGGCGATGATCTTGCGTTCGCTCATTTCCATGGGGGCGAGACTGGACAGAGGAACACGTATTTCCCCTGACAACGCCCCGTTGTATTGGGTGGCAAAGGTTTGCATGTGGTATTCCGGTCTTTCCGCAACGACGACGTAATCAACCAGGATCCCAGGTATTTTTATATTTCGGGAATTAAGTGATCCGTGTTCGGCAACCCGCTCAACCTGGACGATGACAATCCCACCGGAATTGCGCACTGCCATGGCAATAGCCTGCATTTCCAGGGTCAGCGACTCTCTTTCCATGGAGACATTGCCCTTGGTGTCTGCGGTCGAGCCACGCAGGAGAGCAACATCGATGGGAAAGGTCTTGTAGAGCAGATATTCCTCGCCGTGAATGGTGATCAATTCCACCAGATCTTTCGTGGTCTTACTGTTGATCTTGCCGCCGCCGAACCTCGGATCAACATAGGTGCCCATCCCGATACGTGTGAGGTGATAGGGGCGGTGCGCCGCTATGTCACGAAAAAGGTGACAGATAACCCCCTGCGGCAGGTTGTAGGCCTCGATTTTATTCTCCAGAGCCAGTTTTTGCAGCTTCGGCACCAGGCCCCAGTGACCGCCGACCACCTTGCCCACCAATCCTTCATGCCCGAGATGATTCAGCCCCCTCTCTTTGCCGTCCCCCTGGCCGGCTGCATAGACAATCTGCAGATTACATGGACTTCCCCCCGGAACCCTGTCGCTTCCGAGAAAACGTTCCTCTATCGCAATCAACAGGTTTTCAGGGATGCCAATACCGACAAACCCCCCGGTGGCCACTGTCGCGCCATCTTTTATTAACGCCGCAGCTTCCCGAGCTTTGATGAATTTTGAATTCGCATTTGTTGCCATGATTCTTGCCTCTCAATGGTTAAAAATTGCCAATTATCAGCTTCGGGTGGGTATTGCCTCTGCAAAGACACCTGCCTTCGAAATAATGGATAGTTCGGTGCTCCTTGCTGTGATCATAAGAGCAATAACCATGCCGATAGATTCTTCTCTATGGAGAGGTTGATTGCCATTTACAGATTGACCCGTTTTCCTTGGGTTCAGTTTCCCTGAAACCATCAAAGACGCTACATGCTATCGTTAAATTCTTAGGGGAAATACGGAAAGGGATTGGGAGGGATGAAAATCAAGGAGTGTCTGGCCAGGTGGCCGTGAACTGATAAAAAAAGAACAAAACAAGTTGGTTAGATAAAATAACAGTAGTGAATATTGTGCGAGATTCGCCACTAATAATAGAGAGAAACCGAGAAGGCGCGTTGGCAACAACCGTCTGTTTGGTATTACAGTGCATATAGTGCATATAGTGCACTGGTGATGCCATACGCAACGGATCCAGCCTGCAAAATGGCCGGGGAGGGATTCGTGTTGAGGAAATATGGATTAAACAGGGAAGGGAAAAGATCCGTAATCCCAAAGTGAAATACTTCTGTGTCGGGAAATCCGTACACCGTGTTCTGAAAACAAGACAGCGTGTTTCATCTCATGCCCAGAGAAGCCATTTTTTCGTAAAGATTGGTACGAGATATTCCTAAACGACGGGCTGCCTCCTTCTTGTTGCCTTTCGTGGCATCGAGCATCTCGAGAATAGCATGGCGTTCGGCATCGGCAACCTGCCTGTTGAGTGTCCTGGTGCGCATGGAATATCCTGCTGCCTCATCGGACCCATGCTCCTTCCGTTCTGACAAAGCCCGATCGATATCAATTTCAGTCAGAACGACATCGTTTTCAGCAATGAGAATGCAATGCTCCAACAGATTTGATAACTCCCGGACATTACCAGGCCAACTGTACGCGGCCAGGCGCTGCAACGCATCCTGGTTGATCGTTTTTACACACATCCCCAGCCGTTGACAGATATTCTTCATAAGATCTTCGCATAACAAGGGAAGGTCTTCCAATCGGTCACGTAACGGCGGAACTTGAAGCTCAAAAACATTGAGCCGATAATAAAGATCCGCACGAAACTCACCGTTTTTGACATCTTCACGGAGATTACGACTTGTTGCCGCAATTATCCGAACATTGAGTGGGATGATTCGATTTGACCCGATCGGTTCAATTTCGTGCTCCTGAAGGACACGCAAAAGTTTAATCTGCATTGGTAGTGGCATGTCTCCGATCTCGTCAAGAAACAAGGTCCCTCCCTGCGCCAAGACGAATTTGCCGTCACGTCCCTTGCGTTCAGCACCGGTATAGGCGCCTGGGCTTACTCCGAAGAATTCAGCTTCGAGAAGAGTGTCGGGTATGGCGGCAACGTTAATAGCGACGAAGGGATTGCATCCACGCGGACTCATCGTATGAATGGCGTGGGCAAGCAATTCTTTACCGGTTCCTGTATCTCCAAGAATGAGGATCGGCGAAATGGTCCGCGCCGCTATCATGGCACGTTTTTTTATCTCCAGACAAGGAGCGGATCGGCCCACGAAATTGCTTAAGGAGTATTTGGCTTCTCGTTGGACAAGCTTTTTGCGCACCTCGGTCAGGTCGTTGCGCATTCGGTTATATCGAGACATAATGGGGGTGAGCTGTTCGGTGCCATCAAAAAGCACCATCCCGATCGCTCCGACCACCTCTTTATTTTTGTCGCGTAACGGCAACCGCATGACGACATACGATTCTTTCCCGTAGTCCATTATATCCAGCATGATCGGCTTGCCGGTTTCAACCACCTTCCGCATCAGACTGTTGGGAAGTACTTCTTCGGTCGCCTTGCCCATCACTGAATCTCGATCCGTTCCCAACAGTTGCAGGTAACGATCACTGATCCAAACGATACGCGCATCACGATCCACAATGATCGCGCCATCATAAATATCAATGAAGTTGGCGAACAGGCTTTCCTTCAACTGTTCGGCTAATTCATCAGCAACATCAAACGGGAGTTGTATTTCCGGCTGCAGCAAATATGAAACCTCCTGGAGGGGAAAAGATAAAACTATGCTCTAAAAATATATTTGAAATTGTAAACTTGTTGTAAAAAAACAGCATCCGTTAATAAAAATTATTTTATCCTCTTTCATCACACACTACTAGCTTAACGCAGATGGATCGAGATGGCAGTGCTAGTTCCTTGCTTGAATCAGCAGTGTTTTTATCCTCCCGACTGCCACTCACTGGCTCAATTTTTCGTCCACCTGTCGTCAGAAATGTTGGGATGTTTGCAGTGGTGCCGATTATTATCCAGGTATATAAGCAATGAACCAACATATATAATTTCTATCATGGCAGTAGAAGAAAGACATGTGATCCTGACCACTTGTTCGTCGGAGTATTCGCTAAAATATCAAGCTCGGATGCGGCTAAGTCTTTCGTGCTGGCCTTGCAGACACGCTTCAGGTCGGCCATGAATTCTTTCTGGTTCTTTGACCCGACATACTTCAAGGAATTGCGGATCTGGTGGACCACGCAAAGCTGAACCTCGGTATTCGGGAAGATAGTTTCAATGGCGCTCAGGGTGCCCGGTTGAAACCTCAAGCCCGTAGAGGTCCCGAAGATGATCTGAGATATCTTGATAGCTCAGAAGACATAATTGAGAAGTCTGGGGCATAGGTGGGTATCCCTTGCTGAACTCGAAGCAGGCAAGCTCAATCGCGTTGTCAAGGTCAACAGAAGTGGCTACACTCGTTTGAATCAGGATTCGTTTTTTAAAGTTGGAATCTTTGCTTGTTTTTTGGCTGCCTGTGCAAACGTATTTTGAAGCGCTTTAGACTGAGATAAGCAGGAAGGTAGAGAAGTGGGCACATGTCGTGCCCGATTAGATCATCAATCCAAACACAAGGAGAAAGTCCCAATGAAGAAAAAATTATGTTCTTTAGTAGCAATGACTTTTGTGTTCTGTTTCTTGCAGTCGTCAGGCGTAGCCGGAGCCGCCGACATGGATAAAGGTATGATGATGGATGCCGGTAAGGCGATGATGGAAAGCAAAATGCCGGACAAAGGCGTTATGATGTCTGACAAAGACATGATGAAGGATAGCGCCAAGATGATGATGGACAATGGCAAAATGATGATGGATAAAGGCAAGATGATGATGAACAAAGGTATGGAAAAAGAAGGTAAAATGATGACGAAAGACGGCAAGATGGTGATGGAACACGGTGAAATGATGATGAAAAAATGCGAGATGATGAAAGATGGCAAGATGGATAAAGGCAACATGATGGAAAAGCAAGTCATGCCGGGCATGATGAAATAATAAGTCCTCGTCGGTGGAGGATGGAACAATCCGGAGGCCGGGCAGAATCGATGTTGTCAATGTTGAACTAATTACCCACAAAAAGAGCTGTACCGGGACCACCGAATTTACTATCTTCACATTAGGAATCCATTGAATGTTTAGAACATTTTTCAGGAGATGTTTTAGAATATCGAGAAGCAGGTTCAACAGTTTCGATCAGTATGAAAATGCAATAAAATCAAAGCTGTGGGAGCGAATAGCAAAAGTGAATCCACCTCCCGCCGCCTCCACCATCAACGGCAATCGGTTTCTTTCATAAAGACAATCGGTTGCCGTTTTTTATGGCGGCATTCGATCAACGTGTCGAATAGTCCATCAGGTGGTCCAAGAGTAGTCCAAACCGACTGAAAAATAATCCTCAGCACGTAGTTGAATTGACCGATTATTTTGATTATCACTTAACTGAGTGATCAATCCCGTCAGGCCAAAAAAAAAACGGTTTTCATACAACCCGTTACTCACCTGGCAGGCTGTCTATCACATTGGTATTCTATCTGTTTTTTGAAATCGTTGGGCCCGCGTATGTCAAGGAGGCCCCATGGAGATTACCGACGGCTGCAGGCATAGCCCCTGTTTGGTCGAGGCAGTCCAATTCCAAAGCCGGGAAAGGCGGACATTCTGAGTGATGAACCGATTCAAACTCTTCTCAAGGCAGCAGATATTTATTGGCCCGCTCGATACCCATCGATGGTTGTCGATAGCCCTATTATTTTCCAGCCTTCTCTGTGCAGCCGCAGTTTGGGCCGCGGATAGAGAGATTATCATCGTCGGCGGTGACCGGGATTACCCCCCCTATGAGTTCATTGACGCCGCCGGCCGGCCCTCTGGCTACAACGTCGACCTCACCCGTGCCATCGCCGAAGTCATGGGGTTGAAGGTCGAATTCAGACTAGTGTCCCGTGCGGTTAGTGTCATCTTTTAATTTAGAGACTTTCTCAAGTATCACCGCTGCGCTTTTTGTCCATGTGAATGGCTTGGCCGATCTGTTGTTGTGCTGCTTGATGAAGCGGTGAATC
>Ga0209697_10000567_pt1 | contig 60651 bp, 59 predicted proteins | sample AliMusrvi5mmetaG_FD_184115 | JGI IMG/M metagenome (GOLD analysis project Ga0209697, IMG submission 184115) | Freshwater lake bacterial and archeal communities from Alinen Mustajarvi, Finland, to study Microbial Dark Matter (Phase II) - Alinen... | ecosystem: Environmental > Aquatic > Freshwater...
CGGAAGCACGTTGCAGAGCATTCAGCCTGAAAATTCTGTTCCCTGATGATTTGGAAATTCCGCAAGCGAGAAATCGACCTCACAACGCGGGGCCTCCTTGTGGGGATCATCAACGCCACGCCCGACTCCTTCTCGGATGGCGGGAAGTATCTGGATCCTGAAGCCGCCTGCGAGCATGGACTACGGCTTCTCCGGGAGGGGGCGGAAGTGCTCGATATCGGGGGGGAGTCGACCAAACCGGGCTCCTTTCCCGTGTCAGCCGAGGAGGAGTTGCTGCGTGTTGTTCCGGTCATCAAGGCGCTTCGTGCGAAGACGGACGCCCTCTTCTCCATCGACACATCCAAATCCTCTGTGGCTTCGGCGGCGTTGGAGGCCGGCGCAGATATCATCAATGACGTGACGGCCATGCGCGGGGATCCTCTTATGGGTGAGCTTGCTGCCAGGTCTGGTGCGGGAGTGATCCTGATGCACATGCAGGGAGATCCCCAAACAATGCAGAAGGCCCCATCCTATCCCGACGACGATGTGGTCGGGGCCGTGGCAAAAGATCTTTCAGAGCGAAGGGATGCGGTCATAGGCTTCGGTGTGGATGCAACCGCGATCATACTTGACCCGGGAATCGGCTTCGGGAAAACCGTCGCCCATAACATGAGCCTCCTGCGGGGCATCCCCGTGCTTGCCTCGCTCGGATCTCCGCTGATGATCGGCCACTCCAGAAAATCGTTTCTCGGCGACCTTGCGGACGGGCGGAGTTTCCGGGACTCCCGGCTTCCGGCCGCGCTCGCAGTCACCTGCATGGCCCGCCAGATGGGAGCCAGACTGTTCCGCGTCCATGAAGCGCTCCCCCATGCGGAAGCTCTCCGAATGACGGAATCCCTTCTTGAGTCATGAAAGATCTCTTCTCCCCACTCTTCGGAATGATACACGAGTATTGGACCGCAGGAATCGAGATCCTGATCGTCTCCTCGATATTGTATTACATTTACCTCTACCTGCGGGGCACGCATGGCGCCCGGATTCTGATCGGTGTCGCCCTGGTTTTTCTGACCCTGAGTTTCATTTCTCAAGTCCTCGATCTGGAAGTGCTCGGATGGTTGTTGAAAAGCTTCTCGGTTTTTCTTGCGATTGCGCTGGTGATCATCTTCCAGCCCGAGTTGAGACGTGCGCTCAACGAACTGGGAAGCCACCGGTTCTTCACCACGGCCCTTCAACGAAGGGAGGCCGTTGAGGAGTTGACCGACGCCATGTTCGACCTCTCCAGCAAGGGGTTCGGGGCCTTGATCGCGCTCGAACGTGACGTCAGCCTGAAATCATTCTCCGAGAGCGGAATCACGCTGGATGCCGAGTTTTCCAAAGAACTTCTCCTGACAATCTTCCACCCCAAGACAGTCCTCCACGACGGCGGGGTCATCGTGCAGGGAGAGCGTGTTGTGGCCGCGGGGTGCATTTTTCCCCTGACACAGCGCGACGACCTGGACAGGACAATCGGTCTTCGACACCGCGCGGGGCTTGGCCTTTCCGAGGAGTCCGATAGCATCGTACTCGTTGTCTCCGAGGAGAGTGGACAAGTTTCGATTTGTCACTCGGGGGTCATCGAGCGCAACCTGAACGTCGAGCGGTTCAGCAAGCGGTTATCACAGCTTCTGCTCGCCGAGGAAAATCATGCGACGGATTCTGCTACACAACTGGAAGGAGAAACTGGTTTGCCTGCTAGTGGGCACGGCTCTCTGGTATCTCATTCGCCAAAATCTGGGCCCGCATCCGGAGCTCAGGTCCCTGCGCGGAAAAAACCCTGAATCCGCAGGAAAAATTCCTCCCTCGAATCGCTCCAAGGCCCTGCCAAAAAACAGCGAATAAACCATGGGTAAGAGAATCCTTTTTGGCACGGATGGGATCAGGGGGATTGCCAACATTGACCCCGTAACGCCTGAAACAGCACTGCGACTTGGCAGAGCTGCCGGGTTTTTGCTGCGCGGCGGCAAGGCAGGTAGGCCTTGCTTCGTGGTAGGGCGGGACACCCGCCTGTCCGGCGGAATGCTGGAGGCCGCCTTGGTGGCCGGTCTCAACTCCGCTGGCGCCGACGCCCATCTTGCCGGGGTGCTACCCACTCCCGGTGTGGCTTCCCTTGTTCGTGAACTCGGTGCCGAGGGTGGGGTTGTCATCTCGGCCTCACATAATCCTGCCAAGGACAACGGGCTCAAACTTTTTGGAGGAGACGGCTACAAACTTGACGACCTGATCGAGGAGCGTCTGGAGGCCTTGATCCTGACATCGGAGATTGATGACATGCGCCCGCAGGGAGGCGATGTTGGCAGATCCCGGGTGATCGGGGATGCCGTGCAACGCTATGCGGCCTCCGTCATGGCGGGAGTTCCCGGCATGTCCCTACACGGAATGAAGATTGCCGTTGATTGCGCGAACGGAGCCTCGTTCAAAACCACTCCGGAAGTTCTCGAACACATGGGGGCATCGGTGGCGGCCTTTCATGTCATGCCCGACGGGCTCAACATCAACGAGGCCTGCGGCAGCACCCATCCCTCGGAGATCGCCAGATTGGTCCTTGAAACAGGAGCACAGATCGGAATCTCCCATGACGGGGATGCCGATCGCCTGGTGCTTGCTGATGAGTTGGGTCAGGTTCTCGACGGGGATGAGATCCTCGCCATGAGTGCCCTTGATGCCTTGAAACGGGGAACCCTGACCGGAAAGACCCTTGTCGCCACGGTGATGAGCAACTTCGGCCTCGATGAATGCCTAGCCGCTGCCGGTGGTAAGGTCCTTCGGACCGCTGTCGGCGATCGTTACGTGGTCGAGGAGATGAGAAAGGGCAATTTTTCCATCGGAGGGGAGCAGAGCGGTCATCTGATCTTCCGCGATCATGGAACAACGGGTGATGGACTTCTTGCCGCACTCCAGGTTCTCAGGATCATGAGCGAGAGCGGGAAGCCGCTTAGCGAACTCCGACATTGCCTCAAAAAATATCCGCAGGCTCAGAGAAATCTCACCGTGAAAAGCAAACCCTCCCTGGATGCGTTGCCGGAGGTTGCCCTTCTTGTTTCAGAAACGGAGAAATCACTCTCGGGGAAGGGTCGAGTCCTCCTCCGCTACTCAGGTACGGAACCCAAAGTCCGTCTTCTGATTGAGGGGCCCGACGAATCGATGATCCACGCAGCGGCCGATCGGATCGCAGAGGCTTTGCAAAAGACAATCGGGGTCTAGTTTTTCTGAAGGCCCCTTCCGGCCAAATTTCATTTGCCTTTGGAAAACAAAACGCAAAATCCCCGATGAACGAAGTCTACTCCCTTTAGTTGAGCAGTTTTGTCAGCAGAGGTGCCATGGCATCAGCCCAAATGTGAAAGCCCATGCCATTCGGATGGAGGTGATCTTCGCCGAGGCCCGTGTAGTTCGTGTCCAACGTTCCATCCGGCTTGGAGGTCGTGATCGGGGGCATCAACGGGACAAGATCAAGCCAGTAAACGGATTGATTATCAGCATAGCCTTGGATGATGGTGTTGGCGGCCATCATCCGATTGTTGATGGCGATCGCATCCTCCTCACTGGTTGCGCTGGCACGTCGGCTTGGAAGGATGCTCATGAGGATGATCTTGATCCCGGGGAATGTCTCCCGGGTTTTGGCAATCACGGCCTTGATGCCTTCGGCGATTTCCTCGGGAGTGTTTTTTCTGTTGTTCGTTCCGATCATCAGGATGCCGACCTTTGGCCTCAATCCCTTGATGTCCAGATTGTCGAGACGCCAGAGCACATTTTGAACGCTATCACCGCCGACCCCGAAATTCAGGGCATGGTGCGGCGCATAATTCTCATTCCAGATCGAAAGGCTGCCCCTCTTTTGATCGAGCCATAAATGAGTGATGGAATCACCGATAAAAATGATGTCGCAAGGTTTGTCCTTGAACGCACTCACTCTTTTCACGCAATCCTCCAGATGTTGCACACCGGTTGCTTTGCCGGGTGCCGCCTTATTGACCAAATATTTGCTTCCATCCGGCATGGAGGTCGATGGGACGGAGTTGGAAGACATTGTTTCAGCAATTCCAGAGCCGCAGGAAAAGCTTAACAGGAGCAGGCTTGTTAGGGTTGGAAGTGTCGGGAGCGTTGGGAGGTATCGCATGGGATCTGGATAGGCGAAATCCGCCGTGTTGGACACACCCAATGTTTTTATGAGAATCAAACGTCAAGGATCTCATAGCGACCAGAAACGCACCATGGGCGCGGTAACATGCCGGCCCTTTGTCTTTTGATTTAGGAATGTCCGAACCCTGCCCGGATGTTTCCGACCCATTCCAAGATCCACGCAACGGCTGATCTTGAGAACTCTAGGAACTCCACAGTGTTTTTCACAAAGTCCGCTATAAAAGAACTCAGGGAAATCTCTTTGCCCGTCACCAGCAGGAGTCCGGTGATGATGGTGAGATTGATCAGGTAGATCACCATCAGCGAAAAAAACGTTCCGCCGTAGTGCAGGTCCGGCTGACCCTTGGTGATCAGCAGAAAAGTGAAGACCAGATGGAAGGCCATGGTCAGTCCAAGCAGCAGAAAAAGAATCCATCGATAAGGACTCATGTCGGTGACCAGGCAAGCCGCTCCGTAGAGGGTGATGCTCAGCAGGCTATAAATCGGGAAAAAATAAGGGGCCAGCGCGATCCACGTGTTGACCCTATCGGTGAGGACGTGCCCTCCCTCCTCACTGACATGGAACTGATCCGCCACCCGGCCACCGAAAAGCTTGACCCAGAGGGCGTGCGTCAACTCATGGCCAAAAACATAGGGAAGCATCAGCACATTTCGGGGAATGATCAGATAGAAAACCACAAAAAGAATCATCCCTCCCGCAAAACAGCCAAAGGACTGGGAGGCCAGGAGGCCGTGATGGATGGAGGTGGTGAAGGACTGAAAAAAAGTTCGGGTCATCACCCAGGCCACCGGGAGAAGGAATACCCCGACAAGGAATTTCACCAAGGACTTGGGCACCGTCCCGTGAGCAAGGGATCGGGGAGGGGGAGCGGATTCTGTCTCTTCGGGAAGATCGGCTGGCGACGCATAATCGCCAGTTCCTGTTTTTTGGAAAAGATCATCCGTCTCCTGAGACAAGGCATCCACCCGCATTCTTTTCCTCTGACTGACAGGAAGCGAACGGAGTGAGGCCTTCCCCTTGCCGGCAAGGACTGAACGGCCGGTATTCCCTCTTTCCTTATTCGGTGAGGGGCGGGCCATCGGGGATTTGGGAGCCTTTAAGCCCGACCCATGTAGGCGCCGGTCCGGGTATCGACCTTCACAATCTCACCCTCCTTGATGAAGAGCGGGACCTGGATGACTTTGCCGGTCTCCAGGGTGGCGGTCTTCATGACATTGCTTGAGGAGTCACCCTTCACTCCCTCAGGGGATTCAGCGACCCTGATGTTTGCGGAGGCAGGGAGTTCCACGGAGACAGCACGACCCTCGACGTAGAGGATCTCAACCTGCATGTTCTCCACTAGGAAGTCCTTGGAGTCGCCGAGAAGGTCGGATTGCAGGGTAATGGTCTCGAAGGTCTCGGGATCCATGAAATTGTAACCTTCCTGATCGGCATAGCTGAAATCGAGTTTGGTGCGGTGAACGTCCACGAGGTCGACTTTTTCCGTGGAGGCGAAACGGATGTCCGCCGACTTGCCCGTTCCGATGTAGCGGACGATGAGTTGAACGAAGGCACGGAGGTTGCCGGGTGTGCGGTGGGTGACTTCAAGAACGATGGCGGCGTTGCCATTGTATTTGATAGCCATTCCCTTGCGAAGATCGTTTGCGAGTGCCATAGGTGGGTGGAGGGTTGTTAGAGAAGTTTCAGTCGGGAGAGATCCTGAGAGTCGATGACGCCGAGGGGTTTGCCTTCCTCATCCGTGACCACAAGATCATCAATGTGATGCTGTTCTAGCACCATCAGGACCTCCACGGCAAGTTTGTCGGCGTGGATCGTGATCGGATTCCGCGTCATCACCCCGCTCACAGGATGACTTCCGATCTGCGGATCGGAGGAAAAATGGCGTGCGAAATCGCCATGAGTGAAGATCCCTTCCAGTAGGCCTTGATCATCGATCACGAGGGCGGCTCCGGCATGTTTGGAAGTCAGCACTTTAAGCACCGAAATCACGGGATCCGATCCCCTGACCAAGGCCATCTGCTCGCCAGCACGCATGATGTCGCGCACCTTCAGAAGGAGCGAGCGACCCAACTGACCAGCTGGGTGGAAGCGCGCGAAGTCTTCCCTAGTGAAGCCCCGCTCCTCCAGCAACACCATCGCCAGGGCATCCCCGAGTGCCAGCATCACGGTTGTGCTTGAGGTGGGTGCAAGGTTATGGGGGCAGGCTTCCTGTGAGACCGAGACATCAAGGACCAGATCACTGGCCTTGGCCAGTGAGGATGCGGCATTTCCGGTCAGGGAGATTTTTTTGATGTCAAAACGCGCCAGCGCCGGAAGGATGCGAATCAGTTCTTCGGTCTCCCCACTGTAACTCAGGGTGAGGATCACATCCCCGTCGGAGATCACTCCCAGATCGCCATGTAGTGCGTTGAGCGAGTTCAACACGACGGCGGGCGCTCCCGTGCTGGTGAGGGTGGCTGCGATTTTCTCTCCGATATGGCCTGACTTCCCAACCCCCAGCACCACGATTTTCCCTTTGCGTTCAATGGCTTTTCGAAGCATCCCGACCGCTTGAGCAAAGCTTGCGTCGAGCCGTTCCGAAAGACAGCGAAGTTCGTCGATTTCGATTGAGAGGACGCGACGGGCGCGCTCAAGGGTGTCCATGTGGAGAGTTTGACCGGATCTGATCCTTTTGTTCAACGATGAAGGAGCGGGGGGCAGATTCTCATCAGGGTGTCCGAAGGCTTGCCCGCAGGGAACAAAGCCCCTTATCTTAAGACCTATGCAAGGCATCAGTCTCCGCTTCCGGATGGTTTACCTGTTCATCGCCTTGGCTGCGACGTCCTTCCTTCCGATGCAGGGCCTTCTTGCCCAGCAGGAGAGCTCCGATGCGGCGTTCATCGTTCCCAAGCCAAAGAAAGCCAAAGTGGAGCAAAAAACCGATGTGGGAGCCCCCAGTGCTTATAATATCCAGGGCATCGTTGCCCAGGCATTCAAGATGAAGCACCCCCTACAGATGCTCAGTCCACTGGCCCCCAAGAAGGACGGGGATGGTCATGACGATATCGCCTGGGATCCCGACAATCCCGAGAAGCCGAAGGGAATCATCTTCTTTGGTGTCCAGTGGTGAGATGATTCGGAATGTTGCTTTCGGGAAATTGATGCGAGAAACGCTCCGGTGAAGGTTGCCCTGCTCTTTGTCTCGATGCCGGTGGGCGGAGCCGAGGATTTTCTGCTCTCCGCCAGCAAGTATCTGCCCGTGGGGATCGAGCCCCGGTTTGTCTGCCTCAGAAGCCTGGGCGTCCTCGGTGAGGAAGCCCTTGCTTCCGGCTTGAAGATCGATCTGGTTCCGGTCTTCCCGAGCAAGCGGATGAATCCCCTCGGAATGCTGCGGCTTGCTCGTTGGTTCAAGGAGAACGGCATCCAAGTCGTCCATGCGCAGTCCTACCATGACCAACTCTTCGGTGTCATTGCCGCCAAGTTGGCTGGGATTGCCTCCATCGTTCACCAGCAGAAGACCTTTCTCGAGCTGAAGGGACGCAAGGGGTTCTGGATGCGTCATATTTATCGCAGGGCGGATCATGTGATCGCTCTCTCCGAGGAAACGAGGCGCGATCTGATAGCGGCCTTTCAACTTGATCCGGAGGAGGTCTCGGTCCTTCCCAACGCGATCGATCCTGCCCTCTTCAAACCAGCTGAAGAGAGAAAAGCGATCCGATCAAGTGTTGGATTGGCCCCGGAAGGCTTCCTCATCGGTTCGGTAGCCTCGCTCCACCCGACAAAAAATCATCAGGCCACGGTTGCGGCCATGGCTCTGCTTGCCAAGAAAGGCGTGGCCCTGCCGACCTTCATGCTTTTCGGAGAAGGCTCCGATAGGGCCTCCCTTGAACAAGGAATCCGGGAAAGCCATCTTGAGGAGCGTCTGATTCTTGCGGGTCGCAAGCGCCCCGTGGCCCCGTGGATCCAGTCGCTGGATCTCTTTGTGCTCGCCTCACATTGGGAGGGACAGCCACTGGCCCTGCTTCAGGCCTTGGAATGCAGGATCCCGATTCTGGCGAGCAGGATCGAGGGCAATACTGTTCTCCTGGGCGAGGATCATCCCGGACTCTTCGATCCGGGAGACCATGCCGGTTACGCTCGACTCCTGGAGAGAGCGGTCACGGAAGCCCCCTTCCGCGACGAGATCCTGAATTTTCAGAAGAACCTTCCCAGACCCTCCCTTCCTCTCCTCAGTCATCGACTGGGAGACCTCTACACCCGGTTGGCGGTCAGAACCTAAGTCCTGGTTCGTTCAGCCTAGAGCGATCGAAGAGTCCTCCGACAGGAGCGAATCCACGGCTTCCAAGACCGCTTGGACGGTGATCTCTTCCATCAACATTTCCCCCGGCAGTTGGTATCGTTCGGTCTCGATCATTCCGTCCTTGGAGCGCACGACGCGGTGAGGGGATTTCCAGGGTCTGAACTGGTAGGCGGGAGCATGTCCGAAGAGGACTACGGAGGGGCATTGCACGGCTGCGGCCAGGTGCATGGCGGCCGTATCGACCCCGACAAAAAGCCCCGCCGCACCGATCAGCCGCGCCAGTTGTGACCAGGAGAGCAATCCTCCCGTGGAGAGAACACGTCCGTCATATCCTTCACAAAGCATCGAAGCCTCGGTGACCTCATGGGGATTAGGGCCGCAACTCACGAGAATCTGGGGGAATCTATTCAGGAGTTCGGGGATCACTTGCCTCCATTTGTCCAAAGCCCATGACTTCGAGGGCCAGCGTGTGGAGGCATGAATGAGTGCGTAAGATCCTTCGGGAGGGATGGGCAACGAATGAGGAGACATTGCCTCGGATGCAAAGCGCAACGGCGGGGGATCCTCCGCTAAGCCAAGCGTTTCCCGGACGGCACGGTAATCCCGGAGGACCTGATGCACGGGACCATGACCGGTCGTGACGAGTCGGTTGAAGCGACCCTTCCAAAAAGTTGCGAGAGGATCCCCCTCGGGTCGCTCGTAGCTGTTGGTGCATCGCACGGTGGCCCCGCTTGCCAACGCGAGCATTCTCCCACGGTCGTTGTCACCGAGTTCGAAGGCGTAATCAAAAGGGGTTCTGAAGATTTCGGCGAGTGTCGCAAGATCGGCGCCCGAATCCCTCAACGTCCTTCCACCCTCTTCCGGACGGGCCGTTGTCACAATCCTGTTGATTTCGGGGCATCCGGCAAGAATTCCCCCCGTGCCGCGTCGCACGGCCACCCAGATCTCGGCACCGGGAAACTTCTGCTTCACCGAGACGATGGTCGGTGTCAGCAGGAGGTTGTCCCCGATGTGGCGGAGCTTTGTGAAGAGAATGCGCATGCTATCCCGCCCCTCCGCGCCCCGGTCCTAGTTTCCGTGAACCGGGATAACGGTGACCGGGATCGTCGATTTATGCAGGACGGAGGTGACCACGCTTCCGCTGAAGAGTTGGAACAGAGCCCCGTGACCATGAGAGCCAAGGATGATGATCGAAGCGCCGAGCAGTTTGGATTGGTTGAGGATCTCCTCGACGGGAAGGGCTGTGGAGACAAGCGTCTCGACGGTGAGGCCTTTGTTCCTGAGGGGTGCTGCGAGTTGTTCGAGTCGTTCTTTGACCAGGTTGAGATCGGGTGGCTCGACAGGCACGGGCGCGGTGATCACATCCATGGCCGCCCCGACCGGCATGTAGGAGGCGATCGGTTCCCAAACGTTCAGCAGGACAAGCTTTGCCTGCATGGCCTCGGCAAACAAGGAAGCTCCATCGACGACTTTTTGCGTGATCTGGCTAAAGTCAACTGCGGCTAGGATCGTTTTCATGAGCCCAAGCATGGAACGGGGGCGGTTGCCTTGCCAGCGAAATACACCTGCTTATAGTAAGCACATGGAGGATTTTTTTGGCCATGGACCGGGAACAGCCGAAAGCAGCGCTTTGCCGGCTGATGCCCCTCTTGCCACAAGGATGAGGCCTGCAAGCCTCGAGGAATATGTCGGTCAGGAGCATCTCCTCGGCAAGGGCAAGCTTCTCAGGAGGGCCATCGAGGCCGACCGCCTCTCCTCGGTCATCCTCTACGGTCCACCCGGCACCGGAAAGACAAGCCTTGCGCGCTTGATCGCCAGCCATACCAAGAGCCGCTTCCTAGAACTCAGCGGCGTGGAGGGATCCGTTGCCGACATCCGGAAAGCCGTCGGGATCGCCGCCATCGAATCGGCCAACGGGGGCCGCACTCTCCTTTTCATCGATGAGATCCACCGATTCAACAAAGCCCAGCAGGATTCACTCCTTCCTGATGTGGAGCGCGGCACCGTCCGGCTGATTGGGGCCACGACACAGAACCCCTTTTTCTCCATCAACAGTCCGCTGGTCTCACGCTCCCAGATTTTCCAACTCCAACCCTTGGGACTCCGGGATCTTGTCACCCTTCAATACCGGGCCGTTGCGGATGACGTGCGCGGACTCGGCCGCCTCCCCATCGACCTCGATCGTGACGCGGCCAACCATCTTGCCACCATCAGCGATGGAGATGCCCGCAAGTGCCTGAATGCGCTGGAGATCGCAGCACGCACGACACCCTACAACGGGGAGGGGCGCATCCCTATCACGCTCGAGGTTGCCTCCGAGAGCATCCAGCGGAAAGCGGTCGTTTATGACGGCACCGGAGACGACCACTACGACACGGCAAGCGCCTTCATCAAGAGCATGAGGGGAAGTGATCCCGATGCGGCCCTCTACTGGCTGGCCAAGATGCTCCATGCCGGGGAAGAACTGCGCTTCATCACACGCCGACTTGTGATTTTCGCCAGTGAGGACATTGGATTGGCCGACCCGCTCGCACTCCCGTTGGCGCTTTCCGCCCAGCAGGCGGTTGAGTTCGTCGGGCTTCCGGAGGCCCGCATCACGCTCGCCCATGCCGTGGTCTACTTGGCTGCCGCCCCGAAGAGCAACAGCGCCTATGCCGCTCTTGGCAAAGCCCGTGAAGATGTGGAAAAAGGACGCACTCTTCCGGTGCCAGCCCACCTTCGTGACTCCCACTATAAGGGAGCCAAGTCGATGGGGCACGGGATCGGCTACCAGTACCCCCACGATCACGAAGGGGGATACGTGCCCCAGGCCTATCTGCCACAAGGGGAGGGGCGTCGCTATTACACCCCGACAAGAGAAGGGGCTGAGGCACGGATCGCAGACCGGCTGGAGGTCTGGAGAAAACAGTTTGCTGATGCGGATAAGATCCGGGCCGAGCTTGCCAATCAGGGCCAGTCTCCCAAGGGGCAATCATGATACCCGTTGTCCTTACCATTGCGGGATCGGACTCCTCTTGCGGGGCCGGTGTCCAAGCCGACCTTAAGACCTTCGGAGCCTTGGGGTGTCATGGACTCAACGCCATCACCTGCATCGTGGCGGAGACTCCCGGCGAGGTGCGCTCCATTCAAGCAATGCGTCCGGAAATCGTCAGGGATCAACTGGAGGTTCTTTTGGACGCCTATCCCGTGGCCGCCATCAAAACCGGGATGCTTTTTTCCACGCCGATCATCCGGAGTGTCGCCGAGGTTCTTAGCGGACGGAAACACCTTCCTCCCCTGGTGATCGATCCGGTGATGGTGGCTTCCAGCGGAGACGCCCTCTTGCAACCCCGGGCAGTCGCCGCCTACAGGCGCCATCTCTTTCCGCTGGCGACCCTGATCACTCCCAATCTCGACGAACTCGGCGTCCTGACAGGCGAGCGTCCCTCCACTATGCCTGGAATGATCCAGGCCGGGAGACAGCTTACGGCAGAGACCGGAGCAGCCCTTCTTCTGAAAGGGGGGCATCTGAGGGGACGCATGGCCACAGACATTCTCTTGATGCCGGATTGGGATCAGCAGGAGTTCAGCGTTCCGTTTGTTCGGGGAGTCGGGACTCACGGAACAGGCTGCACCTATTCCGCCGCGATTGCTGCGGGATTGGCAAAGGGATATCCGCTCCCCAAGGCTGTGGGCGAGGCCAAGAAGTTCATCACCCGCGCCATCAAATCAGGGCACCGCTGGGGCAAGATGGATGCGCTTGATCAGGTTCAACGACCGGGACATTGAGAAAGAAGCTTGCCGAGAAGCTTGGAATCAGGGATTTTCACACTCGCCTTATTTTTAAGGGAAAAATTGCAGTCACGGCTAAGTAGCTCAGTCGGTAGAGCAGAGGACTGAAAATCCTCGTGTCGGGGGTTCGATTCCCTCCTTAGCCACACCCTCTATTTATCGGCCTCCGAAGCCGAGAGGTGTAAAAAGTTACATCAAAGTTACACCATTTCAAAAACTGGAATGCCTCCCTGGTCTTATTTCCCGGCCTGATACCCAGTCGTCATTCGATGAATGGGGCCGCTGGATTCGCCGGATGTTTACGGAATAGCGCCGGGTGATATTTCCGCATGGTCTGCCACCATCCCGTTTTTCTTCTCCGGGGTTTCTGCAGTGGATAGAAGTGTCCGGACATAGTCGGTTTTTATCCCCTCGGGAGTGACGGTTACCAGGACATGCCCCGAATTTCCAAGGAAGGTGCCATCCTTATAGCCATAGTTCTGGAGATCGCGGATGCGGTCATCTCCGGTAAAACTGGGTTGGGGAACCATGAGATAAGTGATTCCGTCCAGATTCTGACGGGCATAAAAGTTGTCATGAGCCCGGAAGAGCACGGTGACATGATTCTCCTGAAAAAGCTTATGCACCGGCTCGGGCCAACCCGGGCGATGATTCCGGAATCCGTCACTGCCGTCCTTGTTCTTTCCTCCCCATTCATTGAAGCCGGCGATCTCCACTCCTCCCCTAGTCGCTTGATCACCGCTGAGCATGTTATGGATGAAGACGAATTTGTAGCTGGCTTTGCTCTCACTAAGGGTCTTTTTCAGCCAGTCATACTGTGTTTTGCCAAGGGACCATCCCCAACCCTCCCTTCCGCCACCCCGTTGTGATTCCGAATAGCCGAAGGGATCCAAAACGACAAAAAGCGCATCACCCCATTCCCAGGAGTAATAGTTCTGGGATGGAACCGAGTTAGGCCGGGAGATCTGATTCCCCGAGTAGAAATCATCAGGCGTCGGATTTAAAAAATACCGTTCGCGAATGTTATTGGCCCAAGCGGCAAGGCAGTTCGTGGATCCGTCATTGTTCTTTGCTCCTTCCCCGTCATGAGTTCCGAGAACAAGGAAAAGAGGAATCGAGTGACCGATCAGACTCATGTAATAGCTTTCGGCCAAATACTGCTTTGCCATCTCTTCTCGATTCGGGTGTTTGTCGGTCATGAAGAGATTCCCAAGGTCGATGTGTAAATCGGGCTTTTCAGCCCTGATATTCTCCAGCGTCTTCAGGTAAACTTCGGGGCTGGTATGCTCATCGAGATGAGCATCGGCGGTCAGGGTAAAGCGAAAGCTCTTGCCGGGGAGCCGAGCCGTATGAAAAGAAAACACCGGACTTACTGTGAACTCTGCGGCCCCGGGCTTCCTGTAATGGAATTGATAAACATAGGAAGTATCCAGAGAGAGTTTTTCGAGCGGAACTTCCACGGGCGACCCGTTGAGGAATGATTGCTGCACAGTTTTTACAACCGGACTCCCTTTCTCGGGCTGATAGGTCAGGAATCCTTCCAAATCTTCATAGGCCAGAATGCTCAACCCGATGCGATCTCTCTCGGGTCTATTGAGAATCAGATCATAAGAATGCTGGGGAACCTTGAGTTGGAAGGATCCCAGTGGACCATGTTGGCCGTGCTGGCCATGTTGACTTTTGGGATCATGCCCTCTCGATGGTTGGGACGGAACGCGGTCACCGCCAGAATCCGGACTGCCTCCCGCCTGTTGCCCAAAAAGCCCCGGGCAGATTGAAAGAAAGAAGAGGATCTGGAATAGGATCTGGAAGAGGCTTTTGAATTCAGGCATGGGTTGCGTTGGGTTTGACGGAGTAGCTGTGAAGAAGGTCCCCCGTCCTCTTTTGGCTGGTCTCATCTTTCGGCAGAAACGAGGCGATGTAATCCACCTTCACCTCATGCGGAGAGACGGAGACCTCAAGGTGTCCGGAATTCGGCAACCGCACCCCGGATCCGTAATGCTCGATATTCCAAGCACGATAGAACTGGTCTGCCGGCATCGGAACTTCCTGATAGATGACCCCGTCGCGTTCCTGTTTTGCAAAGAGGTGATCGTGCCCCTGAAAGAAAATGGTGACTCCGTGCTTCACCATGAGTTGATGGACAGGCAGTTCCCATCCGGGGCGATGCTCGGGGAACACCCAGTTTCCCTGTCGGTCATGGCCACCCCATTCGTAGAGATCAGAGACGTCGACTCCTCCCCGATTGGTTCCAAGAACATGATGGGCAAAAACAAATTTGAAATTTGCGGTGCTCCGCTCGAGCGTTTTTTTGAACCACTGATACTGCTCGTCGCCCATGGTGACGTCCCAGAGATCCCGGTTGCCATGCCCGCCGGACTGTTTCCCTCCCTGTTCGGTTTTTGCTTCATGGGTATCTTGTTGATGGCCCTGCCCCTGCCTCTGACCGTTGCCATGACCCCCTCCTCCGTGCCCGCCATTGCCGCCACGCTCCCCGAAGCCGCTGTCCACGAGGGCCGGTGAGTGCCAATAGTTGTCCAGGATCACAAAGAGGGCATCGCCCCAAGTCCAGGCATAGTAGTCCCTGAGGGACCCGATGGATTGCAAGGGGTGTTCGTTTCCCGAATAAAACCCATCAGGTGTGGGGGTGGGGTAATAAAGGTTGCGGGCTTTTTGGGCTCCGACAGCGACCTCGTGTCGAATGTCCGTTTGATTGAAATTGAACAAGGAGGCCTGCTCGTGATTCCCGTTGAGTAGGAAGAGCGGCGCCGATCTGGCGGCCAGTCCGAGAAAGGGTCTCTGTAACGTGTAGGGCTGTTTCAGGGTTTCGTCATGGATCGTGCGAAGCTTGGCCACGCTGAAATCATCCCCCATGCAGACCAAAAAGTCGGGTTTCCCCGTCGAGATGTTCCGGAGAGTCCGTGCATAGAGTCCCGGGTCATGCATCTGAGGACGCTCCGGATGGGAGTCGCCTTGCACGGCAAATCTGAAGTGACTTCCGGGCGATCGCTGCGTATGAAACCGGCACTCCTCACCGTGGGAATAGTCCGTGTCACCCTTCAATCTGGAGTTGAGACGATAGAAGTATTGGGTGTCGGGTTTGAGGTCTCTTAAAACCACCTCGACCGGCGCACCGTGGGGAAGGTTGATGATTTTGGATTTGTCGGAGTAATCACCGGACGTGAGGCCATATTCAAAATATCCCTCCCGGGCCTCTTGTGAGACAGTGCTTACGGTGACGGATCGGTCGCTGATTCTCCCCAGCACCAGGGAGAGGAGCGCGTAGGATTTCAGTTCGTCGGGAAGAACATTCTCATTTTCAGAAGGATGCCCGGGTTGATCGCGGTGCGGTTGGTCCCCTCCAACGTTGCGATCTCCAGCCTTCTCATTTTGCGCAAGGAGTGACCTGAAAGGGAGGCCACTCAAGGCAATGCCTGCCGATAGCATGGCAACAAAATCACGACGTTTCACCGGATGAGTCATGGGATCTTTGGGGGGTCTTTGGGTTGGTGATTATTCTTCCTGTTGGGGCGGCTTTCTTTGGTGATCCCTTGGAGGGGGCTCCTCGGAATGATGATCCTTGTCAGTAGTCCCAAGGCGTGTGGAGACAAAAGAGAGGTCTGTCTGGGCAAGGATGTGACCGTGCAAAGCCTCCTGCAGCGAGGCTCCGGTAACGGCTTCGGGGGGCTGGATAACTGCCAACGGTTCGGCAAGGGCATAAAGAGTCACCACGTAGGTTTTTGCTCCGGGCCCTTTGGAGTGCGGGGGTGCATAACCGAGTGATCTATTGATGGTGTTGCAACCGGCAATTCCCACTCCCTTGGCATTTTTATCAAGATGGTTCAACTCGGCCGGAATATTATAGAGGGTCCAGTAGATCTTGGTTTTTCCCTCGGGGTCCAAGTGATGCATGATCAATGCATAGGCCTTGGTTCCGGAAGGAGCGCCGTGCCATGAAAGGGGGGGTGATAGGCTCTGCCCATCGCCGGTAAACTCCACAGGTAAAGGTCTGCCATTCCGAACTGCGGAACTTTCCAAGGAGAGGTGAGTGCCGTCAGGTGATGATTTCTGGGCGGCCGATGCGCGGGGCATTACCGAATCACGATTCTCTTGGGGTTGAGGTTCTCTTGGTTCCCGAGCGTGATCGGTCGGTGGGGAAAACCGATTCCCGTCACCCGGTCCATGCATTTGGCGGAGAAAGGTTTTGGTGTTGGTTCCTCCGGAAACACTTTGCGACTGGAAGGAGATGGTATCGTTCGTGCTGACCGAATAGAGGAGTTCGTGTTGCTCACCGTTCCATTCGTAGGTCAGCTTGTAGCTGTTGGTTCCCGTGTGCTCAAAGGCTGTGATCGTTGTACCACGCAGGGGAGTCCCGGCTGGCCGAAAGGACTCCGCCCGTGGTTGAGGGTCGACCTGCCCTCCTTTCTCCACAACCTCGCCATGGAACCCGCCGTTCACATAGGGGTAGTTTGTCGAGGCATGGTAGTGATAGCCCAATAATGATGTGGTGTGCCCGTTGAAGGAGTCCAGTCCGGTCGGTTTCGAGCCATCAGGCTCCTCGGAGCCGTAAATGGGATACCCATCCAGGGCATAGGCGATCGGCTTCCCCTTGCCGACGACCTTTTGCAAAGAGAGCGGGGCAATGTGATAATGGTAGTCATCCGAACGACCGCCATGACCACCCCATTGGTCGAGTTCTCCGATCTCGGCGGAAATTTCCCCCCGATTGTTCTGGGGATTAAAAATCGGGATCCCGTTCACAGCGATCGCAATCGCACCGCGCAGAAAATGCCCCTTGATGGACATCGGTTCCACGGATGGAGTGGGCACCAAGGGGATGCGCCAAGCATTGGAACCCGTATAATTCTGGGGGACTGGAACCTGCTGTTGCCAGTTTGTGATGCCGACCATCATGCCGTGATCCGGCATGCTGTCACTTTCAACATAGAGAAACCGATTGTCCCAACTCACCCTGACATGGGAGGAAAAGAACTCAAACGGGATGGCTTGAATCGGCTTATGAGTCTGGGGAACGGCTTTCCCGCCATTTGCTGCTTCCGCTCCGGTTTCCACAAACCATGAGGGGATCTTGATCGCGTCCGGTGGTCTCAAAGACCAATCGTAATGAGGGTTCGCTTCCCCGGGGTTGCTGAGGTCGTGAGCCGACAAAATCGGGGCGGAACCAAGGAATGCCACCAAGGCTAATCGTGAAAGCATCGTGCTCATGGGGCAGACTCCTATGTAACACCAAAGAGAAGCCAAAGTTTCAAAAAAGGATCGTCGCTCCAAGACATCGCTTATTGATTGGGAATGGATCCATGACTTCCCGGAGGTCGTCAGCGACCGGGTTTTTTATGAATGAAAAAGCCAGGATTTGCCTCTCTCCCTTGAGGAGCTTTCGATAGCTTCACTCCGAACCATGCACTACCAGTCCTGGCTTCCTCTTTTCGCTTTTGCCTCGGTTTTGATGAGCGCCGTTTCTGCCCCGGTAGAAGATGTGGCCAGTTTAACTCCTGCCAAGGCGCCAACTTCAGGGAGGCAGCAGGCAAGCGGTTCTGGCGTGTCCTCAAAAACCTCCGGCGAGTGGGCTTATGCGACGATCCGGATTGATGGAGCCAGACCGAGGGAATTATTCCCGGACAGGACCGGATTCTTTCCGAGCGTGAAGGTTCCAGCCGATTCCATCCTGCAACTCCAGATCACCTATCCCAAGGGAATGCCCGGCGAGGTGGTCTGGATTCAGGCGGAGGAGAAAGGGAAATCCAAAACCCAACAAACAGTCTCGCAGGGCACATTGGATGGGTCCCGATCCCTCTCATTTCAAGTCGAAACAACTCAAAGCCGCCTGCACGCCCGCCACAAATGGAGCTCGAGGCCCCTGCATTTCCGACTGAGATCCTCGGCAGGCCCCAGCCTTTTCAGGATCAGTCTTCGCAAAGGAAAGGAGGTTCAATACCTCTTGTTATGGACAGACCCGTCGCAGGAGTGATTTGCGAGACACCGGGCACTTTCTCTCAAAAAAACGCCACACCTGAGGCTCGAGGCCTTGGGTGTGGCGTTCCTTAAAAGGATTGTAAGACAGGTTGATTACTTGGCCTGCTTTTCTTCGATGTATTTCACAACATCGCCGACCTTCATGAGCTTTTCAGCATCCTCGTCAGGAACTTCAACGCCGAACTCTTCCTCGAAGGCCATGACCAACTCCACTGTATCAAGTGAATCGGCTCCAAGATCCTCGATAAAGGAAGCGTTGAGGGTGACTTGTTCCGCTGTCACGCCGAGTTGCTCGACAATGATATCACGGACTTTTTCTTCGATGGTTTTTTCAGACATGGATATTGTGGTTACAGAATTAAACAGCACGAGTAAAGTGCGCAGATCGGATTGGCAATAATTTTTCTCCATCGCCAGGGCATGGTTCGGTGTGCTCCATTGCTGGAATGAAGAAGTTTTCTGTTTTTCAACGAAGCGTCCTGCTTGATGGAACGCCGGGCGAGGTCTATGCCTTTCATGAGGATCCTCGGAATATTCCGAAAATATCCCCCCCGTCGCTTAAGGTGAAGAGGGTCGAGTGTTTGGTTCCCGCGCGTGCCGGCGAAGCGTTCCGCCTGAGCGTGAGTCAATTCGGATTGCCCCTGGAATGGTTCGGTGTTTGGGAGGAAGCTTCCCCGCATTCGCGGTTGGTTGATGGAGCCAGGAAATCCCCGTTCAAGCATTGGCGGCATCAGCACCTTTTTACACCCAGTGGCGCGGGGACGCTGATGACGGACCGGGTGGAGTATTCCATGCCGTTCGGAATCGTGGGAAAACTCCTGGATGTCACCGTCATGAAGATGGTTTTTTTCCTCATGTTTCAGGCGCGCCACGCGGCGACGCGGGCCTACTTTGCCAAAAAGGATTGAGTTCCCCCCGAATATCCCGTCCTCCGGAGTTGCCTGCTGTGGATGGGGTTAAGCTCCATGGCGACCAACTTGGAAGGCCTCCAGAGGCTATCTCTCCCGGTTAGGGACGGGGTGTGATGCTGATCTGTGCCAAATACTCTTTCTGACCGGAGAGTGATGTTTCGATAGTGTAGGTGACACCGGCCTTCATTTTCGCAGTCGGCATCCTTTCCGAATAGGCCACGTATTCCGAGGGATTGACCTCCACAAATCCCTCCTTAGTTTCGAAACTGCGGTCCTCCGACCATTTGGCGATGACAGTTCCGGAAGGATCCTTGGTCAGAATCTCGAGCCGCTGATCGGAGGGATAGAGCAGTTCGATTTCGTGGCGTTTCTGATTGGAGAGTTTCAAGGAAATGCCGATCTCGGGCGTGTTGGATAGGGAGAAATCCACAGGGTCGGCCGTCAGAACGATCGGAACCTTGCCACCCTGTTTGTTGGATTTCAGCGAGGGGAAAATGCCCGAGAAGAAGGATTTCATCTGCTGTCCGACCGGAGGGTGAGGAGGCTTCGGCACATACATTCCGAGCCCCTCCGTGCCGGCTTTTGCAAGGGCCGCCTTGGCTTCCTGCCTTTCGATGAAGAAGGGGCTGTCGGACTGGGGGCCCGTTTTGGAGATGTCGGAGACATCGGTCTTGCTGATGGTGTCCGTGCTTTGAGCTCGCAAGGAGTTGGTCAGAGGGAGGCAAATTCCAGCAAGAAAAAGTGCCGACGCTGCAAAACGGGTGATTGGAGACAAAAGCATGCCATGAGGCGTAACCCGATGGGGGCTTCGGTTGCAAATGTTATCCCAGCTACCTACAATCCCGTGGATGAACAGATGTTGGAATCTCTTTGCCATCGTTGGCCTCCTGGTCTCGATCACCCCCGAGGCCCGGAGCGCAGGATCCAATAAGAAAAAAGACATTCTCACCGTCAGAATTCACGGGGAAGCCAGTCCCGAGGATGGTGACAAATTCGCCACCCCCGTCACCCTGCTTGACGGAAGGAAAACGTCCCTGTCCATCATGCCGCTCCTCAATGAGCACGACATCAAATCGGTCTATCCGTTCAAGACGCCCGATGGATCCGGCGGGGCGTATCTCCGTTTGGATCCCCACGGAGCCAATCTCCTCGCACTCTATTCGATCGAGAAAAAGGGGCGCGGAAATGTCCTTGCCGTCATGGTCAACGGAAGGCAGGTCTCGGACCTTGTTGTTGATAAGGCCGTCAACGACGGCATTTTCGTGATCCCCTCCGGTCTGACGATGACTGAAGAGGCGCGCCTTGTGAACGCCTACCCTGTGACCGGCCAGGAGAACAACCCGGATCAAAAAAAGAAGAAACAGCCCTTTTCTCCTGTCAACATCATGTTGCCTCCCAAAGCCTCGGACCTTCCATCCTCCCCGGCGCAGTGAAGGATCTGGACGCGGCCTCCAAAAACGGACTCACCGCAGGCTGGATCCTTGTCTCCGGCTTGCTGCTCCTGTGTCTTGTCGGGACTTGGTTGACCGCGCGGAATTACAGGCAGAGGGTTTTCTCCAGCTCCCATGGCGTGGTTCTTGAGAATCAATGGCCCGAGAGCAGGATTTCGGTTCAGTTACCGGACGACGAAGTTTCGAAAGTGCTCCCCGGCCATCATGCCCTCGTGACTCCGGGAAGCACTACGCATGCTCTGCGCGGAGAGGTGGTCTCCGTCACGCCCGGGACAACTTCCTCGACCGTCATCATCAGGTTGCTGGAGAATGCAGGGGATGCGAGGAATTCAGAAAGACCTCCGGAGTCAGGTGCCTCCCAGAGCCCTCATCCCTATCTGCCTGTAGGCACCTTATGCGGTGTCACCATTGACACCACGATTCCCCCCGATGATCACGGCGCGTCGGAGGCGACTTCATCAAGCGGCTCCAAATGACCGGTGTTTCTCAAGAGATCCCTCCAAAGGGTGCGATCCCTCCAATGGGTCGGACTCAAGCCCTTCTCCGGGCGATCCCATGGGCTCTCTCCCTTCTTTCAGGGCTTTTGGTGGGGGGATGTTTCCCCCCCTTCGACACGCACGGCCTCTCCTGGTTGCCTTGGGTCGCACTGACCCCGCTCTGCTGGGCGCTCTGGATGCTTCCCGCTCCGCAGTCGGCAGGTAAGCAGGCATGGAGATCATTTCTTCTGGGCTGGCTCTGCGGAACGGTCTCCTTTCTTGTCTCGCTCTTCTGGATCACCACGGTGACTGTGCTCGGTTGGATTCTCCTTTCGCTGGTCGTGGGCCTCTATCATGGACTCTGGGGACTCTTTGCGGGATGTCTCCTGAGACCGTTGGGGGAAGGTGGAGGGATGCCTGACTCCAAGGCTTGGCTCGGGAATGGCCGCAATCTCCTTGTCTCCCTCTTGGCTTCGGCCGCATGGGTGGCTGTCGAGTGGCTCCGGGAGACCCTCTTTTCGGGTTTCGGGTGGAATCCGCTCGGCGTCGCCCTGAGGCATAATATCCCCTTGATCCAGTTGGCCGGCATCACCGGGACTGCGGGCCTCACGTTTCTCTGCGTCTTGGGATCGGCGATGATCGTCATCACGGTGGAACGACTGCGGCGTGAAATCCAAACGGGAGGAATGCGACCGCACGTCGATTTTTTCGCTTCGGTCTTTCTGGTGGTTTTGGTTTTTGGCTACGGGATGAAAAAAATCAGCTCCCCCACGGGGGCACTCACAACGCTCCGGGTTGCCGGCATCCAAGGCAATGTGCCGGTCTATGATTACTGGAATTCGAAATGTGAAGGCCGTATCATGGAGGGTTATCTGAGGCAGAGCAGGCAAGCCCTAGCGGGGAATCCGGATCTGGTCATCTGGCCCGAGGCGGCGACGCCTCGCCCCCTGTTGCTCGACGAGATCATCTACAGCCAGGTGAAGGGATTGACGGCCGGGACCGATGCGGATTTCTTGATCGGAAGCGTTCACTACACGCAGGAACCCCGGGGCGACTACAACTCCGCCATCCTCCTGAAAAAACATGCCGAGAGTGCCGAGATTTATAACAAGGTTCATCTTGTTCCCTTCGGGGAGTTTGTTCCTTTCCGGCATTCGTTTCCCCTGCTCGCGTGGATCGTGGGCAACCGGGTTTCCTACGATTTTGATCCCGGCAAAGGGCCTGCCCTGCTGGAGCTCGATACGAAGCCGGTTAAGCTCGGTCCCCTGATCTGTTTCGAGGATACCTTGGGCGATCTGACACGGCGTTCCGCACAACTCGGCGCCCAGTTGCTTGTGACGTTGACCAATGACGGTTGGTTTGAGCACTCGGTGGCGACACGACAGCATCTTGCCAACGCCCAGCTCCGGACGGTTGAGACCGGGTTGCCGATGATCCGGGTCGCCGATACCGGGGTCACCTGCGTGATCGACCCTTTTGGGAGAATCGTGCAGACCCTGCATGGTGATCACGACGACACCTTCATCGAGGGAGTCTTGCAGGCCCAGATTCGGGTGCCCGCTCATCCCGTAACAACCTTCTACACGCGTCACGGGAATCTCTTCGCCCACACCTGCCTCGGCCTCACGCTCGTGGCAGCGCTAGCAGGCTGGTTACTCTCCCGAAAGCGGAACCCCGAAGGGCTTTCACCTCGTTTTCATACCTGAGTTCTTGAATTCCTGATGATTCCCAAGAAAGCTCTCCTCTTGGCATTCGTCGCTGATTGATCCATAGATCACCTTTTCACTTTTCCCGTTTTCCATTGTTCTCCATGAAGCATCTTCTTTCCATCGAGGCTCTCACCCCCGCTGAAATCCGAGAAATTCTCGATCTTGCCAAACAGCTCAAAGCAACCCGTGGACAGGCGGATCATAAACCCCTTGCCGGTGAGTGCTGGGGCCTGCTTTTTGCGAAATCCTCCACCAGGACACGTGTCAGCTTCGAGGTCGGGATCCGGGAACTTGGCGGCGAGGCGCTTTTTCTCTCCTCCAGCGAGATCCAGCTTGGCCGGGGCGAACCGATCGAGGATACGGCGCGGGTACTCGGGCGTATGATCCATGGAGCCGTGATCAGGACCTTCAAGCAGTCGGACATCGAGGTTTTTGCCGCTCTTTCGGGCATCCCCACCATCAATGCACTCACCGACGAGGAGCACCCTTGCCAGATCCTTGCCGACCTCCTGACCATCGAGGAGCTCAGGGGATCGCTGGACGGGCTCAAGATCGCCTTCATCGGTGATGCCGACTGCAACATGGGACGCTCCTGGATCTGGGCCGCGGCCCGACTCGGCTTCGAGCTCAGCCTGGCCTGCCCCGAGCTTTACCGACCCCCTGCGGAACTCATCGCCCGCGCCCAAGCGGCGGGGGCTGCCCTCACGATCACCGAAAGCCCGGAAGAGGCTGCTCATCGCGCCGACATTCTTTACACCGACGTCTGGGTCAGCATGGGCAAGGAGGAAGAGGCGGAGCATCGGGCCGCGCAATTCGCCCCATTCCAGATCAACGATCGCGTGGTGTCCGCCGCATTACCCAAGGCCCATGTCCTCCACTGCCTGCCTGCCTACCGTGGCAAGGAGATCACGGCCGAGGTCTTTGAGCGTCATGCCGACGCCATCTTCCAGCAGGCCGAGAACCGCCTCCATGCCCAGAAGGCCGTGATGACCCTGCTGAAAAGTTAGGTAACTTTTAGAAATTATTGCGCTGAGGCGCAGGGGCGCAGAGAATTTCAAAAAGAAAAGATATGAATCATAAGGATGCTCTCAGTGCCTCAGCGCCTCTCCGGGATAATCATCTTTCTCTCAAGGCCGTTGCTCCCTTCGGGAACGAACTTGCCCTCTCCTGGTCGGATGATTTGGAGCAGTTTCTGGCCTTGGAGATGCTCCGCCGTGTCTGCCCCTGTGCCGTCTGTTGCGGTGAACCCGATGTCATGGGGCGAGGTGATCTGCCAGCCAAGAACTACAAGGCCAATAGCTTTGAGCTCAAGGGTTATGACTTCGTCGGCGGATATGGACTATCCCTCAAGTGGGCGGATGGGCACGCGACGGGTATTTACTCTTATCGACTGCTACGAGGACTGAAAGCCGAGTAGGCCCTCTTGTGGTAAAAATCCCTTCTGAAGTTTTAGCCACAGCAGCCTCCGCCCTGCACATGCTGGCCACGGGAAAACTCCGCCTCGCCGTGGTCACGGGAGGTTAGAAGAACGCCAGCGGGGAGCCTGTTTCTGCCTTTCCCACGGACTTGGTTGACGGCATCCGCTTCCCGGCAGACGGTGCCGCCCTTTCAGGGCTACCTTCGGCAATACAGGAACATGGGAATGTTCGGTATAGCCTACGCAAAGCGTAGCCCGAAGGGAGCTACTCGCTGGAGCGGGAGTTGCAATCTTTCGCTCCTCTTCACAGTGGCTTGGTTCTGCGGGAGAAATCAGCCTACTGTTTTTCAGGCCCTCGATGCTCGTCTCTCAGCCCTCGACTTGGTCTGACGGGACTCGGGAAGTTGGACCACGGATCTCAGGAGAGGTCTTTTAAACTTCCACTTGAGTATTGATTATTCGTTAGAAGCATGATTATTGCATAGAAATCTTAATGTCATGAATCAGCTATCCATCAAAAAAACATCCCCCGACAAGACCACAAAAATCCTCACTGGCTTTCGCTTGGATAGGCAGCTCAAGACTAAGGCCAATATTGCCGCAACTCATGAGCATCGATCCCTCTCCAACTACATCGAGACACTGATCGATCGGGATGTTGTTCTTAAGAAGTTGAAGTAGGGGGGAGGCTGGGTCTGATTGAGAGACAGAATTTTCTTGGTGCTCTCATGCTGGAATTGCCTTGTTATTCTATTTTCCTCCCGATTCGTCAGCGCTTTTTCCCGACTCGTTATAAAAGCCTTGGGGTCTTATGTAGTTGATGGGGTACTGATGGGTATAATCCCCTGATCAGCAATGAAGAACAGACATTCAAAAGGTGCGCATGCCACTTCATAGTTCATAATTTTGACTTCATCCTTCACTCTTAAGATTTGATGTCATCCACCTCCCGGCGGACGGAGACCTCCCGGGTCATGCTTCCGTTGTTGTCTTCCCCTTAGTGCCACGTGACTAGATGACTAGATGACTAGATGACTAGAAGCGAATTTTCCGGAGCCGTAGTGAGTTCGCGATCACTGAGACGGAGCTGAGGCTCATGGCGGCCGCCGAGATCATGGGGCTAAGGAGGATCCCGAAGAAAGGGTAGAGGATCCCCGCAGCGATGGGGATGCCAAGGATATTGTAGGCGAAGGCGAAGAAGAGATTCTCCCGGATGACTTTCAAAATGGCCCTGCTGAGCTGGATCGAGGAGACGATGCCTTCCAGCGAGGGGTTGAGCAGGATAATCCCGGCAGTCTCCTTTGCAATGTCCGACCCCGCCCCCATCGCGATGGCGGTGCCGGCGACCGCAAGGGCGGGTGCATCGTTAATCCCGTCACCAGCCATGGCCGTATGATATCCCTCGGCATTCCACTTTTTGAACTGATCTGCCTTGCCCGCCGGGGAGAGCTCCGCATGGCATTCGTCGATACCCAACTCACCGGCAACCACCATCGCCGTGCTGGTGCGATCCCCCGTGAGCATCGCCACGCGCACCCCGAGCCGTTTGAGCTCCAAGATCAGTTTGCCAGCCGATGGACGGATGGTGTCCCGGAAAAGAAAGGCCCCGGCGGCAACTCCCTCGGCCGCCATGGCGACGAGTCCCTCGCCCGACTGAAGCGGAATCGAGTCCAGTGACCCGGTTGTCACACCGTGACCAGAGAGGAATTTGGTCGTTCCGATCAGCACTCGGATGCCATCGACCACTGCAGAAATCCCTCCGCCCGGGAACGCTTCAAAGGAGGCTGCCTTTGGAATCGGAATGCCCTTCGCTTGTGCATGGAGCATCAAGGATCTGGCCAGCGGATGTTCGCTGCCTTGTTCTGCACCCACGGCGAGGGTCAGAAGCTTCTCTTCAGAAAGTGGACCGACCGGATGGATTGAGACGACCTTGGGAGTTCCTTCGGTGAGGGTGCCTGTCTTGTCGAGGGCGAGGAGATCTGTGGTTGCAAGATTCTGGAGCGCCGAGGCCGATCGGACCAGAATGCCATTTCCGGCAGCTCTCCCGATCCCCACAATCAATGCCATGGGCGTGGCAAGTCCGAGGGCACATGGGCAGGCGATTATGATCACGGCAACGGAGGCCGTGAGTGCATGGAAGACGCGCGGTTCCGAACCTGCTATCATCCAGACCAAAAAGGTCACGACACTGATGCCGATCACAATCGGCACGAAGATGGAGGCGACGTGATCGGCAAGCTGCTGGATAGGAGCCTGGCTTCGCTGGGCCTGAGCCACGAGGCTTATGATCTGGGAAAGGGCGGTGCCCGCTCCCGTTCCCGTGACGCGGATCACAAGGCTGCCCGAGGAGTTCATGGTGCCCGCCGAAACGGTCGACCCCGTGGACTTCTCTACCGGCAGCGGCTCTCCGGTCAGCATCGACTCGTTGATGGAGCTTTCTCCCTCAATAACCACCCCGTCGGCGGGGATCTTACCCCCCGGGAGAATCCTGAGCCGATCCCCGGACTGAACTTCCGCAACGGGAACCTCGCGGTCGGCCTCCCCGTCCTTGCCCACAAGCAGGGCGGTCGCCGGGGTGAGGTCGAGCAGCTCGCGAAGCGCCGTGCCGGCCTTTGCACGTCCTCTGGACTCGAGCCATTGTCCCATGAGCACAAGAGCCATGATGACCGTTGCGGCTTCAAAATAATAATCACCGGAGGGAGCGTCCGGAACGAGCACCCCCCCGAACACCAGCATCGTGATGCTGTAAAGGAAGGCGACACCCGTCCCGAGGGTGATGAGCGAAAACATGTTCAGGTTTCGCGATGCAAAAGACCGAAAGCCTTTTAACCAGACCGAGGCTCCGCACCAGAACACGACTGGGATGGAAAGCAGCAACTCCACCCAACCGGTCCACGGACCCTCAAGGAGAGTGACCCCGAGCATCGGGGCCATGGCCAGCACCACGACGGGACTTCCCAGGGCGACCGAGAGCCAGAATCTTCGGGCCAGAGTGGTCGACTCGGAGTCATCGTCACTGGGAATCAGTGGTTCCAAGGCCATGCCACATTTCGGACAATCACCCGGCTTGTCCCGCAGAATCTCGGGATGCATCGGGCAGGTGTAGAGCGAGCCTTCGGGAGCATTTCCTGCTGACGGGGAGGTCTTCGTAGGGCCGGAATGATCGTGGTGACAGCAGTCGCTCATGAGGGAAGGTGGAAGGCTATTCCGTTGTAGGCTGTTAGCATTGATGGATGGAGCGGATCAGAGATTGGATTTTTCTTTGGGGACTTGTTCAGGGCGCCAGAACTTGGTGTCGGCTCCCTCGTATTTCAGCACGGTGAACATGCCGGAATCTCCATGATAGAGGATGTGGCAATGGAAGGGCCAAATAACGGGATTGAGCGCATCAAAAGCAATTTTTATGGTCTCATGCGGAGGCACCTCGATGGTATCCCGTTGGGCCCCGGAGACCGGCTTACCATGGATCTCCACCACCTGAAAAGCACCGTCATGCAGGTGCATTGGGTGACCCATGGGGGAGTTGTTGGTGATGATAATCTCTGGAGCATGACCTCCTTCTATGCTGATGGCGGACCGGTTTACAAGGGACTCCTGCCGGGTCGAAAAAAAGACAAGCTGGGACTGGCCTTCGCCTATGCCCAGATGAGTCCTTCGATGCTCTCCCAAGCCTCCGCTGCGGGTCTTAACAGGGGTTCGTTTGAATCGGTTGCGGAGCTCTCCTATTCCTGCGTCATCACTCCCTCGGTGGCGTTACAACCTGATCTGTAGTATGTGATTCACCCAAACGGAACCGAGCAGTATGGAAATGCCCTTGTGGTGGGTCTCCGTGCCGTGGTGAATTTCTAAAACAGGCCGCTTCTTCGCAATTGTCGGACTTGGCAGAGTTCACGACCCTCCCTTCCCTCGAAGGCAGGGGTCGGGACCCATTCCTCAAGGAGCTCCAAATCCGGATCAAAAAGCCCGCTGATTTCCTCCCGGGTTGTTCCGTGCGGAGGGCCCGTCGGAGCCTTGGGATTTATGTAAAAAATGGCGAAGTAGCGGCCTCCCGGTTTGAGGAGGTCAGCAAGGGCCCTGACATACTGACTTCGTGCCGGGGTGGGGATGGCGCAGAAGCAGGTGTGCTCCACGATCCAGTCGAACCTTGCGTTCCATGTGTCTGAAAGTTGAAAGAGATTACCAAGTTCATACTGTTCCCCTCCAGCTTTGGGATAAGATCGTGCAAGTTCAATGGCCGTGGGAGAGAGGTCGAGTCCCGTGACCTTGGCTCCGTGGATTGCCAGCGCACGAACATCGTGGCCCGGTCCTGATCCCGGCACGAGCACCTCTCCGCGGATGGGGTGGTGAACCAGAAATTCCGTGAGGGCGGGCGCTGCGTATCCTTCATCCCACGGGGTGTCGCCCGCCAGGTAATGTGCATCCCAGTTGACCGGATCCGGCAGACTATCAGAGTCGGATCCAGGTGGTCCCGAGGGCGATGCCGAGTTGGTATTTGCGTTCATGCTCCCGTATCAGGAATGGCAGATCGAGGCGCCGATGCAACCTGAACTCTCCGCCAAGTCGCTTCATCAGTTCCGCTTCACTCCGTCGATCCGGATCGATGCCCCCGATCCAGCGTTCCTTCGGAGTGTAATCCTCAAGCCATGTAAAGGGTGTCGTTAGCAGGAGTTGTCCTCCCGGTTTGACAAGATCCCCCAAGCGGTTGAGAAAAGCCTCCGGATCGGGCAAACGGCAGATCAGATTCGCCGCCAAGACCACGTCGTAAGGTCCGATCCCTTCCGGAAGTTGGGTGGCATCCTGCACTGAAAAACTGACCCTGCTCCGGTCGATATCGACAGGGACCATAGCCTCGAAGGGAGCAGAAAGGAATCCCTCAACGGTCTGCAAGGCGGGATGGTTTCCCTCGGCTTGAAGTCTCTGCGCGGCGGTGATGAAGGACTCGGAATAATCGCTTCCCTCAACACGAACGCAGGAGCGTGCCAACTCAAAGGATGAGGCTCCGACCGCACAGCCTACCTCGAGCGCTGTGGTCTCCTCCGGGAGTGAGGGAAGCAGATCCGGATCGAGCAACCCGCGCACGCATCGCACAGGAAAGGGAATGCTTGTGATGGAGGGGTCAACAGGAAGAGAGGGATGCCGTAGCGCCTCTTCTCCGGCATAATGAAGATGGAGATACTCGCCGAGAAGTTTGCGCGACTCGTAGAGCGAGGGCATGATCGGGGACCTATTCGGTTTGGTTTTTCGGCTGCGCTAGAGCCGTTTCTGAAGCAGGATCCGCCTGATGTACTGGTAGAGGAAGTGTTTCGTGGGTCGGGGATTCGCTTGATGCGTGGGTCGTCACGGCATCCTCATGAGCAGCAGAAGAGACGGGCGCTTCAGGTTCCTGCACGCCGGATTCATCGGATGGGACCGGCGACACAGCTAGCTGAGGACTCTCCTCCGAAATGGTCTCGATGGAGGCAATGGAGGATTCAGGGGCCGTGGTTTCAGGAGACACCGCCGTGGCAGGGGATTCGTTTTTAGGCGGGGTTTTGGGAACCGGGCGCGTCGCGGCCTGAAGATTCCCCATGGCGAAATCAATCACGTGCCCCTGGTGGAGGAGCCACAGGAGGTCGGTGCCCAGGGCCTGCTCCCGTCGCCTGAGGGTTTCCTCATCGGGCGCGGGTTGGGTCGTGCTGGCCGGAGTGGATTCTCCCTCCGAAGGAAGGAGTTCGGCCACCCGCTGGTCGAGATGAGAAACGGTCTCCGTGCGCAAAGCCAGAAGAGAGGCCCACTGTTTGTCCCGGTGCTGTTTGGGATGAGCCTCCAGGTATTCGAGGATGGCGCGGCAGGCTTCCGAGACTGCGGTCACCTCGCGATCGAGGTAGCGGGGTCTGGCCACCGAGACATTGATGATTTTTTTATGCGATTTGAAAAGCTGGAGACCCCTGCTGGTAAGCTCCTTTCCAAGGACTTGAGCCAGAGGAAGGGGAAAGCGGTCCATCTCCTGCAGGTTTTTCAACAGCAGTTCGCGCAGGAGAGGGGTTGATGCGTGGAGAGCGACGGCCCCCTTCACGGTGAGGTCACGTCCTGCCGAAATCACCTCTGTTTCGGCATGGTGTTCCTGGAAATGAGCCGTCGCCTCGGCGAGGGAGAGGCCTTCAACGGGAGCCTTCTCGGATTTGGATTCCTCCGCTTCCGCAGTGTCGCCACCGTCCATAGCCTCTGCGGGTTCGTCGCTCGTGGCCTCAGGGGTGCTCTCCACTTCCGGAGTCACTGGGGTCTCTGCAACCTGAGGCTCCGGCTCCGTGATGCTCTCCACGGCGACTGCAACTTCAGAGTCAAGAGACTCGGTGGCCTCCGGAACCTGAGACGTGGGATCGGCGGGAGTCGTGATCTCCTCTGCCTGCATCACAAGTTCCCCGATCTTGACCGGGATGTAGACGGTTTTGGTCGATTGTTCTGTCTTCCACTGATCGATGAGAGCCTCGTCACGCATCATGCGAATCCGGGATTTATAGACTTCAAAGGGAAGGTTCTTAAAACGTGACGCATGGAGCGCGATCACGCGGGACGTGTATTCGTGGTGATTGGGAGGTCCCAGAACAACCCCGCTCATACCGCATTGAGCCACGACGGAAAAAGCTCCTTTGGGAGCCTCCGTTGTCACCGAGGATTGCTGATAGAATTTGCCGATATGCTTTGAGAGAAGGTGGTTGACCGCCTCCTTCCGGGTGGTCCAAAGGGAGCCATCCAATTTTGCGAGAAAGAGCACGGGAGTCTCCTCCGAATCGGCAGTCAGCTTGACCGTGTATCGGTCCGAGAGTTGCACGATCAATCGCGCAAGTTCAAAGAGGGGATAGGCCTTTGCTCGGGATCGGATCTGCTTGGCAATGCCCTCGATTGCGGAGGCCTCGGGGAGCAACTGCAATTTCCATCCCTCCAAGAAGGCTTTAGGCTCCGGTTCCCTGCGTTGTTCACGTTCGTCACGCTGGCCTCTGCGGCTCGGGCGATCCCCTCCGCCTGGAGAGGCGTCCCGCTTTGGTCCATTGCCTCTGTCTCCCTGTTTTGGTCCCCTTCCCTGGCCCTGATCCTCGCGACGACCTCCCGGGCGTGCGGATCCGAAACCTTGGGAAGCTCCTCCACCGCGACCTGCCGCACCACGATCGGGACGTGGGCCTCGGGAATCCCTGCCACGTTCCCCTCCGCGAACCTCGTTGCGTTGCGGACGGTCTCCTTCGTCAAATTGTCTCGCCAGATCCGCACTGGAATCTCCGGTTTCCGTAGTCCACGCAGGACGGAACATCTGGGTTAGATCGATCCCGAAGCCTGATAGATCTGCTGGTGCTGTTGATTCGTCGCTCATGGAGTCAGGAAGCTAGCATGATAGGGATGGTGATGGGGAAGCACGAAAGATGAAAGTCGTGATTCGAATCATGCCGGGCTCCCTCGAAGCCGCGGGTGCCGCCGCGGTCATCTGGCGAGGAATGGGGTGAGTGTTTCACGGAAACGTTCCGGCACGGTCGCACGAATGCGGCTGTGTTCCTCCTCAAACTCGGTCCGGTGGACCACTCCCTCACGATGAAGTCGTGCCACAAGATCGGCTCGATCGTGGGGAATGAGGACTTCGATCTCGCCGCTTCCACTTCCGACAAGCTCGCAAAGACGCCCTACAAGTAGATCGAGTCCTTCGCCGGAATGAACCGAAATGAAGAGCGCGTCGGGATGCGCATTCATGAGCATCGCCCGGGTCACCGTATCGTCCATCCTGTCGATCTTGTTGAAAACGGTGATGGCTTTCTTGTCATCCGCCCCAAGTTCGTGGAGCACCTTCATGGTGGTTCCGTAAAATTCGAGGACTCGGGGGTGGGATGCATCCAGCAGATGAATGAGGAAGTCGGCCATGACGGCCTCTTCAAGCGTGGCGTTGAAGGATTCCACAAGCTGGTGAGGAAGCTTCCTGATGAAGCCGACCGTATCCGTCAGGAGCAGGGGTTGCTTGTTTGGCAGGTCGATCTTGCGGGTCGTCGTGTCGAGGGTGGCGAAGAGGGCATCCTCGACAAGGACATCAGCTCCCGTGAGTTTGCGAAGCAGGGAGGATTTGCCGGCGTTCGTATAGCCCACGATCGCGACATTGGGAACCGGCGTGCGTTTACGATCCTTGCGCTGGTTGGCCCTGTTGCGCCGCACTTCGACGAGATCTCGCTTGAGTCGGTCCATCTGTCCCCGGATCTTGCGTTTGTCCTGCTCGAGTTGACTTTCGCCCTCACCCTTCGAGCCAATGCCTCCGCCCTGCTTGCCAAGGTGACTCCAGGCGCGTGTGAGTCGGGGAAGGGAGTAGGACATTCGGGCAAGGTCCACCTGAATCTTGGCCTCGCGCGTCTGGGCGCGTGAGGCGAAGATGTCGAGGATGATCTCCTGACGGTCGATGACGGTGATCTTGGCAAGTTCCTCCCAGTTGCGCTGTTGGGCCGGGGTGAGCTGGTTGTCGAAAATGATGACATCACAAGCCAGCTCACGGGCCCGCTCGCAAACTTCCTCGGCCTTGCCTGATCCGACGAAGAGCCTTGCCTGGGATTCGCGATTGTAGATGAGCAGCTTCTCAGCAATTGGCACGCCGAGTGTGCGGACCAGTTCCCCGAGTTCCTGGAGGAGATCCTCGGCATCCGCCTTCTCCTCGTTACTGCCGTAGGCACCCACCAACAGGGCGCGCTCGACCATCTTGTCACGGCGTTTGATTTCGAACATTGGAGAAAGGCTGGGGACTAAGGAATTTTAGACGGATAGGTCGGGAAGTTTGAGTGATGGTGGAAAATCATCGCCCAAGATCAGTCGGTTGGCATCTCTTGAATTCAGGAATTTCGGCGTCTTACAGTCCAATCGTTTTCAGCCTAAAAGCCTTGCCGTGACGGCGCGAGCGTCATCTCCTCCCCATGATCCAGATGCTCCCTGCAAAGAGCGAAGAAATCTTCCATTGTCCCCACGCGCCGTATGGCATGAAGGAATTCCTGACCAACGCCCTCGCCGATGAAGTTCGCATATTTCTTGATCTTCTGAACCCCTTTTGGCTCCGGAACCGAGGGATCGCAAACCGTGCCGTATAGGTCATGGATGTAAGCAAGGACCTCGCGTCCCGTGGGAAGGGTGACGGGTTTGCCCGCCAAATGCTCCCGGATTTGGGAAAAGATCCACGGGTTGCGCACGGCGCCCCGTCCGATCATCAGTCCCCGGGCACCGGTTTCTCGCAGGACGGTTTGCGCATCACTTGGTGAGGAGATGTTGCCGTTCGCAAGCACGGGGCAGGTGAGACTCTCAACCGCAATCCGGATCAGGTCGTGACGGATGCCACCGCGATACATCTGCAGCACCGTTCGTCCATGGATCGTGACCAGGTCGACGGAGTGCCTTGCAAAGAGCGGAAGGAGTGCAGAGAGGGTGTTTTCGTCATCAAAGCCAAGTCGTGTTTTGACCGTGAATCGCCCAGGAATTGCGTCGCGCAAAGCGCCAAGGATGCTGTCAATCCTGGGCAGATCGCGCAGCAGTCCTCCCCCAGCGCACTTGCGGTAGACCACGGGCGCGGGGCAACCCAGATTAAGATCGATCGCAGCGATCGGATAATGCCCCAATTCCGCAGCCGTTCGGACGAGCGAAGGAATATCGTTGCCGATCATCTGGGCGATGACTGGACGTCCCGTTGGATTCTCGGTGATGGAGGCCAGGATCTGCCGGTCGATGCGTGATGTTGCAGTGACCCTGAAATACTCCGTGTAGTAGAGGTCTGCTCCGCCATAATGGGCCATCAGTCTCCAGAAGGGCAGGTCGGTCACATCCTGCATCGGGGCCAACGCAAGGACGGGGCCGGTCGATGCGAGCAACGTGTCGAGGCGTGGAATCATTGTGATTGATGGAGTCGAATGTTTGCAACAATAGGGCCTCTGCACTACAATGGAAATCCAACCCAGCATTTTTCCTCCCAACAGGAATCCACTATGACCACTGAATCCCTGTGCCCCTATTCGGGCAATGCCGCGAAAAAAGCCATCTCAGGAGCCTCCATGAACGCAGCCTGGTGGCCTGATCAACTCAATCTGAAGTTGCTCAACCAGAATTCCCCGCTCTTTGACCCCATGGACAAAGCGTTTGATTACGCTCAGGAGTTCAAGAGCCTGGATCTGGAAGCCGTGAAGAAGGATCTTCAGACACTCATGCTGGATTCGCAGGAGTGGTGGCCCGCTGATTTCGGCCACTACGGGCCGCTTTTCATTCGGATGGCGTGGCACAGCGCCGGAACCTATCGCATAGCCGACGGTAGGGGTGGTGGAGGAAACGGCAGCCAACGCTTCGCACCCCTGAACAGCTGGCCCGATAACGTCAATCTCGACAAGGCCCGCCGCCTGCTCTGGCCGATCAAGCAGAAGTATGGAAAGAAGCTCTCCTGGGCGGATCTCATGATCCTCACGGGGAACGTAGCTTTGGAGTCGATGGGTTTCAAGACCTTCGGTTTCGCCGGAGGTCGTGAAGATATCTGGGAACCCGAGGAGATCTACTGGGGTGCGGAAAAAGAGTGGCTCGCCGATCAGCGCTACAGCGGTGACCGTGATCTTGAGAATCCTCTTGCTGCGGTGCAGATGGGTTTGATTTATGTGAATCCCGAGGGTCCCAACGGAAACCCCGACCCGGTTGCCGCCGCTCGTGATATCCGGGAGACCTTTGCCCGCATGGCGATGAACGACGAGGAGACGGTTGCCCTGATCGCCGGAGGCCACACCTTCGGCAAGACCCACGGAGCAGGCCCGGCCAGTCATGTCGGGCCCGAGCCCGAGGCCGCCCCGATCGAGGAGCAGGGATTCGGCTGGATCAGCGACTTCCGCACCGGGAAAGGGCCCGATGCGATTTCCAGCGGACTGGAGGTTACCTGGACGCAGACCCCGACCAAGTGGAACAATTACTATTTCGAGAATCTCTTCAACTACGACTGGGAGTTGACCAAGAGTCCCGCCGGCGCCCATCAGTGGGTCGCCAGGAATTCCGAAGCCAACATTCCGGACGCATTCGATTCTAAAAAACAGCACCTCCCCACCATGCTGACCACGGATCTCTCACTCAGATTCGACCCGGAATACGAGAAAATTTCCCGTCGATTCCTTGAGCATCCGGAGCAGTTCGCCGATGCGTTCGCTCGAGCCTGGTTCAAGCTCACCCATCGCGATATGGGTCCGCGTGCACGCTATCTCGGGGCTGATGTTCCGGCCGAGGTGCTCCTCTGGCAGGACCCCATCCCAGCGATCGATCACCCGCTCATCGGGGAATCTGAGATTGCCGACCTTAAGGGCAGAATCCTTGCCTCCGGATTGAAGATCTCGGAATTGGTCGCTACGGCTTGGTCCTCCGCCTCGACGTTCCGAGGCAGTGATAAGCGCGGGGGTGCCAATGGTGCCCGGATCCGGCTTGCGCCTCAAAAGAATTGGGAGGTCAATCGTCCAGCAGAACTTGGTAAAGCGCTTCAGGCATTAACCAAGATTCAGCAGGAGTTCCACGGCGCCCAGCCCGAAGGGAAGAAGGTTTCTCTTGCGGATCTGATCGTTCTCGGGGGATGTGCGGCGGTCGAGGAAGCGGCGAAGAGAGCCGGTCACGATGTGAGAGTTCCTTTCACTCCCGGTCGCATGGATGCCTCGCAAGAGGAGACGGACATTCACTCCTTCTCAGTTTTGGAGCCCGTCGCGGATGGTTTCCGCAACTACGTCAGGAAGGGGGCTGAGAACTTCACGGCGGATCTACTCATCGACAAGGCCAACCTGCTGACGCTGACCGCTCCCGAGATGACGGTTCTGATCGGTGGTCTCCGGTCGATGAACGCCAATTTTGACCATTCCGAGCATGGTGTCTTCACCAAGCGTCCCGAGACCCTCTCCAACGATTTCTTTGTCAACCTGCTCGACATGGGGACAAAGTGGCAAAAGTCGGCGGCTTTTGCCGGGGTTCTCGAGGGGCGTGATCGGAAGACCGGCGAACTCAAGTGGACAGGAACGATCGCCGATCTTGTCTTCGGGTCGAATTCCCAACTGCGCGCCTTGGCTGAAGTTTACGCTAGCTCAGACGCCGAACCACTCTTCGTCAAAGAGTTTGTTGCGGCTTGGAACAAGGTTATGAATCTTGACCGTTTTGATTTAAAGCATCGCTGAGAAGATCTGCCTGCCAGGGATCTCCCTCCCGGTCCGGGATTGAAACCGCCAAGGAAGAAGCGGCCAGTTTATCCCGAGTTCACTGCACCGAGAAGGTGGTGGTGATCTCGGGTGCGGCAAGGTAGCAGGCGTTGCCCGACTGCTTGGCTTTTAGGATCACGGTTCCCTTCCCGGTCAGGGTGACTTTACCCGCGGAGATCGTTGCGGGGCCGGATTTCACAGCGACCGCGACGGAAAGACCGCTGGAGGAGGTCGGAGAACTGATGGTGAAGGATTTGGTCGCCGCGTAGGTTATCGTTCCGACTGTTGAGAAGGATGCAATGGCCTGAGAGGCTTTGACTATGGTGAAAGCCGTTTTGACTGCGGTCGCCGCAAAAAAGTTGGTTGGACCAAGAACATAGGGGTTGTAGCCCGGTTGGCTAGCGGTCAGAACGACACGGCCGATCCCTCTGGGTTGGATGCTGACGACCCCGTTCGAGGTTGTGACAGTGGCAGGTCCGTCCGCGTGGACAATGACGGGAAGTTGGGAGGAAGCGCTTGGTGGAGTGATGTTGAACGGATTGAGAGAGTAGGTTTTTGTGGAAATCGCGGGGAATTTTCCCATGCTTTGGGTTGCTTTGGACACCGCAAGCAAATGGTTGGCTTGGGTTGCGGCTTGCCAACACGATCCGTCGCCGGATTGCTGAGCAATAATGGAAGCTGTTCCTGCACCCGTGGGAGTAAGAGTCCCATCCGCGCTTACGGTAAAGACCGTGTTGTCTGAAGAGGAGAAGTTCACGGGAAGCCCAGAACTCGAGGTTGCCTGAACTTTAAAAGAGGGCCCGCCAAAGACACCCCTGTCGGTGATGGTGCCGAAGGTGATCGTTTGCGGCCTGAGGACCGAGTTTGTCGGCGTCAGTGCGGCAATGGCATCGGCAACCGGAGTTCCTACCCCGCTTGCCAGATCATAGCCATCTCCGGCCTGATGGCCGTTACTTCCTGAGACGATATCCCAGAAGCATTGATCGGAATAGGCACCGTAGATAAAGGAGTTGAACGCAATTCCTTCCTGAAGACCCAGGCTTCTTCTTCGAGCGATGAGTGCCGCCACTTGAGGGGCCCCGGCGCTGGTTCCTCCCATCGTGGTCCATCCTCCAATCTTGGTTTGGGGATCTGTGAGCCAGACAGCGACCCCCGTGTAAGGGTCCGCATCATAACTCAAATCGGGAACACAACGAAAACCATTGGCAAGCTTTGAAAGGGATGGCTGCTCTGTCTCAAGGTAGGTGGCCTGAGATGGTGCCATCAGCTCAAACTCACTGATTCCTCCCCCACCAGCTCCCATCTTATTGCTCCAAATCGTCTCGGAAACCACAACTTGTCTGCTCGTGTCATAGATGAGTTTGGTGCCTCCGATGGAGAGAACGTTGGTGTGTGCTCCGGGCCATTCGACCCCATGGGAATGGTCGTTCGTGCCATTGTCCCCTGCGGCGGCGATATAGGTGGTGCACGGGTTGGTGAAGATATTGCTCCAAACATCGATGGAGTATTTGTCTTCACGAATGGCCCAACTCATGGAGACGACACCGGCGCCCGCCTGCTTATTGTTGGTCCCTGTAGCGCATTCAAAGAGTGTGTTGGTCGCCAGACTGTAATCGTCGGGAGCAATAATCACGGCGATCGTTGCGCCGGGAGCCATCGCATGCGCCCACTCAACATCCATGGCGGCCTCGGCATACCAACTGTTGACATCCTTATACGGGGTGTTTGTGCCGTCAGGGGTGTAGTAGTGCAGCGTGGTGGCCGGAAGGTTGTAGTAGCTGCTGAAATAATTGAGATCGGCCTGGAGATTGTTCGTGGAGGTGGCAAAAGGAATCATGATGGCGATGGTCTGGCCGGTGCCATCACCACCGCTTGGAATCTTGTTGAACCCGTACGCGTAGGAGAGATCCATGGGGGAATATCCAGAGGCGGCCTCCAAGGAGGTGGCTGGCATGGGGTCCGGTCCGTGATCCTTGCCAAGAGGGCTGCCGATCGTATTGGCCCTCATGCCGTCCCTCCAGCCATATTTCCACTGGAGAGAGGGCTTGGCTTGGGGCCTTTGAGTCTCTGGGGAGAGCCCGGAGAGGGACTCCTTGCCATGGAGCGAGCAAATCCAAAACACCCCCACGAAAACTAGAAATAATGGGATAGAGGGGGAGCTGGATGAGATGAGTCGCTGTTGCATGGATAGGCTCCGCGCTTCAAATTCGGCCCCGCCAGGCTCCCTGTCAAGAGTGCCTACCAGGGGCAATGCATGGTGAAACCGGTCGATCAAAAAAATCTATTGGCTCAGGAAGTTTGGGGAATAAAACCTAATCGACTGTGGATTCGGTTTTAGTGGGCGTGGCCACCGGGACCATGCACATGCCCATGCTCGATCTCCTCGGTGGTTGCCGCCCTAACCTCCCGGATCGTCACCTCGAAGTGGAGGTTCATCCCAGCAAGCGGATGATTGCCGTCCAGAGTCACCTGGTCCCCCTCGATCTTGCTGACGACGACAACCTGTTCCTCATCGCCATGAGAGGCCTCGAGTTGCATGCCCTCTTCGAGTTCCTCACCTCCCTCGATTTGATCTGCGGGGACAACTGCGATTTTAGCCGGATCATGGATTCCATAGGCCTCTTCGGGAGAGATGGTGATCTTGAAGGCGTCGCCGGCTTTGCGTCCCTCCATCGCCTTTTCCAAACCCTTGACGATCTGACCTTCACCATGCAGGTAGGTTAGGGCACCCTCCTCCTTGGACGAGTCGATGATCTCCTTGTCGTCATCGGTGAGGGTGTAGTCGAAGAGAACAACGGAGCCTTTGGAGATTTTCATAACGTAGGAATTGATGTGTTTTGGCTATTGCACACTAGGCAGGAAGCATGTCAATGCGAGCAACTAAATGGTTTTAATAGAAAATTCTCACGATAGCTTATGACACAATGATCATCGAGCGACTCAAATACATCATCTGGGCCGCAGACACCTCCCGTGCCGTGAACTTCTACACGTCTGTCTTCGGCGGGAAGGTCATCCGGGAGAACCCTGCCGTGACCGACATCGAGGTGGCCGGGGGCATCATCGGCATCCACGGAGGCGGCGAGGGGAAGCGCACCTGGACCGGCATGAGCTTTCAGGTGGACGATGTCATCGCCGGTGCGGCGGAGATAGTCGCTGCGGGTGGGCAATTGTTGAGAGAGCCCCAGCCGGAGAACGGAGAACCTCCGCATCTTGCCATGTGCGTTGATCCAGAGGGGAACGAGATCATGCTCTCCCGAAAGCGGAGCTAGGGAACGTCCCTAATTCATTTCAATGCGCTGGAAGGATTCCGAGGAGATGGTTGTCCCTCCCGTGAATGGGAAATCCAGATTAATGATGATGCAGAAGGTCATGCAGATCACCCCGGTGAGCAGAATAGTCAGAATAGCTTGAAGCCAGAAATTTTGCGCCTCAAAGAGATAAGAAAGACCGATGGTGGCAACGGCGCCCACCAGAAGAACAAACCAAAGGATCGGAGGAAGACCAGAGGCGGAGTCGTCAATGCGCGATGCTCTCAAGCTGTTCATGGTCGTGAGACACTCGATGGAAGTACGGAAAAAATCTTTTTCCTGATCGTTGCTCGGTTTCAGGCGCAGGTAGGCATCTCCGATTTCCTGCAGTAATTGAATGGTTTTTGGACTGGCATCTCCCTTTTCCAAGCACTTCCACTCATCATTCACGACGGAATTTCGATACGTTCGCAAGAGTCGTTGAAGTTCTCCTTGCGTTGGCTGTGGGAATGCCTTGGTGACAAAGTAGAGATCGCGGAGGTATCGGGCTTCCTGGACGACATTGGTGGAGGTTGTGGAATAGGCCTGCCAGGTCGCGGTGAAGACGAAGGCTAGAAAAATCCCATAGACAGTGCCAAGGGTGCTGAAAAATGGGCCGGTGACGTCATGACTCTGTTTCAGAAAACGCAAGGGGACCGCCTTTCTGAAGAGATAAAGTCCAACGAGAGAGAGCAGCATGGGCGGAAGCACGCATACTGCCATCAACTCCAGCGGCGAAAGAGAGAAGCAGAGTGACTGCTCCAGGGACATGGTGGCTATAAGGGGAATCGGCACAGGAAGAATTGTTTGTGTGCTGCCACCAAAAGACAAGGTTCTAGACGGAAGCTTGGGATTTTGGCGGATAGCGTCGTTGGCCTGCGGTCGCAACGCCGAGTGGCGGTAGGCACGGAGTAGCCTGTGCGGAGCACAGCCGCGGAGGGGCGAGGCCGTCGGGAGACGGCGAGGCAATAGTTAACTACAGCTTCGCTCACACGCCTAGCGCGGCATCTAAACTTCTAAACCTTAAAAAAAGGGCTAACGAAACTTTAAGTTAGAGAGCCCATAAAAGAACATAATTGGAGGAATTATAATTCCCCAAATGTAGGCTCGATCGTGATGGTTAAATGGAGTCCCTGCTGCGCCCCATTCCTTTCTTAAAAGCCTCTTCCTTGGAGAGTTTTTGGGCGGCGTTTATGCAGAGCATGAGAGGGATCATTTCAGGAGTTTCAGCCCTGCGGAAACAAAGCGTTTCATATCGGCGGAGTTTTCCGTGGCGATGGGAGCTTTGTTCGCGATTGCTGCTGCTGCGATCATTGCATCCATCCTTAGGGCCTTGCTGCGCCCAGCATGATTGAAGAGATCGGCGGCCAAAGCTGACTGCTCTTCGTCAAAGGGGATGACTTCATCGATTAGGGTCTTCATCCGGGCGAGCTGTTCCTCATCGAGGGGGCCGGTGAGGAACTCCGTCCAGAGCACGGCGCTGACAGCCAATACTTTCCCTGCGGAGAGCCATTTCTGAACTCTGCGCATGGATGACTCCTCGCCGCAGGCAAGGGCAATTAGGAAATTCGTGTCGAGGTGGTACGTTTCCATTTGGCCGATCCATGAAGGTCCGAAGACTTCCGGGTGGCGCGAATTTCAGCCTCCCATGCGGAAGCCTTCGTTGTGGAAATGCCGTTGCGCTGAAGCCAGTCAAGCGTCTCCAGTTTGGTGTTTCCGGCGGGAGAGCTTCCAGCGCGCTCCTGGCGGAGCCTGTCGTCGATGACACGGCGCAGTGCCGCGGATTTGGCTACTCCCCAGCACTTGGCAAGCCACTAGAGATTCCGAGCGGTTTCCGTATTCAGACTGTAAGTCGCCTTGACGGTAGTTATGGCCATACTTTTCAAAACAGCCCTTTTGCACCTCCCGTCAAGAGGATGGGGTCATGAGTTGATGGGGCGGAAGTGGATTGAGTTGGCGCCCTACAGCGGCAGCCTTTGACGCTTTTGTTGCCCAACGAGAGCGCGGCCGAGGGGGCTCTGACTCGGTCGTTCAACGACCTCGGATCAGGGAGTCAATGTGCATTAGGCTTTGGTATAGAGTTCGCCGCCCGTAGCTGAAAACTCCTTGGACTTTTCAGCCATTCCTGCTTTCAAGGCCTCTTCATCGGCGATGCCTTTCTCAGCAGCATAGCGGCGGACGTCTTCCGAAATTTTCATGGAGCAGAAGTGAGGGCCGCACATGGAGCAGAAGTGGGCTGATTTTGCTCCCTCTTGAGGGAGGGTCTCGTCGTGGAACTCTCGGGCGGTGATGGGGTCGAGGCCGAGGTTGAACTGATCCTCCCAGCGGAACTCGAAGCGGGCTTTGGAGAGCGCATTGTCACGGTATTGGGCGCCGGGGTGTCCCTTGGCAAGGTCGGCGGCGTGGGCTGCGATCTTGTAGGTGATGACGCCATCCTTCACATCCTTCTTGTTCGGCAGGCCGAGATGCTCCTTGGGCGTGACGTAGCAGAGCATGGCGCAACCATACCAGCCGATCATGGCAGCACCGATGCCGCTAGTGATGTGGTCGTAGCCGGGGGCGATATCGGTCGTGAGAGGCCCAAGCGTGTAGAAGGGGGCTTCGTGGCACCACTCAAGCTGCTTGGCCATATTCTCCTCAATCATGTGCATCGGGACATGGCCGGGCCCCTCGTTCATGACCTGAACCCCCTTGGCCCAGGCACGCTCGGTAAGTTCTCCCTGCACCTTCAGCTCGCCAAACTGGGCCTCGTCGTTGGCGTCGGCCACGGATCCCGGACGCAGGCCGTCACCGATCGAGAAGCTGACATCGTAAGCAGCCATGATGTCACAGATGTCGTCCCAGTGAGTATAGAGAAAGTTCTCCTGATGATGGGCGAGGCACCACTTCGCCATGATCGAGCCGCCGCGGCTGACGATGCCGGTCATGCGCTTCGCGGTGAGCGGGACAAAGCGGAGGAGGACTCCTGCATGGATCGTGAAGTAATCGACTCCCTGCTCGGCCTGCTCGATGAGCGTGTCACGGAAAATTTCCCAAGTGAGGTCCTCGGCCTTGCCATTCACCTTCTCGAGAGCCTGATAGATCGGGACGGTGCCGATCGGGACGGGGGAGTTTCGCAGGATCCACTCGCGGGTGGCGTGGATATTCTTGCCGGTGGAGAGATCCATCACGGTGTCGGCCCCCCACTTTGTGGCCCAGCGCATCTTCTCGACTTCCTCCTCAATGGAGGAGGCAACGGCCGAGTTGCCGATGTTGGCATTGATCTTCACCAGGAAGTTGCGGCCGATGATCATCGGCTCAAGCTCGGGATGGTTGATATTTGCTGGGATGATGGCGCGGCCCGCCGCCACCTCGGAGCGGACGAACTCGGGAGTGATCTCTGCGGGGATGCGCTGGGGGAATCGACTGAAGATCGACGGTGTGTAAGTGCTGCCGACACGCTGTCCGGAGCCCGCGTGTTGCTTGTCGAGTTCGTTACGGACGATGTCCTGATCAAGTTCCGCGAGCTTGGTCTGATGGGCACGGCCCATGTTTTCGCGAATGGCTATGAATTCCATCTCCGGGGTGATGATCCCTTGGCGGGCATACCAGAGTTGCGTAACCGGATGGCCTGTGGAAGCACGGAGTGGCTTGCGCTTGTTTCCCTTGAGTCCCGGAAACTCGATCAGGCGGTTCCGCTCGGAGTTGCTGGCATACTCGGCATGCTTCCCGGAGAGGTAGCCATTATCCATCGGCTGGACTTCGCGTCCCTCGTAGGAGGCAACGTCACAGCGCTTCTCGATCCAGCTCTGACGGAGGGCAGGGAGTCCTTCCGAGGAATCACCCTCAAAATCGGGATCACCCCAGGGACCACTGCAGTCGTAGACGCGGACGGGAGCATTCGGCTCTAGTTCTCCTGAGAAGTTTTTGGTGGGAGCTAGCTCGATTTCGCGCATCGGGACGCGGATTTCAGGATGCAGAGCACCCTCTACGTAGACCCGGGTGCTGGCGGGAAGCTGTTCCCTGCTGGCATCGGTGCTCGAGAGATTAGAGAGTCTTGGTTCAAGGGATTCTATGGGTGCAATCATGGTAATTGGAAGATAGGAGCTGGAAGCTTGGGGGTTTTGGAACGAAAAGGGCCACGGGTGGGGTTCACGGCGCGGCCTGAGTCTTCTCCCTGACCCAAGTCAGGTTCAAAGGGTCGTTCGGTGTTTTCCGAACCTCTCAGCCAGCCGGCTCCCCCGCATTTCATTGAAGAATAAACGGTTCCCGGAACCGGTCAACGACCAACGCCGAGAGTCACGGTGTATCTCCCCCGCCAAAAGAGCGTTGCGTTGGGCTCTCCGATCTTCGTTAATCTACGAACACGAATGAATGCGGCCTTTTTTAGTAATTTCTTCACCGCCTGGAGAACTTCGATTCAGGAGGGTTTCTCAGCGAACCGTTTTTTTCGTGATACCATCGCGGGGATCGTGGTCGGAGCGATCTCGTTGCCGCTATCGATGGCATTTGCGATCTCTTCGGGGATGTCGCCCCAGTCAGGCCTCTACACGGCTATTGTCGGGGGATTGGTGGCCGGGATTTTTGGAGGTTCGAAATATCAGGTTTCAGGCCCGACCGCCGCTTTCATCGTCATCCTGATTCCGATTGTCAGGGAACACGGGCCGGCCGGCCTGATGATCACCACTGCCTTCGCAGGAATCATCCTGCTTATTCTTGGCCTCCTGAAGCTCGGGAAACTGATCGATTTCATCTCTTTTCCGGTCATCGCCGGATTCACGTTCGGCATCGCAATCTCCGTGATGATTCTTCAACTGCGGAGTTTCTTTGGAGTCGTCGCCCCGCCGACGAATACTGTGATCAATGAATTCACGGCCATCTGCTCCCATTTGGAGACACTCAACCGAGCCGATCTGATCCTTGGGATGTTCACCCTCGTCTCCCTTTTTGTCTGGTCCTATTTCTTCAAGAATATCCCTGCGGCCCTTGTTGTGCTCCCCATATCATGTGTTCTCGGCGTGTTTCTTACGAAGTTTGATCCGGGGTTTCACTTCGACACGATTGAAAATCATTTTTCCATGGTCGCTGCCGGAAAGGTTTTTCATGGAATCCCTCCGATCCCCCCGCAGTTTGCCTGTCCGTGGAATCTTCCCGGAGGGATGCATCTACTGGACTCCTTCTCGGGGGTCATGAGCATGATCAAGGGAGCCTTCACCATCGCCATTCTTTGTGCGATCGAAACCCTGGTCACTGCGGTTTGCGGTGACAGGCTTACCTCGACGCGGAATAATCCAAACGGTGAGTTGATCGGTCATGGTCTGGCGAATGTTGTCTCAACGTTTTTCGGTGGATTCAGCGTCTCCGGGGCGATTCCCAGGACTGCTGCGAATATTCAGGCGGGGGGAACGAGTCCCTGGGCTTCGGTGATGCATTCGGTCTTTCTCCTGGCCTCCATCCTGTTTTTTTCACGCTATCTCGGTTATCTGCCCCTTTCTGCCATGGCGGCATTACTCATTTATGTTGCCTTCTTCATGAGCGATCTCCGTGGGTGCATCGATATCATCCGCACGGCTGAAAGGGATGAGTGGTTGACCCTCATCCTCTGCGCGGTATTGACGGTCCTCTTTGACATGGTGACTGCGATCGCCGCCGGGGTCATTGTTACGTCCATCCTGTTCATGTATAGGATGTCGGTGATGTCCGTGACCAAGGAGGGAGTCGAGGAGTCCGTCGAAGATCAGGAGGTGGAAAAGGAGGCTCCCCCGGTTGCAGTCCCCCCAGGCATTCTCTACTTCAAGGTGGAGGGGGCGCTCTTTTTCGGATCGGCCAACCGGCTGACCTCAGAGATCAAGGCCGAGGAGGGTGCGAAGTTTGCCGTGATCGATCTCTCCGATGTGCCGCTGATTGATTCCACCGGAATTTCCCAGCTTGTAATGACCGTGAAGCAATTGCTCGCGGGCGGACTGGTCGTCTCCCTGACCGGCCTCCAACCGATCCCCAGATCGGCACTTCGGGCCGCGAATTTAGGAGTCGAATATCCGGAGGTCCGGGTTTTCAGAACGAACTCAGAGGCCTTCCGGGTTCTCCTCACGCCGGTCAGCAAGATTCTTCCGATCGGTCATATCTGAAATGGCACTCCGACTTTTGTCATTTCACAGACCTATCAAACCATGCGCGCCCTCCATCACCACATCCTGAATTTAGCCGAAAGACGCCATGTCATCGGAGGGGCCACCATTCTTGGTTTATTCTATTTCGGACCCTATTTGCCGACAAGTGTGACTTTGGGTCTCTTTCTCTGCGTTGCCTGCATGGCGGTCACAACGCATGCGAATACCCTGAAAGTGGCGATCGTTGCGGCCGCGAGTTTCATGCTTGGTTTGCTGATGAGTTGGGCGAGGGGGTGGAGATCGCTTTCCGGTGAGGCATTGACACCTTTGCAGGCGGTCGAAGAGGCTGTGATTCTGATGGTGCTGGTCACTCTTGTCTTCGGAACAATTTCGTGGATTAGTCGGCTTCTGAGTACGGAAAGCGCAAAGTTGGACAAGGTTTTGGAGGCCTGCAACCTCTATATCTGGATCGGAGGAACCTTTGCATTCGCCTACACCGTCGTGGAAAGGATCAATCATCAGGCGTTCCGTCATTCCCATTTCAGCACTGAAGGACCCGCCGTGATTCCGGTTTCCGAATGGAAAAATGATGTCCAGCAGATGCTCTATTACAGCTTTGTGACTCAGACCACGCTTGGATTCGGCGATATCCTCCCGGTGACCCATATCGCGAGGGTCCTGACAATCACGCAAGCCGTGATCGGCCAGTTCTATGTCGCCGTAGTGCTGGCATACATCCTGAATCTTTGGATTCACGATTTGGATAAACGAGCCGGAGACCGTCCGGCTCGAACCGAATCCAAGGAAGTATCGCAGGCGCCTCCCCGCCGGTAAGTCTCCGAGGGTTCCGAAGACACGATTTCCCAAGCCCGCGAGGCAATCGAGATCCTGGAGTTAAAGCATCCGATCCAGGAACGAAGAACGGTCGAAAAGCGCCAGATCCCCGGCCCCCTCTCCAGTGCCGATATAACGGGGTGAAATGCCGGTCTCTCTGGCGATCGCGACGGCGACTCCACCTTTTCCAGAACCATCCAACTTGGTGAGGATGAGTCCGGTGAGAGGCGTGGCGGCATGAAATTCCCTGGCCTGAACGACGGCATTGCTGCCGGTCGTGGTGTCGACAACGAGAAAAACCTCATGAGGTGAGGACGGATCGATCTTTCCCAGGGAGCGTTTGATCTTGGAGAGCTCCTGCATGAGATTCGACTTTGTATGAAGTCGGCCGGCGGTGTCGCAGATGAGGAAGTCGGATTTCAGGCGTTTTGCCTTGGCGAGGGCATCGTGGCACAGGGCGGCAGGATCCGCACCGTATTCACTGCTCACGACTTCCACACCCAGCCTGTCACCCCAAGCCTTGAGTTGCTCAACGGCTGCAGCCCGGAAAGTGTCGGCGGCGCACAGGAGAACCGAATGTTCCCGGGACTTCAGGAGTGCCGCAAGTTTCGCGCTGCTTGTTGTCTTGCCGGTGCCGTTGACTCCGACCATGAGGATCACGATGGGACCGTCCGGTGAAGGCGTCAGCTCCTTTCCTCTCTCCGGAAGGAATTTTGCAGCCTCGACCCGCGCCTCTTCGAGGACGTTGTCGGAATGGAGAGAAAGACCTTTGCTGCGGAGTGATGCAAGGATCGCAGTCGCTGTTGGCGCTCCCAAGTCAGACTGCCAGAGGGCGGCCTCGACTTCCTCCCAATCAACGGCCTCATGGGCACCAGTAATGCGCCCGAGGATACCCTTAAGCCAGCCAGACATTATTCTTCGGAGCCTCCTGCAGGAGCAATGCCCCGATTTTTCTGCTTTGTTGCGGGTGTGCGGTCGGGTCGCTTTAGGGTTGCCTTGATCTTGTCCAAGACACCGTTGACGAAGCGGCCGGATTCTTCGGTGCCGTATTTCTTGGCAATGTCAATGGCTTCATTGATCGAGACGACTGGAGGGATGTCGGAGCAGAAGAGCATCTCATGGATGGCTAGGCGCAGGATGTTACGGTCCACCGCCGAGAGGCGTCCCAGTTCGTAATTTTGGGTGTGTTCGCGGAGCGCCACATCCACCTCCGCCGAATGGGCAAGCGCCCCCTTCACCAGTCCCTCGCAGAATCTTCTGGCAGACGGGCTCAATCCCCTGAAGGCATAGAACTCCTCCAAGTCAGCCACGAACGCTCCACCTCCAAGATCACGCTGATAGAGGAATTGGATTGCAGCCTCACGGCCCTCACGCCTGACACCCATAACTATTAACGTTGAATGAGAGCCTTCGCGGAGCGAAGCACCTCGATTGCGGCGCGGGCTGCCTCAATGCCCCGGTTCATGGTATCACCCAGGCAGCGTTCCTTTGCCTGCTCCTCATTGGTCAGGAGAAGGACTGCATGAATCACGGGTGTCAGCGTATCGACCGAGATGCGGCACAATGCGTCACTTACGGAATTCGCAATCAGGTTTGCGTGGCCCGATGCTCCCTGAAAGATCACTCCCAGACAGATCACGGCGTCGGGTTTGCGATGTTCGATGACCTGGCGTGTCAGGAAGGGGATCTCGAAGGATCCGGGCGCATGTACGATCTCGGTCTGGGTATTAGGCTCGATGACGCAGATCTCCTCAAGCGCTTTGGCCAGCATGGGCTCCACGTAGTTATCGTTGTATCTACTGACAACAAGGGCAATCCTTTGGGATGCCAGCGGAGTTTTCCGGGGACGTGTTGGGAGCGGAGTAAGCATTGTGTGGAATGATGTTGGGTCAGGAAGATGGAGTTAAGAAGGAGGAACTGTCGCCAGGCTCTTTATCGGGCAGGTCGTTAGCTAAATCATGTGACCCAACTTCTTTTTTTTGGTCAAGAGGTAGCGGGCGTTGTGGAGGTTTGGTTCGGAACGAATCGGCACCCTGTCGATGATTTCCATGCCGTATCCGGCCAACCCAACGACCTTCCGGGGATTGTTCGTGAGAAGACGGATTTTTGTGATGCCCAGATCGGCAAGGATCTGCGCCCCGGTGCCGTAATCTCGGAGATCGGAGGGATAACCCAGGCGCTCGTTGGCCTCCACGGTATCCAATCCCTCCTCCTGAAGCTTGTAGGCGTGGATTTTGGCAGGCAGTCCGATGCCCCGTCCCTCCTGCCGCATGTAAACCAATACCCCGTGCCCGCTCTTCGCGATCTGGGCGAGGGAACGATGAAGTTGGCTTCCACAATCACAGCGTCTGGATCCGAAGACATCACCCGTGAGGCACTCGCTGTGAACACGCACCAGGGCCGGTTTTTTCGGGTTAATGGGGCCTTTGACCAATGCCAGGTGGTGATGGTTGTCGATCTCAGCACGGTATAGATACATTCTGAAATCGCCGAAATCCGTCGGCATCTCAATCTCCTGCTCCCTTCGGACAAGTTTTTCACTTTTACGGCGGTGAGCGATCAGATCCTTAATCGAACAGATCTTAAGTCCGTGCTTTTTCTTGAATTTCAGCAGATCCGCTAGGCGCGCCATCGATCCGTCCTCATTCAGGATTTCACAGATCACCCCGGAGGGATCGAGTCCGGCGAGTTTGGCAAGATCGAGTCCTGCCTCGGTATGCCCCGCACGTCGCAGGACACCTCCCTCGGCGGCCTGGAGCGGAAAAATATGCCCCGGTTGACGGAGGTCCTTGGGTCCGGCGTTCGGATTGCTGAGCACCCGGATCGTGGCGGCACGATCAACGGCGCTGATGCCCGTCGTGACTCCGTGTGAGGCATCCACGGAGACGGTGAAGTCCGTTGCGTGGAGTTCGCGGTTGTGGGCCACCATGCGCTGAAGTCCCAGGTGGGACGCCCTCTCCTCGGAGACGGGAACGCAGATCAGTCCGCGGCCATGTGTGGCCATGAAGTTGACGGCCTGCGGGGTGATCTTGGAGGCGGCCATCACAAGGTCCCCCTCGTTCTCACGATCCTCATCATCGGTGACAATGACCATGCGGCCTTTCCTGATCTCCTCGATCACCTCGGGAATCGAGTCAAAAGAAGAGTTTGTGGATCGTCTTGTTCCGGACGCCTTCGGCAAAACCTTCCCCGCTTTTGGCGCAGCCTTTTTCATACCTCTTGGAATGAGCGCTTTGCCGCCAGGGTTTCTCCCTGAGGCTTGGAGCTAAAAGTGCGGTTTGCGATCCATCCCCCTCCGATGACCCTGTCGCCGTCGTAAAACACAGCCGCCTGCCCCGGGGTGACAGCACGCAGGGGTTTCAAGGGGCGGATAATGGCGGTGTCATTCTCTCCGGCAACGACCTCGGCAAGATCCCCGGTGTGCCCATGCCTCACTTTGACCTGAATGTGCCGCGGGGTGGCGGGCGCCTCGACGTGCCAGTTGGTGCGGTTGACGGTGAACTGCTCGCAGAGCAGATCACCCTCGCTGCCAAGAATCACGCGTCCGCTTGAGGCATCGATGTCAATGACGTAACGGGGAGTGGGGGCACCCCCTGGAAGTCCTTTGCGCTGGCCGATGGTGAAGAATTCTATGCCCTCGTGATTTCCGAGATGATTTCCATCAAGGTCGTAAAACCCGCCGGGCTGAAAGGACTCGCCCCGGTCCTCGAAGCGATCCTTGAGGAAGGCCTTGTAATCCTTCCCCGGGACAAAGCAGATCTCCTGGCTGTCCTCCTTGTCGGCGACCTTAAGTCCGAGATTCCTTGCGATCCCCCGAATCTCCTCTTTGGTGAGCGAGCCGAGAGGGAAGAGTGCCCTGGAGAGTTGTTCGTCGCGCAGGCTGAAAAGGAAGTAGGATTGATCCTTCCTGGGGTCCAGTCCCTTGCGGAGAATCGGTGCCCCTCCAACGCTATTGTCGGCCCGGACATGCTCGATCGAAGCGTAGTGACCGGTCGCTATGTAGGCGGCCCCGAGGGCGGTTGCTTTGTCCCAGAGATTGCCGAACTTCAGCTTCTCGTTGCACATCACGCAGGGATTTGGCGTGCGACCGGCCCGGTATTCGTCGGCAAAGTAATCGATGACCAGACGCTCGAAGGGAACCGCTTCATCAATGACGTAGTGCGGGATGCCGAGTGTGTTGGCCACATTCCGGGCATCCGCAATCGCCTGGGGGCCGCAGCATTTATCCTCAGCCCTAGTCATGCAGTCTTGGGGCCAGAGCTTCATGGTGACCCCGATGACCTCCCATCCCTCTTCTTTCAGGAGCCATGCGGCAACACTGGAATCAACACCCCCGCTCATTCCGACGACAACACGGCGGTTTTCAGGATGAGGAGAGTTTGGATTCATAAAGGGATGGCGTCCTCAAGCGAGAGGCGGGGAATAAAACTACCGCTTCTCCCCATGGGCGTCAACGAAGGGGGTGAATCTTCACGAAGGCCGGCGGCAAAAGAAAAGGCCCCGGAGAAAACTCCGGGGCCTTTCTGAAAGGTTTCTGGATTCTAAATTTAGAAAGCGAAACGAAGACCGGCACGGGTCAGGGTCTCGTTGAGTCCGTTGTTGCCATAGAGGTAACGGGAATCAGCGAAGATGCCGATCGAGTGGGTAAATCGGTAATCAAGACCAACGCCGACGTTTCCGTCGCCCTGGCTCTTGGTGCCCCAGGTCGCACCACCGCCGACAAGAGCGTAAGGAGCAAGATGAAGGGACTCAATAGGATAACGACCGATGAGGTCACCCTGAAGGCTGTTGTAGGTGTGGCCGTTTCCGTTGAGACTGGAGATGGTGTCATCGACTCCGATACCGAAGTACTTCGTGAAGAAGTAATTGGCACCGAGGCCGCCGCCGAAACCGTTGACGGATCCGCCGCCGTAGTTACCGGCAGCACCAGCTGCGAAGGCATCAATCTGAAGCTCACCAGCGCGGAAAAGATCCTGCTGAGGAGCGACAACGACTTTCTTGGAGGAGACTGCAGTTCCAGCGAACGAGGTCGCTGCTGTTGCAATCACGACTGCGAGGAGTGTGAGGGTTTTATTCATAGTTTGTAGGTTTGTGGTTTGTTACTAACAAATCTTGGAATAAGAGAGGAGCTTCCAACTGTCAACACTTATGCATCTTCACCCCGGAGGATCACGCCTGCTTTTCAGGGCTTATTATCGAGTTGTATCAAGATTACACCTTGAAGGAAATTGCCGAGGTGCTAAGCTTCCAGCCCATTGCCAGTATAGCTCAGCGGTAGAGTAGGGGACTCATAAGCCCTTGGTCGCAGGTTCGAATCCTGCTACTGGCACATTTGATCCACAACGCATTTGATCCACATCGCATCCTCCAAAACGAATCTCAACTCCTATGGCAACTACCAAGGCACCAGCTAAAAAAACATCCTCTGCAATCAAGCGCGCTCGTCAAGGTGAGTTGCGTCACGCGCGCAACACCAGCGTGATCAGCCGTCTCAAGACGACCGAAAAAAAATTCCGGGCTGCGCTTGAGGTCGGAGTCGATGAGGCGAAGGTCATTTATAAGAACCTGACCTCTGCCCTCGACAAGGCGGCCAAGCAAGGGGTGATTCACAAGAACGCCGCAGCAAGGAAGAAGAGCCGGCTCAACACGCGCTTGGCGGGAGGAACCCAAGCTGCGGTTGTTGCAAAGCCCAAGAAGACGGCGGTGAAAAAAGTCGTCACCAAGGCCAAGGCAAAACTCAAGCCGCGCAAGAAATAGTATTTTCTGATTTTTATAAAAAGCCTCTCTGCATAGGTGGAGGGGCTTTTTTTGTGCATGGATGGCTTCCCGGTGCACAGGGCGAACCGATCTGAGCTCAACGGTTTTTAGCGTGCCCTGACGAAGGCCGTTAGTTCCTGGGTCGTCTGGTAGGCAAGAAATGGTGTCATGAAGTAGACGCCGGGAAAATGATCGAGCACAGCGCGGGTCACTTCCTTGGCAAGTTCGACCCCCTCTTTCCTGCCCTCAAGACCTTCCAGGCCTTCCATCCGTCCCATCACATGCTCCGGAATAAGAATGCCCGGAACCTCGTTGTGAAGAAATGTTGCCTGTCTTCCATTGAGCAGGGGCCAGACACCCACGAAGACGGGCACCTGGAAGTGTGCTGTCCGGCGAGCGGTTTCCTCGACAAGGGAGGTCTCAAAAACCGGCTGGGTCATGACATAGGTGGCCCCCGCCCTGATCTTGCGCTCAAGACGTTGGATCTGGGTATCGAGATTCCTTGCGTTCGGATTGAAGGTGCATCCGGCAACGAGTCCGGGCTTTGCCTGCAGATCGGTGCCTGCCTGCGTATAGCCCTCGTTCAGTCGGCTGATGATCTCGAGAAGGCCGACGGAGTTCACATCATAAACAGAGGTGGCCTCCGGGTGATCCCCCCCCTTTGCGGGATCGCCTGTCAGTGCCAGTACGTGGCGCATACCCATGGCCGCCATGCCAAGGAGTTCACTCTGAAGGCCGATCACATTGCTATCCCGACAACTCAGATGAAGTAACGGGGTGATCCCTCGCTGCTTGAGCATCGAGGCAACCGCAAAGTTGCTCACCCTAAGGATCGCAAGAGAGTTGTCGGCAAGCGTTATGGCGTCGCATCCTGCTTGAGTGATAGCTTCCGCCGCTGCAAAGAATTTTTCCAAGGGGAGTGTCTTCGGGGGATCCAGTTCGGTGACGATCACCGTTTTTCCTGTGGCAATGAGGTCGAGAAGACTTGTTTCCTGAGGGAGCGGAGCTGAAGAATCCTCTTGGAGTGTGACCGTGCCATGGGACTTGCTGACAATGGGTCTGAGTCCGTTCAAAGCTGATGAAAGTGCCTCGATATGACGGGGCGAGGTTCCGCAGCATCCTCCGACAAGTGCGGCACCCGCCTGGGCCATCCGGCGTCCCAAGTCGGCAAAATATTCGGGTGCGGTCCCGTAGGAGATTCGTCCCTCCTGATACGATGGGCGTCCTGCATTCGGGAAGACGACGAGGGGTCGTGTCGGGGCTATCTTCTCCACTAACCGGAGCATGGCCTGGGGACCATTCACACAGTTAAGGCCGACAAGATCGGCCCCCTGCTCCCCAAGAGACTCAAGGAGATCTCCAATCCAGGCCCCTCCGGGTAGTCTTCCGCTTTCGGGAGAGGCAATGAGGGTGATGACGGGTTTGTCCCCAAAATCGCGTCCCGATGATTTGGCAACTCGTAGCGCGATCTCAAGTTCCTCCGGATCCTGAAAGGTTTCCAGAAGAATCAGATCACTTCCTCCCTCAAGAAGGGCAGTGATCTGCTCGCGGAAAAGATCCTCGCGCTTGAGGCCCCTACCCGATGCCTCACTCCCCCGTGATCCGAGGGGTCCGACGCTTCCGGCAACCCAGGCCTTTGTTCCGGAATCATCCACGGCCATCCTGGCGATCGACGCCGCATGGAGGTTGATTTCGGCGACGCGGGATTCGTGACCGAAGGAGGCGAGTTTCATCGCATTCGCCCCGAAGGAATTCGTCGTGATGATCCGCGCTCCGGCATTCAGATATTCACGGTGGATACCGTTTACCAAATCTGGTTGTGAAACACAGAGTTCCTCGAAGCAGCTTCCCGATGGGACACCCCGTTCTGCGAGGAGAGTCCCCATGGCACCGTCCCCGCAAAGGACGCTTTCTTTCAGTGAATCGAACAGGCTACCCATGGCAATCATTGGATCGTGGGCGTCTTAATTCCTTCGCGAACGCCTCGCCACCAGCCAGACGCTGATGATGAACATCAAGGTGGCAAAAAGCGCCGTCACGGCGAGGCCGGTCAGGTATCCGGCCGGCAAGGCACTGGAGTTTCCTCCGATGAAGGCCGCTCGAATTGCGGTTACCCCGTAGCTGACGGGATTCAAGGCGCCCACCCAGTAGAGCCAACCTGTTCCGGCAGGCATTGGGAAGAGCGCTCCCGACAACATCCAGAGCGGCATCAGAAAGATGTTCATGATTGCATGAAATCCCTGGGTGGAATCCATGGGCCATGCCACCAGAAAACCAAGTCCAGTCATGGCAAAACCGACACAAACAAGCGCCGGCAGGAGGAGCAAGGCCTGATGCCAGCCGATCGGCAATCCGGCAAGCGGAGCCAGGACGCAAAAGAGGCCTGCTTGGAGAACGGCAAGCGTCGTTCCACCGAGGAACTTGCCTAGCGGGATGGCGGCCGGGGAGAGGGGGGCCACCAAGGCGCCCTGAAGGAATCCTTCCCGTCGGTCCTCAATAACGGAGATCGTTGAGAAGATCGCCGTGAAGAGCATGATCAATACTAGGGTGCCGGGGAAGAAGTAGGCCAGGTAACTTCCTGTATCGAGAGGGGCTCCTGGGTTCCTGAACGAGGGGCCGAATCCGGATCCGACCAGCAACCAGAAAACAAGAGGTGTTGCCAGCGCGCCGATGATGCGGTTGCGCTGCCGAAGGAAGCGGATGACGTCGCGCCACCAGAATGCGATGGCGGGAGTCCAGAGGAGTCGGGTCGGTTTCATGAGGAAGATGCGTTGGAACTCAGTGCTTCTTTTTCTTGGCGGGCGGAGTCGTGCCGGGTTCCAGATCCTGATCGGCAAAGAGGCGTCCGGTTCTGGCGATGAAAACATCCTCAAGAGTCGGGCGGGCGATGCGCAGCGAGGAGATCCCGCCGGGGAAATCTCCCGCAAGCCGGGCGGCGAACGCGTAGGCCTCGGCGTGTTCGATCCGGACCTCTCCTTCCACCACCGTTGCAAGAATGCCGGTCTTCGCCGTGATTTCGCGGGCCAAGTGATCCGCTCCCGTGCCGGCTGTGACCCCAAGACTAATCACGTCGCCCCCGATCGCCGAAGTCAGTTCGTCGGGCGTTCCCAAGGCAACAAGCTTCCCCTCACTCACGATGCCGACACGATCCGCACGGGCCGCTTCCTCCATCAGGTGAGTGGTGCACAGAGCGGTGACGCCGTGTTGATTCCGGAGATTTTCCAAGGCAGCCCAGAGATCAAGTCGGGCGCCGGGATCGAGTCCCGTGGAAGGTTCATCCAAGAGAAGGACCTCCGGGCGGATCAAGAGACATTTGGCGATCTCGGTGCGGCGCTGGAGTCCTCCGGAAAGGGTTTCAACGAAATCGTTGAGACGATCCGACAGGTCGAGCGCCTTAGTTGCCTCGATGATACGCGACTCCAATTCAGAACCATTCAGACCATAGAGGGCTCCTCCACATCGGAGATTTTCGAGAACGGTCAGCTTACCGTCGAGGCTGGGTGACTGAAAAACCACGCCCAGCCTGGCCCTGACCCCGGCTGCGTCGGAAACCACATTGTGACCGGCCACCTGCGCAGATCCGCTATCCGCAAGGGAGAGGGTTGCCAGGATCCGGAAGAGGGTACTCTTGCCGCCTCCATTGGGCCCCAAGAGGCAGAAAAGTTCCCCTCGGCGCACTTCCAAAGTGATGCCATCAAGCGCCCTGCGGTCGCCGAAGGACTTTACCAGATCGCGGACAATGATTACTTGTGATGATCCGTGGTCGCTCATGAGATTCAGAGATTCGTCAGAGGAGGCGATCATGGCAAGGATTTGGGATCGAGGGGATCATGTTCAGGCTTCAGCGGGAAGTTGAAGTTCCGCGATGGCAGCCATGACGCGGTCGGAGAGAGACTGATAGAGCGAGCGCTCATCATTACCATGGAGGGATGGATTCAGATCAGCGTCGGTGAAATGGATCGTTTCGCCCACGACCACGGTGATGGGGGTCAGAGAGATCTTGTCCGAACCTTTCGGGAAGGCCTCGTAGGAGCCAAAAATACGGACTGGTTGCACCGGGGCGCGGGTCTTGGCGATGACAAGGCCGATACCTGCCTTCGCTGGCTGCAAGTTGCCGTCGATGGAGCGGGTTCCCTCGGGAAAGAGAACAACAGCATTCCCGGATTTGACGGTACGAATCACGGATTTGAGCGCAGACATGTCGTTTCCGTCGCGATCGACAAGAATGACATTAATGTGTGGCAGAAGCTTACCGAGCAGAGGGATCTGCAGGAGCGTCTTGCGGGCGAGATAATAGACACCTCTGCGGGAACAGATGCCGACAAGCGGTGGATCGAAGTAACTCTGGTGATTGGAGGCGAGAATCAGCGGCCCCTTTTCGACAATCCGCTCCGGATAAAGGACCCGGAAACTGAAAAAGAGCCGCGCAATAGTTTTGGAGACCGTATACCAAAAATAATAAGTGAAGCTCATGGATTGGAGGGTTGAAGGTTTCCGAGACGAGAGATCACGACATCAACCACCTGCTCAAGGGTCATGCGGGTCGTGTCGATCACATCGCTTCCCTCCGGAATAACAAGGGGTGCGGTGACTCGGGTGGAGTCAAGCCGATCCCTCTCCGCGATCGGATCCACATCCCCTTCCCGGGCTCGTCTTCGCGCACGTTCTTCAGGAGAGGCATCGAGGTAAAACTTCCAAGGGGTGTCGGGAAAAACAACGGATCCGATATCGCGGCCCTCCATCACGAGATCCCGCTCCTCGGCAAGGGCATGCAGGCGCGAGTTCACAAAATCTCTCATGCAGGGAAAGGAGGCGATCTGGGAAACTTTAGCCGCGACTTCAGGATCCGAGAGGTGGGAAGTGGCATCCTTGCCGTCGAGAAGCAGTGAGATGGAGTTTTCCTTTTCCTCGACCCCGAGATGGCGTGACATCAACCAGTCATTCAGCGCTTCGTCCGGTATTGATTCAATCACGGTGCCCCAGGCGAGCGCCCGGTAGAAATGTCCCGAGCTGACAAACAGAAATCCTAGGGTGGAAGCAACGTTCCTGGCTACGCTGCTCTTTCCGGAGGCTGCGGGCCCATCAATGGCAATCACTCGTCCCGCCATGGCAACAATCAGCGTGAGAGCACAGTCTCAAGTGTGACCCCGAACGTCGGGTAGGAGGTTGCCACGCACTCGACTCCCTCGATCACCGTTTCACCGTCGGCAAATAGTCCTGCAACCGCAAAGGCCATCGCAATTCGGTGATCATGAAAGCATTGCAACCGGGCTCCGTGAAGGGGATGCCCACCCTCGATCACCATGCCATCCTCCGTTTCGGTGACGTTTGCTCCCATGGCGCGCAGATTACCCGCAACGGCCGCGATGCGGTCGGTCTCCTTGACCCGCAGTTCCTTGGCATCCCGGATGATGGTCGTTCCTCGGGCAAGGGCGGCGGCGACCGCCAGGATGGGGAGTTCATCAATCACATTCGGGATCTCGGCGCCACCGATCACGGTTCCTTGCAACTGGCTGCCAACCACTCGGATCAAACCGAGAGGTTCAGCGGCATTCGGATCCACGGGAGAGATCGAGATGGTAGCTCCCATGCGCTGAAGAACGGAGATGATACCCGTTCGCGTGGGGTTGAGGCCCACCCCCGGCATCGTGACAACGGATCCCTGTTTTGCCGAGGTGGCCACCAGCCAAAAGGCAGCGCTGGAGATGTCTCCAGGGACGGCAAAATCGCGTGCCTTGAGTTTCTGTGGGCCCGTTAGGGCGATGCGTCGGCGCCCTTGAGAGTCCGCCTCTCCAAGTTCCAGATGAATTCCGAACTCCTGAAGCATCCTCTCCGTGTGATCACGGCAGGCCGCGGGCTCAATCACGCTTGTCTCCCCCTCCGCAAAGAGTCCCGCCAGTAGGATGGCGCTTTTCACCTGGGCGCTGGCGACAGGCATTTGGTAGGAGATGGGACGAAGATTCCCCCCTTCCACAACCAAGGGAGGCTTTCCATCGCCACCCTCGGCGATGAATCGTGCACCCATTTCGGAGAGTGGTTTGATGATGCGTCCCATCGGGCGCTTGGAGAGCGAGGCATCACCCGTGAGTCGTGAACGAAAAGGCTGTGCGGCAAGGATTCCCGAGAGAAGGCGCATTGTTGTGCCCGAGTTGCCACAGTCGACATCAACTGCAGGTCGGGTGAAATTGCCCCCAGTTCCCTCCACGAAAAAAGTTCCTGTCGTAACATGGTCGATGGTTGCCCCCAGGCTGCGCATGGCATTCACGGTGGAGAGACAATCCTCGCTCTCCAGAAACCCGGTGATCGTGCTGCGCCCCTCGGCGAGCGCGGCAAACATGGCGCTCCTATGGGACATGCTTTTGTCCCCCGGGATCATGATTTCAGCCTCGATGGGGCCGCAGGAGTGAACGGCAAATATTTTCATAAAAGTCGGTTGTGAAAGGGTATGGATAGAGAGTCCCGATCCTCTTTTGCGCGCGCAAAAAAATCGAGAAGCGAGTCGATATGTTCATGATCCAACCTGTCGGCGAGGGAGTTGAGAAGTCCCGACATCTCACGAAGAGCGGGAATGACTTCTCGTCGGTTTTCCATCAGAATACCGGTCCAGAGATCGGGGTTGCTTGCCGAAACGCGTGTGGCATCACGAAAACTTCCACCCGCAAGCCTGAGAGAGCCATCAGGAAGGCTCCGCTTCGCAAGATTGACCAGGGCAAAGGCGAGAGCATGAGGCAGGTGGCTGATGTAGGCTACTAGTCGATCGTGTTCTTCGGGTGACATGGTGGTGATCTCGGCACCCAGCGAGTTCCAGAATGCACCAACCACTTGCAGCGCAATGGGATCCGTGGAGGCCAGAGGGGTCAGAATGCAGGGTGCGCTATTGAAGAGATCCGCTCTTGCTGCCGCCAAACCCGATCCTTCATTGCCAGCCATGGGATGACCGCCTACGAATCTTCCACCAAACAAAGGGGCCATTTTTTCCATCACGCAGTGCTTCACGCTACCAGCATCCGTGACCACGGAATCGGGTAAGAGCCCCCCGCTCATGGTTTCGGCGATTTTTTCCATGGAATCGACCGGCGTGCAGAGAATCACAAGATCGGCTCCTTGAACTGCTCTCAGAGGCTCTGTTGATACGAAGTCAGCCAACCCACGTGACAGCACTTCCTTCAAGCGGTCCTCGCTACGCCCCCAGACGGAGATGATCGTGTCCGGGCAACGGCTTCTGAGAGCCATGGCGACCGAGGCGCCGATCAGGCCGGGCCCAAAGATCGCAACATGTCTGACAGCCGGTTGACCATCGGTAGCCGGGGAAGAGCTCAAAACAAGCCGGTCAGGGGACCAGAAAGATCTTTCCTGAGTAGGGATCCTTGACTTCGGAGCCGGGGGGGAATCCCCTCACATCGACATAACCCGCCGTGGGGGAGTGGGGACTGGTCACGAAGCCCGGTTTTCCCGGAACAGGAGTTCCGTAGGGAAGATCCCGTGGAGGAGCCACGGGGACTGGTGTCGGCGTGGGGAAAGGATTGGCGGGACTGGCGGCCGTATTGTTCGCGGCGGCATTCGTGTCAGCCATAATGAGATTGCCGTTGGTGTCTGTCAGCAGTGAGTTCGTGCCATTCGTGCCGGTCGCATTATTCGTGGTGAACTGAGAGTCATTGGTCGGAGTGCCGACCATCGGATAGTGTTTCTTTTTTGGAGTGGGCTCGTTGTCGGCACAACCGGCTAACAGAAGAAGAGCTAGGAGCAATGGAAAACAGAGGAGTTGTTTCATTATTTTGAAGTCTTTAGGTGATTGCTGATTTGCTCCGTAACATCAATGTTTTTCAGTCTGAGATCGGATTTTTGCAAGTTATCCCAATTGTGACAAGTATGCCTTAAAGAAGAATTTCTGTTGCCAAAACATGAAACCCACCTCATAGGTAGTTTCGAAGTTCGATGATAGCGATTCAGGCAATGCAGGTTCCCCGCAGGTCGGGAGGGCTGCTCCAAGTCCACTCAGGTGAGAGGCTGGTGCATTCCAAGAAGCAGCCGTCAGCGTAACAGGAACCAACAAACACAAAGCAGTATGAAGTTATATATCGGGAATCTTCCCTTCTCAGCAACAGATGCCGACCTCCGCGAGGTTTTCGGCGCACACGGAACTGTCACGGACGCTATCGTCATGATGGATCGTACTACCGGCCGTTCACGCGGATTCGGATTCATCACCATGGGCACCGACGACGAAGGTCGCGCTGCGATCACGGCTCTCAGCGGAGCCGACATGGGCGGACGCAACCTCACTGTCAACGAAGCCCGTCCGATGGAGGATCGTCCTCGCGGCGGTGGCGGTGGC
>Ga0209697_10000570_pt1 | contig 60509 bp, 55 predicted proteins | sample AliMusrvi5mmetaG_FD_184115 | JGI IMG/M metagenome (GOLD analysis project Ga0209697, IMG submission 184115) | Freshwater lake bacterial and archeal communities from Alinen Mustajarvi, Finland, to study Microbial Dark Matter (Phase II) - Alinen... | ecosystem: Environmental > Aquatic > Freshwater...
TGCTCTTTGCATGCAGTTTCATCGGGAAACCGTTGAGTAAAAAACAATGTATTCATGTCCTTTTTCATGCAAAGTTACATCAAGGGTACGCCAAACAATGTCGTAGTGTATAATTGTGAGGAATCAAAAATGCATTTATCCGTTCCTGCATTCCTGCATTTATTTTCCTAAAGTTTCGCGATAATCGCGTCCGCCATCTGCTGTGTGGTGGCTGCCCCTTTGCTGAAGGCATCGGGTTTGCCGGCGAGTTTAAGCATGTCGTAGGTCATCACTTTTCCCTCTTCCACCACGGTGGCGACAGCTTTGGTAATGCGGGCTGCCATCTCCATCTCGCCCAGGTGTTCGAGCATCATCACAGCCGAAAGGATCATGGCGATCGGGTTGACGATCGATGGGTTGAACTCGGCATATTTTGGGGCCGATCCATGAGTAGGTTCAAACACGGCGATTTCAGGGCCGATATTGGCGCTGCAGGCAAAACCGAGTCCACCGATAAGTCCGGCAAAACCATCCGATACGATATCCCCGAACATGTTGCCGGCAACCATCACATGGTAGGTTTCGGGATTCTTGGTAAGCCACATCATCTGGGCATCGATGTTGGTGTCCTGCACCTTGATCCCCGGATATTCATTCTTTGCCATCTCCTGGGCGAGTTTCAGCATCATCCCTGAAGTTTCGCGGATCACGTTGGGTTTTTCGCAAAGGGTAACCGTGTCGAATCCGCGGGCTTTGGCATATTCGAAGGCGGCTTTCAGGATCCGTTTGGTGTATTTTTTCGTAAAGATACGGGTCGAAACGGCCAGTTCGGGACGGGGGCACCAGGCAAAGTTGTCTCTGAATTTCTTATGGGTCATCAGGGCATCATACACCAGGTCGGAGGGGTTTGACCATTCAACGCCGCCATAAAGGCACTCGGTATTCTGCCTGAAGATCATGGTGTCGATAATAGGCTCCTCGATGACGCCACCAAAGCCGCGGCGGATGAAATTCAGCGGGTTGCCCTTGAAGGTCTTGCACGGCCGCATGCAGATGTCAAGGTCGTATTTCTGACGCATGGTGACAATCGGGCTGTAATAGGCAAATCCCTTGCCTTTCAGCTCGGGCGCCAGTTCTGCTTCCGTCTTGTCCTTTGGCTTGGAGGTGATCGCGCCAAACAGACCGATTTTATGCTTTTCAAGGAGTTTCTGGGTGCGCTCAGGAAATGGATCACCCTCCTTGCACCAGAATTCCCAGCCGATATCACCATGTACATATTCTGCATCAAAACCGGCAGCATCCAGCACGCGGATGGCCTCATCAAGGACGACTTTTCCGATCCCGTCTCCGGGCATCGCAACGATTGTTCTCTTTGCCATAAACTCGTTTATTTTGTTATAGTTATTTATTTAACAATTAGCCGTCAAAGATACAACTACCCGTCAAACCGGCAAAATCTGACCGTTAATTTTTTCCTGAATTTTCACCATAATCCTTACTTTTGCAGGAGAATGCAAACAATACAGGAAGAAATTAATACATTCCTGGATTCCTGCGTTATTCTTTTATAGACCTTAATTTTCGACTGTTTTGAAGAAGCATCTTACAAATCCCATTTTTAAAGTGATCACGCAGGTTGCCGGCGAGATGCATGTGCAGGCCTTTGTCATCGGGGGGTTTGTGAGGGACCTGCTGCTGCACCGCGACAACAAGCAGGATATCGACATCGTGATCCTGGGCAGCGGCATCGATTTCGCCCACCAGGTAGCGGCAAAACTCGAAGGCGATGTCCCTGTGAAATATTTCAAGAACTTCGGCACGGCCATGCTGAACTTCCAGGGGTGGAAGATTGAATTTGTCGGCGCACGCAGGGAATCCTACCGGCTCAACTCCCGCAAGCCCATCGTCGAAGACGGCAGTCTCGAAGATGACCAGAACCGGCGTGATTTCAGCATCAATGCCATGGCCATCGACCTTACAGAACCTAGGGTGGGACGACTTGTCGATCCCTTTAACGGCACTGGAGACCTGGAGGCAAAGATCGTCCGTACGCCGCTCGACCCCGACATCACCTTTTCCGACGACCCGCTGCGCATGATGCGGGGAATAAGGTTTGCAACGCAGCTTGGCTTTACCATCGAGCCGTTGTGTCTAGAGGCCATCAGGCGAAACTGTGAACGGATCTCGATTGTATCCATGGAGAGGGTTACGGATGAACTGAACCTGATAATCTCGGCGAAAACTCCCTCTGCCGGCTTTAAACTCCTCGACGAAACCGGGCTGCTGGCCATTCTTTTCCCCGAATTCTGCGAACTCAAGGGTTCAGAAATCATTGATGGCAAGGGGCATAAGGATAATTTCTACCACACCCTGGCCGTTCTCGACAATGTCGCCTCTGTTTCCGACAACCTCTGGCTGCGGTGGTCCGCCATTTTGCATGATATTGCCAAGCCCCTCACCAAGAAATTTGTACAGGGCGCCGGCTGGACTTTTCATGCACACGAATTCCGCGGGGCAAAGATGGTTCCCCAGATCTTCCGCAAGCTGAAACTGCCGCTCAACGAAAAGATGCGTTATGTTGAAAAGCTGGTGCTGCTGCACCTCCGCCCCATCGTACTGGCCGAAGATGTGGTCACCGATTCGGCCGTGCGCAGACTGTTGTTCGAGGCGGGCGACGACATCGACGACCTGATGCTGCTGTGTAATGCCGACATCACTTCAAAAAATCCGGATAAGATCAAACGGTATCTTAAAAATTTCGGGATCGTCAGGAACAAACTCAAGGAGATAGAAGAAAAAGACAAGATTCGCAACTGGCAGCCGCCGATTACCGGGGAGCTGATCATGCAGACCTTTGGGATTGCCCCATCCCGCATGGTCGGGGTGATCAAGGAGGAGATCACGGAAGCCATACTCGACGGTGTCATCCCAAACGACTTTGATGCTGCCTGCCAGCTGATGCTGGAGACCGGCAAAAGGCACGGACTGGTGCCGGTGGTTCGCTGAGACAGGCACCTCTTTACCGGCAGGGATGATTTTCCACAGGGCCCCAAGTTATCCAAAAGAAAAATAGTTTACATTTTTTTTAAGATGTAGGATATTTCAGAGAATTTTATATTTTTGAGCCGGATTAAGCGCAGGATAGCCATGTTGATATATCGTTTCAGAATTACATGCGAAGAGCATGACGGGTTTTTAAGGGAGGTTGAAATTCAGCCCAACCAGACTTTCCTTGATTTTCATCATATTATTATCGATTCCTCTGAATTGCTTCATTGTGACCAGGCCTCTTTTTTCATGACCGACAAGAAGTATAAAAAGGATAAGGAGATCTCCCTGAAAGCCGAAAAGCGGCAGGTACGGAGATACGACGACGATCTCGACCAGGTGGTCACCGAAACGGTGGCACTGCCTACAATGAAGATTACCAAAATCAAGGACTATATCGAAGATCCGCATCAGCGGATGATCTACGAATTCGATGGCAGGGAGCATTTCTCATTTTTTATCGAGTTGTTTAAGATTTTTCCCTCCGACGGACTTGTCTCCTTTCCAAGATGTATCAAACGCGTTTCGGAGCTTCCCAAGAAGGCTGAACAGCCGGCCCCGGTTCAGCACGCAGCGCCCGTACATAAAGTGATTACGCCCAAGGTTTCCCTTCCGAAGATTGAAGAACTGGTGAAGTTTGACGACATCGTTGAAGATGAACAGGAACTGGCTGCCATCGAGAATGAACTTGGCGACCTGATCGCCGACGATGACTCCTCAGCTTTTGAAAGTCACGAAAAAGAATCTGACGTTGACAGCCAGTATTCCTATTCCGACCATGATGGGGATGAGGATGAAGGTGATGAAAAGCTGGATCACATCGAAGACTACGAAGATATCGAAAGTCTCGACAAACGGCTCTCGGGATTCGACCAGTATTCCGATGACTTCTGATGACCCGTTGCTGGTCGTCATTGCAGGCCCGACAGCGGTTGGTAAAACATCATTTGCCATCGATCTTGCCAGCCGTCTTTCCACAGAAATAATCTCAGCTGATTCAAGGCAGTTCTACCGGGAGATGAAAATCGGGACGGCGGCACCCACCTTCACTGAACTTTCTCAGGTAAAACACCATTTTGTCCACCAGCTCTCTATCGGCGACAGCTATAATGTTTCTCGTTTTGAAGAAGATGCACTGGCGTTGCTGGAGGAACTTTTCATAACCCGGAAAGTGGTGATTCTGACGGGAGGCTCAGGCCTGTATATCAACGCGGTATGTCACGGTATCGATCTGTTGCCCGATCCCGATCCCGTTATCAGGGAGGAGTTGAAGGAGATGCTGGCAACATCTGGCATCACTGCGTTACAGGAAGCATTGCGGGAAGAAGATCCGGAATATGCCCTGCAAGTCGACATGGCAAACCCGGCACGGCTGATGCGTGCCCTGGAGGTTTGCAGGATGACAGGCGTTCCCTATTCGTCGTTACGGTCAAACAGTTCCAAACAACGCCCCTTCAGGATACTGAAGCTGGGCCTTGAACTGCCGCGTGAACTGCTCTACAGGAATATCAACCACAGGGTGGATGACATGATGGAGGCCGGGCTGTTTGAAGAGGCCCTGTCCCTCTACCCGCACCGGTACCTGAATGCCCTCAATACCGTTGGCTACCGGGAGCTCTTTGATCACTTTGAGGGACTTGTCTCTCTTGAATTTGCCATCAGCAAGATTCAGATCAACACCCGGCGATACGCCAAGCGGCAACTGACCTGGTTTAAAAAGGACCCGGAATATCAATGGTTTTCACCCGCCGGTCTGGCCGGGGTGATGGATCTTCCTGAAATTAAGGAGATCACGGCTGGATAACAGGGCCCTGGTGGTATTCGATCAGCCCTTCGGCCGGCGATGGTAAGATCCTGGCGATAGTCACCCCCTCCTTTTCTGCTACGCGATCGAGCACCTCCCTGTAAATATGGGCGATGGATCCTATAAACCCGATGGGGGTCTGCCGGTAGTGGTCATACCTGCGAATATGCGCCTCGAAAAAATCACGGAACGAGCGTTCCAGCAGCTCCTGGATGAAGGGATGATCCCTGTTTGGACTGAGAAAGAGGCTGAACGATGCCAGGAACCTGTTTGGAGAGGGCCTGTTGTAAAGTGAATTGAGGATATCCTCAAGGGTAAATCCATACTGCTTGTCAAAAGCATCACGCAGCGCGGCAGGCAGCTCCCGCTTCAGATAGGCCTGCAAAAATAGTTTTCCCAGGTAAGAGCCGGCTCCCTCGTCACCAAAGAGGTACCCCAGCGAGTCAACCTTTGAGTGGGTCGACGTTCCGTCAAAATAACACGAGTTGCAACCGGTACCAAGGATGCAGGCAATGCCGCTGCCATGGCCGAAGAGGGCCCGTGCAGCGCCCAGGATATCGTGATAGACCGATATTTCCGACTTGCGGAAGAAGATCCGGACGGCATCCCTGATCATGCTGTTGTTGTAGTCGGTCGAACAACCCGCCCCGTAAAAATGAACCTCGTTGATCTGGTCCTCGACCAGGAAGGGGGCAAGGTCGGCCCTGATCACCGCCTCCACGCTTTCGGAATTGTGGAAATAGGGATTTAAGCCGCCGGTGTTGATGGTCTTTTTTACCCTGGCACCATCTAACAGCACCCAGGTTGTCTTTGTTGATCCGCTGTCGGCAATAAGTTTCATGGTTTTCGTTCGTTTTTACAGTTTTGCTTGAGTTGTTTTATCAATCCAATTCGGTATGATAAAATGTATTGTCCATCTAACCTCGGTTCTCGTCCCTGTTATCCATTTTTTTCCGGATCTCTTCCAGCAACTCGAGCTGGATCTCCTGGATACTCATCATCTTTGACCACTGGTCGAGGAGCAGGTGGTCGACCTTCTCGTGCAGGGTCCTGATCTCGATCTCCGATTTCAGGTTGATCTTGTAATCGTTTTCCGACCGCTGGCGGTCCTTCATCTCCTGCCGGTTCTGGCTCATCATGATGATGGGAGCCTGGATGGCGGCAATGCACGACAATACCAGGTTCAGCAGGATAAAGGGATAGGGGTCGAAGGGCTTTGTCATCAGGTATAGCCCGTTGGCCATGATCCATACCATCAGGATGGTGAAAAAGGAGATAATGAACTTCCAGCTCCCGCCAAAGGAGGCTACCTTGTCCGATATCTTCTCGCCGATGGTTTCAGGGTCATTCTGGACTTTGGAGGAGTAGGTGATCATCTCATTTTCCCTGATACTGTTGATGACGGCATCTTCCAGAACCTCGATACTTCCCTTCTCCTCCTCAACAATCCCAACAATATATCGGATACGGTAGGTGTCAAAGTCCTCCTTGCAGAGGTGGCTGTTGTCGTTCCACCCCGGATGGTCGGCCATGATCAGCTTTTCAATCTCATGGCGGATCCCGTGACCTTCGATCAGCTGGTCTTTGGGGAAGCTCTTTTTACAGATATCGCAGGTAGTTTCGTCCATATTTTTTGTTTTTGTTGAATACCGGTTGATTAGATGGTCCTGTTTTGGCTTTTTTCGTACAAATCCTTATTCCATCATTATGATGTTTACTTTAACCACAATGTTCACAATGATTTACACGATGTTCGCAATGGGTTTCTTTGTGTTCATTGTCCCTTTTTTGTGTCATTGCGGTTATGCTTCGTTCTTTTTCTGAAATGGGTAACCTTGCTCCCTCCCCCTGCAGGGGAGGGTCAGGGGTGGGGTCATTTATAATACATATCTCTATGTTTGATTCCTATCAGTTCATTTATTTTACAAGCGATGTGACAGGGTTTTTCAACCCCTTCATATCCTTCAGGTATGCCTTGATCGTACCAACGATAATCTTTGCCTCGATATATACCGGTATTTTGTTGGCATCATCGGTAACCCACACCAGCACATCCTCCTCGCCTTTGAAAATGGTCCCCTGTACCATTTTGGCGGCGAACTTGATGCATTTATAGCGTTTCCCGTCGCTGCTTTCAACCGTTTCCCTGCCGATGGAGCGGATGTAAATATCGTAATAGGCACCGTCGATCAAAACGGTCACATCCCGCTTTATCCCGGGGCGGAAATCGGAGAAATCGAGGGTTCTTGTGTAATAAATGGACGAAAGCATGTCAAAGGAGCAGGCCTTCATCGCCAGGGTGTCGGTCCTGACGGGTTTGTTGTTACACTTGGTATTGGAGATGATTCGTTGGGATGTCTGGTCAAAGAACAAAGTGTTCAGGATGGAATAACCGCCTTCAAAGGTATAACGGCGGAAGTCGACAGAGCGGAAGGTTTCGGGATCGACCCAGGAATCATAATAGTCGCGCACCTTGAAGAGGATGTCGTATGACGGATAACTTTTTCCCGTACTTTTAAAATGCCAGGCTTGTTTACCGTGAACCATCTCCTTCTCGGCTGAAAAGGTCACCAGTCCGGCATTAACCCAAACCGGGCCCCAGTTGTAGGATACGGTGTAACTGATCTGTTCGCCTTCGCCAAAGACATTGTTGGCCATGGGGCATTGTGCAAAAACAGCAGGAGGAAAAAAACATGCAAGGGGAAGTAAAATGCCGCCAAAGAGCCAATTTCTGAAATCTTTCAAAATCTGCAGTTACTTAAATAATAATACATTATAGCGTGATTTTTATAAATAAATGATCCCTCCCCTGACCCTCCCCTTCGAGGGGAGGGAGACATTTAACCACAACGTTCACAATGATTTACACATTGGTCAAAATGGATTTCCTTGTGTCCATTGTGCCTGCTTTGTGTCATTGTGGTTTATCTTGATTTGGTTTCCGGAAATCAAATAGTCGCACCATGCCCTACTTTTTATTCCACAATAAATAGACAGGGATCCCCAGTATAACGATGATTAGCCCCGGCCAGGTATATTCAGGCTTATAAATTAATAAGATTCCCATCACCACAAGGGCCAGCAGGATGTATATCAGGGGAATGACAGGGTAGCCAAAGGCTTTGTAGGGCCGCTCGATGTCAGGGCGGTTCTTCCGGAGCAGGAAAAGCCCGAAGATGGTGAGAACATAAAAGATCAGCACCGCGAAAACCACGTAGTCGAGCAACTGACCGTAGGTGCCGGACAGGCACAACAGTCCGGCCCAGATGCCCTGGATCACCAGTCCTGTCGCAGGGACCCCCTTGCAGTTCAGGGTGCCGACCTTTTTAAAGAAGACCTTGTCGGCGGCCATGGCATAGTACACCCTTGCCCCCGCGAGGATCAGCCCGTTATTGCACCCGAAAGTGGAGATGACGATAAAGGCAGCCATGATCAGCACGGTATAACTACCGAAAATGCCTGATATAGCGGCTGTGCCAAGCCTGTCGTTCAGGGCGAACTGAATTCCCCGTGCGGCTGCATCAGCGCCATGGGGATCGCCCCTGACCGGCAGGGCGGTGATGTATACAATGTTGGCCAGCAGGTACAGGATGGTCACAAAAAGCGTTCCCAGGAAAAGACTTAAAGGAATATTCTTCCTGGGGTTGATCACCTCGCCGGCCGTGAAGGTGATGTTGTTCCAGGCATCTGACGAAAAGAGGCTTCCCACCATGGCCATGCCGATGGCGGCGATGATGGCCATCCCGGTCAGCGGGATGTGCTGCCCGTCGGCGCCTGCCTTTTCGGCACTCCAAAGGATGGAGCCGTTCAGGTGGATGGCGGAGGAATTCGATGCAAATGCCAGCCCGACGATGATAAACAATAAAAGCAGGACAAACTTTCCTGAGGTAAAGACATTCTGAACCTTCTTACCCTCCTTGATCCCCCGGGTGTTGACCCAGGTAAGAAAGGCGATCGAGCCGATGGCCACCAGCTGAACCGGCCCGAATTTGACAAATCCAAGGTTAAATTGGTTGATGGAAAAGAGTCCGAAATCAACGGGACCGAGCTGGACAACTTTGAGGCTGAACCAGACGACCGATTCTGAAACCCAGGGGATCAGCACCCCGGTGAACTTGGCAAAGGCCATTCCCACGGCAGCGATGGTGCCGGCCTGGATAACCAGGAAGAGGGTCCAGCCGTATAAAAAACCCGTCAGCGGGTTGTAGGCCTCCTTCAGGTAGACATACTGGCCGCCAGCCTTTGGGAACATGCCGGCCAGTTCGCCGTAACTCAGCGCAGCAAAAATGGTCATAAAGCCGGTGATGATCCACACGGTCATCTGCCACCCGGGTGAGCCCACCATCCGGGCAATATCGGCGCTGACGATAAATATTCCCGATCCGATCATCGACCCCACCACGATGGCGGTCGAATCGAACAGGGTTAATCTTCGCTGAAATTCGTGTTCGGTGCTCATAGACTGTTAATTTCTTACCCTGTCGCATATAACGCATAACACTGTAGGTGTGGCAAAGTGGGCGTCACGTGCGACATGCAGTATGACACTGTTTTTTGTTGCAATTTATATGAAATTTTAATAGGGTAAACAAAGTTGACTTAATTTCGGGTGTAAGACCGGGTTTATTACGTAATATATTTGATTATCAGTTGGTAAGATTATGATAAATAATATGATAATGTAAATAATAAGTTGTTCTATATTTGTTATCTATTTATACCCAAAATAATCACCCTGCCGGAGCCGTAGTGTCAGGAAGGGTCATCAACTGACATTCGGTTTGTGCCAATGTGCTTTCATTGCGCCATTTTGTTTAATATGAAGTAATTCAATCTGTTAAATATTTTACCACATGGTATCGCTGGGTTATAATTATACTAAATTTACCGTCGCTTGTGCTGCCTTCCCTGCATTACAAGAATATTCAGGTTGTTGGGTGTGGTTGAAAACCACCGATGGGGGCGCAACCTGGAGTGCCCTGCCTGCGGATCACCCCGGGAAGCCTGACGGGCAGGGGAGTGGCCGTTGACCCTCCCCTTACAATGCAATACCAGAAAATAAACTCATTTGGTGTTACAGCGCCTATCGGGGTTTCAATCAGCAGGGGTCATTCGGTTTTATTTGCTATCGGAACAGGTGAAAAAGGCTGGAAAAAGGGTACCAGGGGGTGGGCGTCAACCCTGTTTTTTTCCATCGTTGATCTTGGCGCGATAACGGCTTTCCGTTTCCAGAATGACAGTGTTGCCAGTATTCCGACGATCAGATTGGCCGATATAATTTCACCCGGGATTTTCTACTCCCAGGGAATTCCGGGCTGCCCCCTTTCGGTTAACGTGGGTTGGCAGATGGGGCCCCTGCTGCGCAGTGTCAGCCTGAAGGAGAATACCTACAGCAGCAAATATACACGAATCAGCATCTCTCTTTGCGTGGATTTGCCTTTATTTAACCTTTATTCACGGGCGAAGGAAAAATCATTTGAGAAGTAGTCAAGAAGAGGGAGCCATGATTAATATGCCCGGAAACCTTACTATAAGGTGTATTTGGGGCACTCCCTGCTTTTACTGCCATGAGAAGAAAGCAAGGAAAATTCACCCTTCATGAATGATACTATACATCATCCTCATTCATGATTTGCCCGAACATTGCTCCTTTGGACATTTCATTTATCTTTACTGAAAATTCCATCCATGAAGACAAAACTTGTATTCCTTTCACTGATCCTGTGGTTTACAGGATCCTCCGTCCAGTTGCTCGCCCAGAAACGACTCACCCCTGAGGTGGTCGGCGAATTCGGTACCAGGATTTTCAACCACGATAAGGACTCGGTATTCCGCGCCGTAAAGGCGGTGCTGATCAGCCACGATTACCTGATCGACATCGAAAATCCCGCCAAGGGGATCATCAAAACCAGGAAAAAGGATATCGGGGCTTCGGGCAGTGCCACCTATGGCATAAACAGCAGCTCCTCCCAGATCAGGTCGAACTACCGGCAGTATAATGTGATGGTGGAGGAGCTGGAAAAGGGGAAGATCAAAGTTGTAATCGTTCCTAAAATTTTTGTAGGGGATGCCGACCTGTCGGATGAAAAAGTGTGGGTGCTGAAGGGACCGGCCGGCGAGATCAGACTCTGGGAGACCCTCTTCAAAGAGATTAGCGAGATGCTCTGACCTCACCCTTGACCCTCTCCTTGAAGAAGAGGGAGAATGGTCGTCGTGAATTGGTAATTTCTGAAATTCAGCATAACCCATTGCAACTTTCTTTAACTACGGCTGGCTCATATTTCTTAACCGATGCTGCCATGATCAGGGGAAATTTGGAGGTGGTCATTCAGTATACACTGACGGCGGACTGACAGCCGGACAGAACTGGCGGTAACCCAACCAGGAGCCGGCTAGGTAGAATTACCGGCAAAGGTCAGTTGATAAAGAAATCCAGCGCGATCTTTTTCAGCGAAAAGCACCTTACCTCCACGGCATAGTTTTTCTGGAACAGCGAAAATTGCGGCATAGGCGGGTGTTTCAGCACCAGCATCACCAGGATGCCAAGAATGGACAGCTTTTTCTTCATATTGGGCAAAGATAAGAAGAGTGTGGTTATTAACAATGACCTCACCCCAGCTGTCTTTTTGTAAAGCCACATATCTCCTCCATCTCCTCCGTCGCCTCACGGAACATCGGCGCCAGCAAGGGATAGCAATGCACCATCCCCTTGCCCGGGCGGAATACGACATTTACGCCTGCCTTTGCCGCCTTTGCCGAAAATTTCTCCGCATCCTCATAGAGCTCATCATCCATCCCGGCATTGATCATGAGGGGCGGTAACCCGGCCAGGTCGCCGAACAGGGGGGAGATCAGAGGATTTGCAGCATCCTGGCCGCCGGTATAACAGCGGCTGAAGAGCGTCCAGGAGTCTTTGGGAGCCAGGGAGACCCTGTTTTTCGTGACATAGGAGTCGCTTGAGCAGGTGAGGTCGGTCCAGGGGGAGATAGCCACGGCAGCGGCGGGGAGCGGAATATCACGATCTCTGAGCGCGAGCAGCAGCGCCAGGCAGAGGCCTCCCCCCGCGGATTCGCCGGCTACCAGGATATTGGAGGGGCTGAAACCGTTTGACAGCAGCCATTGGTAAACCGTTACCGAATCCTCCAGCGCCGCCGGGAAGGGGTGTTCAGGCGCCAGCCTGTATTCATAAACCATGTTGACATAGCCGCAATTGCGGGCAAATTTGGAGACGAACCCGCGGTGGTCGTTGCAGGAGCCCGATACATACCCGCCACCGTGCACATAGAGGACCACCTTCGACTGATCAGACCCGGCCGGGACGATCCACTCGGATCGGATTCCCCCGATTTCAGCAGGTTTAATAACGACTCCTGCCGGTATCCTGGCATAGCGCGAAGCGCCCTTCTCGCACAACTCCCTGAAAGCCGGGATGGAGGTTTGGGAGGTGAATACCTCCCGGCGCAGTTTCCCCTGCAACAGGTGCCTGTTGCGCAGGATGAAGTTGAAAATCTTACTATTAAGGCTGGTCATCGGATAGTTGGTTTAACAGAGTTTGTACCAGATTTGTTAAGGATGCCAAATTTAGAGCTCCTGCGGAAAAAATACAAACAGAAAAAGCCACCTTGCGGCGGCTTTTTCCTGAAAACGGGAAAATATATTGGGTTTGATGAGCCTATTCGAAATCGGCCAATGCAGGTGTTGCCGGGGCCAGCGGGTTGATCATGGTTACAGTATCCGTAGTTTCTTCAAAGTTAGCCGTTACCGGGGTTACAGGAGCCAGTCCGGTAAAACAAGCCAGATCGGCTTCGGTATCTTCAAAGGCGGCTTCCAACGGGGTAACCGGCGCCAGCAGGGCCACTGCATTCGGGGAGGCAATTTCTTCAAAGGAGGCTGTGGCGGGAGTGACCGGTGCAAGCGATGCAAGGGAAACGGTGACCGATTCGCCGGTTGCCGGTGTGAAGGTTCCGGTATTTCCTGCAAAAAGAAGGGCTGCCTGTAGGGTGAATGCTGATGCAAGGATCAGGGTGGTTGCTTTCATTTTTTGTTTTGTTTGATGATGATGCAGCAAAATTAACCCGGAATGGCCTGCAGGTACAGTTTCAATCGGCTGGTGTCGGGTTGAACCCGGTGAACGGGGGAGGGAGATCGGCGAATGAGGCCGGCAGTTTAAATATAATTTCTAAATTTGTCGTATGACCGTTAAAAATAACATCCATAGTATCCGTACAGGTGAAAAAAGGAGCACCACCCGGGCGCCCGCGGTAAAGCTTGATGAGAAACTGAAAAACGAACTCCTCAGCCAGGTACTTGAGGAGGGGATCGTCATCGTGCATTGCACCCACACTTCGGTATCGTATGGGGCGATCAGGATATGGAACACCACGGTACTGGTCGACCGGCAGTCGGGCAGCCGCAGCCGGCTGCTGCATGCCCTGAATATCTCCATAGCCCCGGTGTGGACGGAGGTGTTTCCCGGCTCCGCCGTTCGGTTCACCCTGATCTTCGCCCCGCTGCCCCGCGGCTGCGAATCGTTCGACCTGTTTGAGGATATCCCGCAGGCTGGCGGGTTTTTTGTGGAGAACATCCAAAGGAACAGGAATGATGTGTATCGCCTGGATATTGTATAGCCTTTACCCGGTGATAGGAATGGTTTTCACAAGGCCATCGGTTTTGCCTGGAATCTGCGGGCCTGGTTGGCCAAAATCAACCAGTGAACCTATGATTTGCTGCGGCTGAAAGCCCGTCATGTCGTGTTCAGGAAAATTCAGACTGTAGATTTTGATTTTTCAGGATGATCGTGGTGTAACGAGACAGGTATAGGCTTCGGGGATTTTTTCTGTGTTTTGATATACTCGCTTATCGCTTTTTCCTCTTCTGCAGATAAAGGATCCAATCCACCAATATAATCAACTTCCAATTCTGTTTTTTTTTTGTTGCCAAATTGGAAAGGTTTTTATAATCAAAAGTCATGAAAGGTCTTGTTAATGCTGATTCAAATTGTTGTCCCGGATGCCATATGATCCTCCATACTTATCAATCAGGATGTCGTGAATATTGTTGATCTCTTCAATTGAAATCATCTGGCACCTTTTAATCAACCCGGATGATCTCTTTTCTCAAGTCTTTGGTTGTTATATTGCTTCTGTTTATACAAAGATATAAAAGTGTTAGAATTATAATCATCCAACCCCTCTAACATCAACCAATGAAACCGGGTTATTCCCCATAGCCAGGTAGGGGCTTGCATGTTGGTTGAGCGGATCGGGCACATGCCAGCGTCCAAGCTGGGGATCATACTGGCGGGCATGAAAATCGTACAGGTCGAGGTGAATCATCGCTTTGCCGGCTATTTCAAATGCATCCTCCTGCAACTCCTTACCCTGGTATTTAAAGGGGTTGTCAAGGCCGCCCTGGGTAAGCCCTCCCAGGTAGCTCATGGTCATGCCAAAGGGATAGTAATGGTTGTCCTGTACCACCTCGGCCACGCCCTCATGGTTGTCGTCGCTGAAAACCACCCGCACATTTCTCAGGTGATCGGTCAGGAAATACTGGTAGGAATAACCTGTTTTGTCTTTGACAACGCGTCCTTCGGAGGTGGCAAGATACTGCAGCTTCGGGGCGCCGCTCATGGTGGCTGTATAGAGCGCCCCTGAGGTGTAGTCCATCTCGTTTACCAGGTTACCGTTCATATATACCCGTTTGCGGAGTTTTGTTCCATCGGCATCGTAAAGATAGAGAATTTTATTATTCCCGGTGTTGTCAAAATGGATCTCGACAGGCAGGTTAAGATAATTGTACACAATGGAGGTTATCCCCTTGTTGTCGTCGCGGGTTAAATTTCCGTTAGCATCATACCCGTATTCATCGCCCGAGGCGGAGAGATCAACAAAACCAAGCCCGGAAGCGGGGGCTGCCGCATTGTCCTGGACCGACCTGAGCCGGTTGCCATCGTAAACGTAATGAAGATCATCGATGGTTTCATAATGATCGGTCCTGGTTGGCCCGGTTCTCTTTAACGTGAGGATATTTCCGTTTTTATCATATTCGATCTCCTTTTCGTCATATTTACCCGGATTGGCATCCCAGCCGGTTGATGATTTTTCGATATAGTCTGCCGCATTCAGCTCATTCAGCCGGTTATACTGAAATCCGTATCCGCGCTGGCCGGCATTGGCAGCCTGCTGCCATCGTATACCGGAAATGTTCCCGTTGTATTGCGCGGGGGCGTTTGCCTGCGAAAAGCCTTCGTTGTACAGGATATCCATGCCGAACAGGTCCTGGCTGTCCTTGTTGAAGTAAACTACCCCGATTACCGATTTCTCGTAAACCTGCGCCATGGGAATAATGCCGGCCCGTGTGGCACTGTCGGTAATGTTCAAGACGGTCAGCTGGCTGCCGATGAGTTTGGCAATGGTATCCATGAGTTCCTGCGGGTCGTCATTTTCGCCAAAGTTCAGTATATTCAGGTTGAAGGTCATTTCGCCGGTATTCAGCCCGTCAAGGATACTGTACCTGAGCGAATCCTCCTGATGCGACTGGTAATAAACATTGCTTGCCGTTTCGTTGTTTACCAGCAGGTACTCTGATGCCGGGTTGTCTTTATCGGCAACCGTAAGCTGTTTTCTGCCATCGAACCTGATTTTGATATATTTCTCATCCTTCCAGCCGATCATTTTAAAGATCGACAAATTCAGTGTGTCAAGCCTGATCCCTTTTACTATCTGATCTTTCAGGGTTTCAGATTCGCTGTTGGTAAAGATATTGCTGTTGGTTAGATCGCAGCGGTTTATATTGGTCCTCCAGCCTCTGGTGTTGTACCTGTAATCAACATTCTGTAAAAAATTTAGCCCCGCGTTGGTCGAGTGCAGTTTTTTCTCGACCACCTGGCCCAACTCATTATAGGTAAAGGCAGAAAGGATCACAGGGTTGACCATCCTGTTCAACCGGTGCCAGTGTGTTTTTAATCTTCCGTGACTGTCGTAATCAAAATTCTCATAGACCTTTTCGGTGGTAAAGTTCCCCTGGGCCGGCAATTCAAAGTTGTGAACATAAAGGCTCTTAACCAGTTTGCCTTCAAAATCATATTCAAAAAAGGCCGCATCCAGGCCGCCAAAATGGTTGTCGGAAAGTACCTCCACGGGGCGTAATCGCCTATCATAATAATAAACAGTCATCAGGAAGGATTCGTCGGTGGGATCAAGTTTCCTGGTTTTCTCTGCTGTAGAGACTCCTTCGAGGCGTAAAAAGAGGTTTGCCTGGGTTACTGGCGGAAACGACTGGTCGGTTCTGAATCGGTAACGACCTGAATTTACATCAACGGGATAGGTGTCAAAATAGCGGCAAACCATTGGTTTTGAGTCGGGGTCTGCCGGAGCAATAATGGGGAAGGATTTGTTGGGATAATGATCGGGAGCCAGCAACGTATCCTCGGTACGCTGTTCCCAGGCAAAGGTTGTGGCTCCGTTGGGGTAGGCATCGGCATTGGCCTGCATGACAGGTTGATCATTGGCAGCCAGATCCTGTTTAAGACCCGTCATGACCAGCCTGCCAAACACGTCGTATTTATAGAACTCCCACGCTGAACCTGTACGAAGGTTTCCATCCTGGCTTAAGGAGACCCTGTCGAGTACATCATAAACAAGGCTGATGTGTTCGCGGCCGGGAACCTTCTTTTCAACGAGCCTGTGTTTTTGATCATAACTGAAGGTATAGATCAGATCTTCACTCAGCATTTCCGTATCCAGAAAAGCGTTATTTGCTGGAGGGGTCATCATATCGCCGGTCATCATCGAGAAGGCCTTTGGCGGTATGATGATGACCAGCTGGTCAAACTCGTCATACACGTAATAGGTGTCAACCATTTCGTTCGTATTGTTCCAGCTCCGGGTCATGATCATCCTGCCAAACTGGTCGTAGTAGCTTCTTGTTTTGGCCCCGGGAGAGGTGTTGGCTGAATTCTCGTCACTGGTTTCCATCAGGTTCTTTTTTAGCCAGGCCTCCATTTTAATCAATACCGGAAGTGATTCCTTATGTCGTAATTCCCGGATAGCATCAAAGTCGGGGAATCGGCACACATCCTGATTACGAAAAAATTGGTGCAAATACGATAGGAAAACAGGATATGAATATCACCCGATAAAAAACGAGACTGATTACCGGAATGCGTTAAAACGGCTTGAAGCAGTTTGATGCCCGGATTGGGTCGGAGAATAGTGATGAAGCAGATTTGCCTGGGTTAATGGTAGGTGAGTATGAAAAAAAACATTACCCGGTAATTGATGCCATACACCACAAATCCGAAACCGGTCACGACCCTTACTGGCTCCCTGGTGCGACCCACAATGGAGGTGTTGGCCGGGGAAGGAAAGGCGTGGTAACTCCGCAAGGATCCTTTTCGTGGTGGATTCCCCCACAAGAAAAAACCCGTTAAAATTTTAACAGTTGCCGTAGCATCGGTGCCATTAATAATAATTAAAGTGTATCTTTAGTGCGTTAAAATTCAGGGTTCCCGGGAACAAGTCTGAACCCGGTAGTTACGCCCGGGAACCGTTCGCTAATCCGGACCAATGCTGCCGTGAATAAAACGAATAATCCAATGGCCCAGAACCGCGCGAAGCCGCCCGGAGTTTCAGGAACAAAAGTCAGGGACGCCCTGAAGGCCTCCGGTTTCCTGGTGATGGCCATGATCCTGACGGTAATGGCAACCCTCTATACGAGCCGCAACCAGGAGGGGGAGTTGCAGCGGGAGTTTGCTTCGGTTTGCAATGAGATCAGGGTTAAGATCACCACCAGGCTTCATGCCCATGCCCAGTTGTTGCGCAGCAGTTCGGCCTTCTTTGCAGGGTCGGTTAATATCACCCGCAGCGAATGGCGCGATTTCAACGTGCGTGAAAAGATCGGCAAAAACCTGCCGGGGATCCAGGGAGTGGGGTTTGCCCTAATCATCCCCAAAAACAGGCTGCAACAGCATATTGAATCGGTGCGGGCCGAGGGCTTTGCCGACTATGCCGTAAAACCTGCCGGCGACCGGGAAGTTTACTCCTCGGTGGTCTACCTTGAGCCCTTTTCAGGCAGGAACCTGCGCGCCTTCGGGTATGACATGCTCACCGAGCCCATCCGTAAAAAGTCCATGGAGCGTGCCTGCGATTCCGACCTGGTAACCCTTTCCGGAAAGGTGATCCTGGTGCAGGAGACCGACCGGGATGTTCAGGCAGGCGCACTGATGTATGTCCCTGTTTACGGAAAAGGCAAACCATCGAATTCTGTGGAAGAGCGGCGCAGGGCGATCCTTGGCTGGGTATACATTCCCTACCGTATGCACGACCTGATGCAGGGGATATTGGGCCGGTGGGACCTGTCGCATGCCGGCAGGATCCATCTGCGGGTATATGACGACAGCATCTCATCCCGTTCACAGCTTTTCGACAGTCAAAAAGACGATACCCTTACAAGTAGTGCCTCTTTTTTACGCGACGTTTCAATGCCGGTCACCTTTAACGGGACAAGGTGGCTTCTCCATTTCACGCAACCGGTAGCCCATCGTTTCTTCAACCAGTCCATCGTCGCCATTGTCTTTATCGGCGGGAACATTATCAGCCTGCTTTTCTTTTTCCTGGCCTTTTCCTATTTTACGACCCATTCGAGGGCCGTCAGGATTGCCGGCAGGCTGACGGCAGAGCTTAAAGAGAGCGAGGAACGTTTTAAAATGATGTTCGAACATCACCATTCGGTCATGCTGCTCCTGGAACCAGGCACCGGCAGGATCGTCAATGCAAACATGGCGGCGGTAGCGTTTTACGGTTATTCCCCGGGTAAACTTTGTGAGATGTCTGTCAAACAGCTTACCGCCCTTAAGCCTGATCGTCAGGAGCCTGGCCCGGGTGATACGGCAGGGTTAAATCAGTCCCTTATCTTTGATCGGCATACCCTGGCCGGTGGGGAGACCAGGGATGTCGAAATGCATATTTCACAGGTATCCTTCCCGGGGATGACCAGCCTGTTCGCCATCATTCACGACATTACCGAGCGGGGACGACTTGAAAATGCCTTGAAAATCAGTGAAATACAGCTTCGCTCGATCCTCGACAATTCATACGACGCCGTCGGTGTTCATATCCAGGGAATATGGGCCTGGTGCAATCCTGCGGCTTTGCGACTCTTCAGGGTCTCCTCACAGGATGAACTGATTGGTAAACCTATTATCGGGGTCATCACTCCTGCTGAACGGGAACGAATACGGAAATTTGCACAGTCACGAACCCATGACGATCTTGCATCAGAGGCCTATGTAACCCGCGGACTGCGGTCGGATGGAACCGAATTTGACATGGATGTCAGCCTTACAACCTTTATGCTCAACAATATCCGGCATACGCTGGTGATCCTGAGGGATGTCACCGCACGGCAGCAGGATGAAAAGGCGCTCAGAGAGAGCGAAGAACGTTACCGGATGTTGTTCGAGAATACGGGTACTTCGATCGTGATCATTGAGGAAGACTCAACCATCAGCCTCGCCAACGGGGAATTTGCACGGCTTACAGGGTACTCACGGGAGGAGATCGAGGGGGTGAAAAAATGGGACGATTTTGTTCATCCCGAAGATGTTGGCAGGATGCGGGATTATCAAATACTCAGGAGGGTGGCTCCCGACCCTGTTGTCAATAGTTATGAATTACGGTATCATACAAAACCGGGAAAGTTGTGCTATGCCCTAATGAATATCCAGATGGTGCCCGGGACCCGTCAGAGTATGGCCTCCCTGATCGATATCACACCGCGGAAACGGGCCGAAGCGGAGATCCTGGTGAAAAACGAGGAACTTGTCCAGCTGAATATGGAAAAGGATAAGTTCTTTTCGATCGTCGCCCACGACCTGCGCAGCCCCTTTAATTCACTGCTCGGATTTTCCCGGATGCTGGTTGAGGATTTGCCCGGTATGGACAGGGAGAACATCCAAAAGGTTGCCATCAGCATGAGCAACTCGGCAAACCGCCTCTATAATATGCTTGAAAACCTGCTTGAATGGTCGCGGATGCGCCGCGGGATGACCCATTACAATCCCGAACCGGTTGTGGTGTGGCGGCAGGTTGAACAATGCCTGGAATTGGTTCGTGAAACTGCCGGCAAGAAGATGGTCAGCATCTTTGTAAATGTTCCGGCGGATCTGGTGATTCTGGCCGACCTGCATATGTTCTCCAGCCTGATCCATAACCTGGTATTCAATGCCATCAAGTTTACCCCCAGGGGAGGCCGCATTGATCTATCTGCCAGGCCGGTTGCCGGGGATATGATCGAATTTGCCGTGAAGGATACGGGTATTGGCATGGATAAGCCGATGATGGAAAATCTCTTCGCCCTCGATTCCAAATCGAACAGGGCCGGAACTGATGGCGAACCCAGCAGCGGGCTGGGACTTATCCTTTGCAGGGATTTTGTTGAAAAGCACAACGGGGTCTTGTGGGTGAACAGTATGCCGGGAACTGGGTCAACCTTCTATTTTACCATTCCCCGCAGTAGGGGGTGATGTTCAAAAGTTTTGAATTATGCGACTCTGACACAGTTCCGGGGATAATCATACGGATTTTTTTGCCAGCAGCCTGATATCCTTAACCTCTATATTATGGCTGGAATAACCAGTCATGGAGACATTGATCATTGCGGCAGCCAGGTCCTTCAGCGTTACCACATAATTGGGAGCAACCACCTTAACCAGCGAAAAGAGCCATCCCAGGTAGCGATAGGTTTTATAAAAAGTTTGCGTGGGTTTCAATGGCAGGAAGGGGAGGATGCCCGCCGGACGGAAATTAAATACCTGCCTGAAGGGCAGTTTCGCCAGGTCGTTTTCGGTTTTACCCTTAACCCTCGCCCACATCACGCACCCCTTTTCGCTGCTGTCGGTGCCGGCGCCTGAAATATAACAAAAGGTCATTTCAGGGTTGTGAACTGCGAGCGTTTTGGCAAAGTTCAGGGTAAGGGTATGGGTTAACCTGAAATAATCGGCTTCCGATTTTCCCATGGAGGTCACACCCATGCAAAAATAACAGCTATTGTAGCCTGCCAGCCGGTTTTCCAGCGACGAGATGTCGGCGAGATCGGCGTGGATGATCTCCGTCAGCTTTGGATGCGAATAACCACTTGCGGTGCGGGTGATCACCAATACTTTTTCAACTGAGGGATGCTCAAGGCACTGGTGTAGCACTCCCTCTCCAACCATGCCGGTTGCTCCTGTGATGATGACGCTAAGTTTTTTCATGACGGTTTTTAACTGATGCCGGAATTCCCGGTTAACAAAGGTAAGAACTTTCAGCGGTATCTTATTCGCAACGGGGTATCACCCCGGGCGATATGGGTGGGAGGATAAAATTCATAGATTGATCGCAACCATTACAGTTTCGGCAAATGCCCTTTATAATCTTGTTAAATAACTGTCTTTTAAATAATTAATTTCATTTTTTGTTTATACTTTAATATAACTTAAAATCCACCACCTTTGGTGGTGGTTATGTATAAATGGCTATGCCGGAAAATTACTAATTTCGTGGCATAAGCGAGTATAAAAAGATAAGTCATGTCATATATCGATGTACCTATCATATTGTTTTGGTTCCGAAGTACAGGTTTCGTGTTCTCGATGGTCTAGTAAAAGAATTGTTGACGAAAGATATTCAAATGCTTTTGGAATGGAAATCATGTGAATTGATAGAAATGAATGTTCAGATTGACCACATTCACTTGAACGTAAGTATTCCGCCAAAGATATCGGTGTCACAACTAATGGGTATTTTGAAAGGGAAGACCGCGATCAAAATATTCAAAAGCTATCCTCAATTAAAAAAGAAGCCATATTGGGGCAATCATTTTTGGGCAAGAGGATATTGTGTTGACACAATTGGTCTCGACGAAGACAAGATCAAGAAGTACGTCATTTACCAAGAAAAACAAGAACGCTTAGAAGAACAACAGAGTTTCGATTTCAGCCCCTTATAGGGGCTTTTGCAAGTCCACCTTCTTAGAAGGTGGATTCTTTAATTCGCATGTTAAAACAAAAAAAAATGAAAAAAATATTGAATCGCCTGTTCGTTCTGACAACCTGTATGATCATAGCTTCAACCGTATCCGGACAAGAGCATGCCGATTTCAGGAAACTGAAAGAGTATGCCTATGCTGATTCAGCAAGGCTGGTTAACATATTCCAGGATCTGCATTTAAATCCGGAACTCGGTTTTATGGAGGTCAGAACCTCTGCCATCGTTGCAAAGGAACTTAAATCATTAGGCTTTGAAGTAATGACGGGCATCGGGAAAACCGGAGTGGTTGGGATCCTGAAAAACGGGGATGGGCCCGTGGTGATGTACCGGGCTGATATGGACTGCAATGCAGTAAAAGAGACAACCGGGTTGTCCTATGCTAGTTTGAAGACTGCAAAAAATGCTGAAGGGGTTGAAGTTCCGGTGATGCATGCCTGCGGACATGATGCCCACACCACCTGGATGCTGGGGATCGCAAAAATCATGTTAACGCTTAAAAGTCAATGGAACGGCACCCTGATCATGATCGCGCAACCTGCGGAAGAACCCGGTGGGGGAGCCAATGCCATGGCTGCAGAAATGTATAAAAAGGGGGTGCCCGAACCTGATTATTTATTGGGCATGCACACGGCTCCTGCTCCTTTAGGGTATTATTTAAATGCTCCCGGATACCGCATGGCGGGTGCCGACCAGTTGGATGTTACCATTTATGGTGTCGGTGGGCATGGTTCCTCGCCACAGGGAACCATTGATCCTATCGTAATGGCTGCAAATGCGATTTTACAGTATCAAACGATCATTAGCCGGAACATTGACCCCCAGACCGCTGCCGTTTTAACTGTAGGGGCGGTCCAGTCAGGTAATGACAATAATGTCATTCCCTCTTCGGCCCTTTTGAAGCTGAACCTCCGCTGGTTTACCGAATCTGACCGGAAATTAATGCTGGATGGTATTGATAGAATAAACAAAGGCATCGCATTGGCCAATAATCTTCCATTGGAGCTGTATCCCAGGATAAATATGAAACAATATGTAATTCCTTTGAAGAACGACACGCTGATGGTGAAAAAAATAAATTCAGTACTGGGAAAAATGTCTGGACCCGGAAAGAATATTTTAGGTATGCCCCCGGTCATGGGATCAGAAGATTTTCAGCATCTCGTTATCCCTGCGAAAAAACAGGTGTATGATTATTTTTTGGTCGGGGTTGCCGATCCCCTTGAAGTTATGAAAGCAAGGAACGAGGGCAAACAGTTTCCCTATTACAACCACAACGGCGACTTTAAGGTTGATTTAAGAGCAATACCGCTCTAAACCTATTTCGGGGCAGGAGCTTTATTGGAGATGTTTAAAAAATAGGATCTTCCGGAGTTTCGTATTGTTGGTTACAGCTCTGGATAACCTTTTTGAATTTATTCTTCCATAGTTTTCCGATGAAAGGTACATTGATCTTACTGCTATATTTGCAATCAGAAATGGAGGGCGATTTCACGATCAGTCGCATACCAATTTCCTGATAAAGAAAACCTTCTCATAACCTGGTACATTATATGGAAGCAAAGAGCCCGTTGACTTTTAGTAAAGTCAAACAATGGCACGAAGAGATGGAAAAACTGAGGGCGATCATCCTTGACTGTCAGTTGGACGAAACGCTGAAGTGGGGCTGGCCCTGTTACACCTTCGGGAAAAGCAATATCGTGCTGATCCATGGATTTAAAGAATACTGTGCCCTCTTGTTTTTTAAAGGCGCTTTGTTGGAGGATAGCCATGGTATCCTGGTAAGGCAGACCGAGAATGTACAGGCAGGGCGCCAGATCCGGTTTACCGGCATCAACGAAATAGTTGCCATGGAACCCGTCCTGAAATCTTATATATTTGAGGCCATCGAGTTGGATAAGGCAGGTTTGAAAGTGGAGTTTATAAAGAATGCAGAGCTGGTCTTTCCTGAAGAGTTTCTCCGTAAATTAAATGAAATCCCGAACCTTAAAACTGCTTTTGAGGCATTGACCCCTGGGCGGCAAAGAGCCTATAATCTATTTTTTTCCGAACCCAAACAAGCCAAAACCAGGGAATCGAGGGTTGAAAAATGCATTCCGCAAATTCTCAATGGAAAGGGATTAAATGATTAGGCAGGATCAACGAATGTGAATTTGAAAAAAACTCAGCGAAGGATGAATATATCATTGCTCCTGATGTTTCGCGGTCAACTGCCAGAGATATAATCGGAAAGGGTTTTACTCAATTCAAACGCATTGCAGGAATTGATGAGGACAAGTGCTTCAAAGACCTGAGAGGTACTTTTATGAATAAAATACATACTCAATACGGCGATATTGTATTGACTACAACAGTAAGTGACCATTCATCGAAGGATGTGGTAAGAAAGCATTACTTATCACAAATAGAAGCTGCAAAGAAGACAAAGGGATTGAAAATATTCAGGAACTAATTTGGTATGGAATCAAAACAGAATTCAAATTTTCCTTACTCCGATTCCTTACTCCGCCATTTTATTGTGGAAAGAAAAAAGCCGTGAAGTTCACGGCTTTCTAAGAGTAGCGGGATCGAGAGTTGAACTCGAGACCTCCGGGTTATGAATCCGACGCTCTAACCATCTGAGCTACCCCGCCATATTTGAAGGGTGCAAAGTTAAAAAAAAATGTTGAATGGTTTACAACAGGGGAATAGAAATATCTGAACAGCACAGCCAGAAGAAAGCGATGGCTGAATATCGGATACTTAAGGTCATGACAAACCAGGAGGATCAAGATTGAGAATAAGACATTGAATACCAGTGATTATAAATTGTAACTGAAAAAAATAGTTTAATAACTATAAATAATAGTTGACAAACTAAAAAATATAGTTATATTTGTGAAAATATTAATCATGAAGAAGATTACGGCAAAGGAGGAGGAGATCATGAGCTTTTTCTGGGAAAGGGGTGATCTGTTCGTCAAACAGATCCTCGACTTCTACCCCGATCCGAAACCGCATTACAATACAATTTCCACGATGGTAAGAACCCTGGAGGAAAAGGGGCTCCTGGGTTACCATGCATATGGAAACACCTACCAATATTACCCGCTGGTCTCTAAAGATGATTATAACAACAAAAACCTGAGGAATATGGTCAGGAAATACTTCGGGAACTCCTTCAAACGGGTTGTCTCAACCCTGATCGAGGAGGAGGACCTCACACTTGACGAACTCAGGGAGCTTATTTCGGAAATTGAGTTAAAACGTAAAACCATGAAGTGATGGAAACATGGATGCTTTTTACCCTGAAATCGTCGTTCTGCCTGGCGGCAGGATACCTGCTTTATTACCTGTTGCTCCGGCATGAGACCTTTCATCGCTGTAAACGGGGGGTACTGCTTGCGATCATCGTTATGGCGATCGTGGTTCCGCTGATCAGAGTACACGTGGCTTATCAGGGAATCTCACTACCGGTTCAGAAAATTGAATCTGTCTTTACCACACCCCCGCCGGTGGTGATGGCTGAACCAACAACAGCACCGGCCCCGGTGATCCTACAGGAAAAACATTTCCCCGGCATTTTGGTACTGCTCTATCTTACCGGCGTCGCGATACAGGCGCTGCTGATCCTTTTCTCCCTCGTGCGGATCCTGGTAATCCTCGCAAAATCTAACATAGAGGTCCGCCAGGGAACCCGCATTGCCCTCTATCCTGGCGAGGTGGTTCCCTTCTGCTTCGGCCGGTGGATCATCCTCTCGGAACATGACTACAGGAGCCATGGCAGCGAGATCTTCCTCCATGAAAAGACACACCTCAGGGCGGGTCACGGCTTCGACCTGCTCCTTTCCGAGAGCTACCTTGCGCTCACCTGGTTCAACCCGTTTTCGTGGCTTATCCGGTATGAACTGAAACAAAACCACGAATTCGAGGCCGACCGAAATGTCATCAAACAGGGTGTCAATGTGTCTGATTACCAGTTACTGCTGGTACGATCCGTCGCCGGTGAGCCGCGTTTTAATCTCGCCAATCAATTCAACCAAAGTAACCTTAAAACCCGTTTAGCCATGATGAACAAGCAACGTTCCATGCGGGGCGCCCCTCTGAAGGTCCTGCTTTTTATCCCGCTCATCGCCCTGCTGGTGCAGGTATTCGCCCAGAAACAGATTACTCCGCCCCAGTCAGGAACAAAGGAGCATCCCGCTGCGAAATACCTCGAACTGAAACCGGATCAACTGGCCCTCCTGGGGTTTGAATGCCAGCCTTCGGGATTGTACTATAAAAACATCCGGCATGGCCGCATCGACAAAGGAACGACCTGCCTTTACTTTACAACCGGGACCTACAGCGCCAGCATCATCCTCAGGCCGGGTGAACAGATCACAGGCCACTCGCAGCCTGAAAAGATACTACAGAAACAAACACTTGCAACCCACGACTTCTACCCCGTGGTCGTTACCGGGTATAAGGGCGGCAGAACGCTCGACATGATGGCCACTGAAAAGGACCCGGCCATGAAACTGTTGCCGGTCCAGGTCAATATGGCTGTCTTAAATCCTGGGAAAAGATCGGATACACTGGTGTTCTGGTTCAAACCAACACCGGACTTAACCACGACTCTCTCATCCATTGCAAAAGTAGGTGACTATCTGCAACCTTGTCCTGCCGATCCAACTCCGGCCATGCATGGCAAGAAATAATAGAAGGAAATTCCCCGCCCCTGAACCTAACCGATCCAGATGGTTTTGATGTTGACGAACTCCCGGATGCCGTAAGTGCCCAGTTCCCGTCCGTACCCCGATTTTTTAATACCGCCAAAGGGGAGCCGCGGATCTGATTTGGTCATGCCATTCACGAACATGGCACCTGTTTCAACCCGTCTGGCAACGGCTTCCCCCTTTTGAAGGTCACGGGTCCAGACGCAGCCACCCAGTCCGAAAGCCGAATCGTTGGCAACGGCAATGGCCTCCTCTGCATCGTGTACGGTTATGATGGAAACTACGGGTCCAAAAGTCTCTTCATCATAAACAGCCATCCCTTTTCTGACATCAGCCAGGATTGTGGGTTCGAAGTAACAGCCCGGCCGGTTTGGGCGATTACCGCCGGCAACCAGCCGTGCCCCCGCACCAACCGAACGGAGAACCTGGCTTTCGATCTCATCCACCAGGTCGGGTCTGGCCAGCGGACCAACCTGGGTGCCGGCATCCATCGGGTCGCCCATGCGGAGCGCATTAAAAGCCGCTTTCAACGCCGTTTCAAACGGCAGGGCCACTTGTTTCGTTACAATGAAGCGCTTCGCGGCAATACAGCTTTGTCCCTGGTTGATCATCCGGGCAGTAACGGCGGTCTTTACCGCCAGGTTGAGATCGGCATCTTTAAGCACGATAAAGGGGTCGGCGCCTCCCAGTTCCAGTACGCTCTTTTTCAGGTACCTGCCGGCAACTGAAGCTACCTGGCTTCCGGCTGCTCCACTACCCGTCAGCGTGACTGCCGCCAAATGACGATGGGCGATCACTGCCTCCACGCCGGCAGATGGGATCAGCAGGGTTCTGAAAAGGTCGGGTGGGAATCCTGCCTCGCGGAAGATCGCTTCAATGGCAAGGGCACATCCGGGTACATTTGATGCATGCTTCAGAACGGCTGCATTGCCCGCCATCAGGGCCGGGGCTGCAAAACGGATCACCTGCCAGAAGGGAAAGTTCCAGGGCATCACGGCTAGGATAATGCCGATGGGCTGAAAGGTGACAAAGCTGCGGCTGGCATCTGTGGAGATCAATTCATCGGTTAGCATCCCGGAAGCGTGTTCGGCATAGTATTCGCAAACCCAGGCGCACTTTTCAACCTCTGCCATCGACTCCCGCAGCAGCTTCCCCATCTCAAGGGTCATCAGCCGGGCATATTCCTCCCTGTTCTTCCGCAGGATGGCGGCTGCATTTTTCATCAGGATGGCCCGGTCGTCAAAGGTCGTTGATTTCCAGGTCAGCCAGGCGTTATTAACAGATTCTATGATGGCCGGGACCTCCTGTGGCTGATGGTCTCGGTACTCGGCGATTGGTTCGCCTGTGGATGGATTTATGGTTTTCATTTGAATGAATTATGGCAGGAATGCAGGAATGCAGACTGGGCAGGGCATGGAAATGAGAGAAAATGCACCATGTTTGGAAGAAGTAAGTACTGATATTTCAATGTTTTCTGGCCGGGGTTTTTTCCTTGCCGGTTACCAGTCGATTTTTAGTTTTTCAATTTTTCCTTCAGGTAATAGCCTGTATAGGATTCTTTTACCCTTACCAGGTTTTCGGGGGTACCTTCGAAAAGAATGTTCCCGCCTTCGTCGCCACCCTCTTTGCCAAGGTCGATAACCCAGTCGGCGCTTTTGATCACCTCCAGGTTATGCTCCACGACCAGGATGGTGTGACCGTTGGCAATGAGCGATTCAAAGGCGATCAGCAGCTTGTGGATGTCGTGTACATGTAACCCTGTGGTTGGCTCGTCAAAAATAAAGAGTGTCGGCTTGTCGCTGGTTCCCTTGGATAGGAAAAAGGCAAGTTTGATACGTTGCGCCTCGCCGCCCGAAAGGGTGCTCGAGGACTGGCCCAGCCGCAGGTAGCCGAGTCCAACGTCCTGTAAAGGCTTTAGTTTTGCCAGGATATGTTTCTCATGCGCACCGGGTTTGGAGGCTTTCTGGAAGAACTCCATTGCCTCGTCAACCGTCATATTCAGGATATCGACAATCGATTTTTCATGGTATTTCACATCCAGCACCTCCTCCTTGAACCGGTTACCCTTGCAACTCTCGCAGGGCAGGAAAAGATCGGCCATGAACTGCATTTCGATTTTCACCACTCCTTCTCCTTCACATTCATCGCAGCGGCCACCTTCGATATTAAATGAAAAATAGCCGGGTTTGTAACCACGCACTCTTGCGAGCTGCTGGTCGGCGTAAAGGTCGCGGATCTCGTCGAAGGCTTTGATATAGGTTGCGGGGTTGGAGCGCGAGGAGCGGCCGATTGGGTTCTGGTCAACCATCTCAACAGATCCTATTTTGCTGTAATCTCCTTCAAGCCTGTCGAATTTTCCCGATTTCTCCCCGTATCCTCCCAGGATTTTCTTCAGCGCCGGGTAGAGGATCCGTTTGATCAGTGAAGTCTTTCCCGAGCCGCTTACCCCGGTGATGGCCGTGAAGATATGCAGCGGGATTTTAACATCCACATCCTTCAGGTTATTTTCACGGGCCCCCCTGATCTCGATGAATTCAATCCATTTGCGGCGGACTTCAGGGATCTCGATACTGCGGATATGATTCAGGTACTGGCCGGTGAGACTTTTGGTGTCGGCATTCAGCTTGCGGAAATCACCCTGGAAGATGATCTCGCCGCCGTGATGACCTGCCATCGGGCCAATGTCGATCACCTCGTCGGCTGCCCGGATGATCTCCTCGTCATGTTCAACCACAATGACCGTATTGCCAAGATCACGCAGCCGCAGCAAAACCTTGATAAGCCGTTGGGTGTCGCGTGAATGGAGCCCGATACTGGGCTCGTCGAGAATGTACATGGAACCGACCAGGTTGCTGCCCAGCGCGGTGGCAAGGTTGATACGCTGGGACTCGCCTCCCGACAGGGTTGCCGACAAACGGTTCAGGGTCAGGTAACCGAGCCCTACATCATTCAGAACTTCGAGCCGGTTGTTGATCTCGAAGACCAGACGGCGTGCCACAGTGGTTTCATAATCGTTCAGTTCAAGGTTCCTGAAAAAGGCGGTGAGCTCTGTCAGCGGCAATAATACCAGTTCACTCACCGACCGGCCATTGACCTTCACGTACGAGGCGTCTTTGCGCAACCTGGTGCCCTTACATTCGGGGCAGCCTGTTTTTCCGCGGTAGCGCGACATCATGACCCGGTATTGTACCTTGTAATTCTGGCTTTCGACAAATTCGAAAAATTCATTCAGACCCTTGAAATATTTATTCCCGGTCCACAACAGTTCACGCTGGGCAGGCGAGAGGTCGTAAATGGGCTTATGCACGGGGAAATCGAACTTGTAGGCGTGGAGGAGCAGTTCATTCTTCCATTCGCTCATCTTTTCTCCCTTCCAGCAGGCGATTGCCTCTTCATATACCGACAGTCGTTTGTTCGGGATGACCAGGTCCTCGTCGATGCCGATCACGCTGCCAAAGCCCTCGCAGGCCTTGCAGGCGCCAAACGGGTTGTTGAAGCTGAAGAGGTTTTCGGTAGGTTCTTCAAAGATCATCCCGTCGGCTTCAAACCGGTTTGAATAGAAGGTGCGTTTCTTCTCATCAAAACCGGTTTCCACCATGCAGCTTCCGTGGCCCTCAAAAAAGGCGGTCTGTACCGAATCAGCGATCCGGCTGGTGAGATCTTCGTCGTCATGGGTGATTGAAAACCTGTCGATCAGCACGAAAAGTTCTTTGAATTTCTTTTTTTTGACAGGCCCGATTTCATCGAGACGGAAAATTTCGCCATCAACCATGACCCTGGTATAGCCCTGTTGCATCAGCACCGTACACTTTGCGGCAAGGTCGCCGTTTTTTGAGGTGAGGTCGAGCGGAGCAAACACATTGACCCGGGTATCAACAGGCAGTTCCAGGAGTTGATCGACCACTGAAGTGACGGTATCGCGCCTTACGAGTGCGCCTGAGATGGGGGAACAGGTCTTGCCGATGCGGGCAAAAAGCAACTTCAGGTATTCATAAATTTCGGTGGAGGTTCCTACCGTTGAACGCGGGTTGGAGGTGTTGACCTTTTGTTCGATCGCCACCGCCGGTGAGATGCCCTGGATCGAATCAACATCCGGCTTGCTCATTCTCCCGAGGAATTGACGGGCATAGGAGCTGAGACTCTCCACATAACGCCGTTGTCCTTCGGCATACAGCGTGTCAAAGGCAAGCGATGACTTTCCCGATCCCGACAAACCGGTGATAACCACAAACTTATTTCGTGGGATGGCAACGCTGATATTCTTAAGATTGTTGACCCGTGCGCCTTTGATGATGATATTGTCCTTTGGGTCGAGTATGTCTGAGTTCATTAATTGGGGGGTTCCTTCCTTTAATTTGGCAAAATTATAAAGAAAACTTGCTTTTTGGATTTTTTTATTTATTTTTGCTGCAACCAAACCGGGAAAAACCCGTATCAGGTATTAACCTGCACAGCTGCAAAACCCCGCTGCGCTTAACTATAGGAGGGACACTATCGACTGACTTCTACTCTTTTTTACTTAAAAAGGAGGCCCCATGCAAGCCCATGTCATTAGTGATCAGGAGTTAATCGGCAAATATCTTGCCGGTTATGAACCCGCCCTTGAAAAGCTCATCCGTCGTCATAAAACCCGCGTATATGCCTATATCCTTATGGTTGTTAAGGATAAGGAACTTGCGGAGGATCTGTTTCAGGACACATTTATTAAAGTGATCAATACGTTCCGTTCAGGACAATATAAGGAAGAGGGTAAATTTATCCAGTGGGTGATGCGTATTGCCCATAACCTCATCATCGACTACTTCCGCAAAGCCAAGCGTATCCCCATCGTTGAAAATAACGACGATTATGATATTTTTGACAAGGTGAGGATCCCTGTTGAATCGGTTGAAGAACAGCTGATCACCGAGCAGATCCACCGCGATGTGAAAAAACTGATCGATTACCTGCCCACCGAACAGAAAGAGGTCCTGGTGATGCGCCATTACGGCGATATGAGTTTCAAGGATATTGCCGAAGTGACCAATGTAAGTATCAACACGGCCCTTGGCCGGATGCGGTATGCCTTGATAAACCTGCGAAAGCTGGTAAAGGAGAAGGATGTGATCCTGTCAGTTTAACAGGATTGAACCGGGAAATCCCGGGATTGCGAAATATTTTTCAACCGTTAAAATATTGGGAAATATATCACGTTTTTTAGGTATGAATTCAATTAAAAATCAAAATTCGGCCTATGAAGCGTACTGCTACAATTTATTCATTGACCTCACAATCGTCGAAGGTCATCGATCCTTCAGCCGGCAGGCGTAGGAATCGCAAGGTAGTATCTCCCAGTGAATCGGTGATCCGGAATCTGCTCAACTACTCAAAAGCGCTCAAAGTACTTACAACAACTGAAACAGGATACATTCACCTGGTGATGAACTAAAAAAAAACCCGCTTTTGGCGGGTTTTTTTATACTTTCATGATTGAACTCAGATACGTTCTTCCTTGATACGGGCTTTCTTACCCTGGAGACCACGAAGATAAAAGATACGCGCTCTGCGTACCACGCCGTGCTTGTTGACTTCAATCTTGTCAATAAAGGGGGAGGTGCACGGGAAAATACGTTCCACACCAATGTTCCCTGATATTTTTCTTACTGTGAAGGTTTCGTTCACACCTTTACCCGAGCGCTGGATCACCACACCCTGGTATGTCTGAATACGTTCCTTGTTTCCTTCTTTAATCTTATAATGAACCGTGATGGTATCTCCAGCTTTAAAAGAAGGCAATGTATTCTTCTGGATCACTGTGTCCTCGACAAATCTTATAATTTCCGCTTTATTCATGGCTTTGGTGTAAATTGATCAATTACGCACTAAAAAGTTTGCAAATATATGATTTTTTTTGAAATAAAAAACAGTGGAATGAAAAAACTAAGCCACATTCTTCATTCTCCTGAAACCATCCCCGGCCTTCTTTCCCTGGTTCGGGCAACAGCCTGCTCATATTTCCATTTGGCGATCTCCCTGTCATTTCCCGAAAGCAGCACGCCGGGAACCTGCAGTCCGCGGAAATCGTAGGGCCTTGTGTAGACCGGGGGCGACAGCAGGTTATCCTGGTATGAATCGGAGAGGGCCGAGGTTTCATCGTTCAGCACGCCGGGTATCAGCCTGACCAGGGTGTCTGTAAGGACCATGGCTGCCATTTCGCCGCCTGAGAGTACATAATCCCCTATGGAGATCTCGTGTGTGATGAAGTGGGTCCTGATGCGTTCGTCGATCCCTTTGTAATGGCCGCAAAGTATCAGCAGGTTCTGACTTCCCGACAAACGGTTGGCAAGGGGCTGGTTAAGGAGTTCACCATCGGGACTTAGGTAGATGATCTCGTCATAACTGGTCTTTGATTTGAGATCCTCGATGCAGTTTACAACAGGTTCGACCATCATAACCATGCCCGCCCCACCGCCGTAAGGATAATCATCCACATTTTTATGTTTAGAGACGGCCCAGTCGCGGATGTTATGCAGGCGAAGGATCACATGCCCCTTCGTCTGGGCCCGCTTCAGGATGGAATAACTGAAAGGACCTTCAAACATCTCCGGAAACAATGTCAGGATATCAATCACCATAATTTCACAATTTTGCTGCTTACGTATCAGACGATCACCTCCAGCCCGTCGTAGGCCAGTCTGATAAATCCGGGAAGTTTTTTATTTACGTCTTCATGAAGCCCTACAAAATGGCTGAGGTGCGTCAGATAGGCCTCTTCTGGCGCCAGCCTGGTAAGGATCTCCACAGCTTCATTCACAGAGAAATGGGAAACATGTTTGGAGTTGCGCAGGGCGTTGAGCACGATTACCTTTGAACCTTTTACCTTTTCCAACTCATCTTCGCTGATATGACTGGCATCGGTGATATAGGTAAAGTCGCCAATGCGGAACCCTCTTACGGGTAATTTTTCATGCATGACCATGATGGGGATGAACTCTACGCCCATAATGGTAAAGGGCTGATCGTCGATAGGGTGTATGGTCAGCTGCGGCGCTCCGAAATAGCGGGTTTCGGCGAATATGTAGGGAAATTCGACCCGGATGGCCTCCATCACCTGGGCTGAACCGTAAATATCGATCTTTTTGTTCAGCACATAGTTGAACGCCCTTACATCATCAAGCCCGGCAATATGGTCGCGATGTTCGTGCGTGAAAATGACCGCATCGAGGTTCATCACCTTCTGTCGCAGCATCTGGTGCCTGAAATCGGGACCGCAGTCGATCACAAAGGTATGGCCGCCCACTTCTATCATGGCAGAGGTACGCATGCGTTTATCCCGCTCGTCGCTGGAAACGCATACCGGGCAATCGCAGGTAATCACGGGCACTCCGATGGAGGTTCCTGTGCCGAGGAAGGTAACTTTAATCGGGTCGGTTTGGCTTTGTAACATCAGAATATGAGTTCATCCACCTGGTTGCGGTCGATGGTAAGTTGTTTTTTTAAATCTTCCGTGGTTGTCAGGATCCGCTCTTCACGGATACGCTTGTGAAAGAGGAGTGTTACAACCTCTCCTTCGATGGTTCCGTAACTCTCCAGCAGATGCACCTCAACCAGGGTCTCGATAGGTCTCTCTTCATTACGGCGGATGAAGCACATGGCCCGTGAAAAGCTGTCCTCCCCGATAACGGTAACCGCATACACCCCGTTCGGGGGCGCTAGTTTGCAATCTTCCTCGATTTGGATCGTATAGCAGGGGAATCCGATCTCTTCCAGCGTGGGACTGCTTTTCTGTGCCGTTCCCATGATGATATACTGGTGATCGAGGTAGGCGTTTGCCTTCTGGATATTGCCATCCTGGATGGCCTTGCGGATTTTGGTGGAGCTTACCGACTCGTTGTGAATGTCCTGCTCGGGAATTTCTTCCACATCAAAATCGTTGGAAATGCCCAGTGCGCGCAGGGCGTCGTAATCGCCTTCGCGGTTGTGGCCAAAATGGTGGTTGAACCCGATAACGATTTTTCTTGCATGCAGTTTGTTCAGGAGGATATTCCGTACAAAGTCGATCGAGGTGATCTTTGAAAATTCAAGGGTGAAGGTCACGATGATCAGGTTGTCGAGGCCGGCCTTACGCAGCAGGTTTATCTTCTCGCGCTGTGAATTGATCAGAAAAAGCCCCTTGCCGGCAGTTTCCGGATAGAGTACCATGCGGGGATGGGGATGGAAGGTGATCAAAACCGTCTCCCCGCCGATCTCGGCCGCCAGCTTTTTCAGTCGTTGAAGGATTACCTTGTGTCCTATATGAACACCGTCAAACGACCCTGTGGTAACGACCGCGTTGCGGATCGTGCCGACATGGTCAAAATCATAAAATATTTTCACCTGATTGCCCTCTACTTAAACCGTTCATCATTCTTTTTTGCGAAAAAGGCGACCTTTTCAAGCGAGGTGATCATATCGTATTCCTCAAGATATACAAATGGTGGTACATTTAACGGTTTGGGGGTAAAATTGAGGATGCCCTTGATGCCGGCCAGCACCAGCGCTTCCGCGCTGTCGGGTGCCTGTTCGGCCGGCACGGCGATGATCCCGATCGAGATGTTGTTCTGCTTGATGATGTCGGCCATCTGGCTGGAATGGTAACAGGCAACGCCATCGTACACCCTGTTGATTTTTTCGGGGTTGATGTCGAATGCCGCGATAATTGCCAGTTTTGAACGTTTGCCTTTGAAATAGCTGATGATAGCCTTGCCTAGATTGCCCAGCCCTATCACGGCTACACGCTGTCCGCGGTCCGAATCGATGATCTTCCCGATCAGTTCGATCAGCTCCTTGATATCGTAACCCTTGCGAAGGTTGCCTGAATATCCGATCAGCATCAGGTCACGACGCACCTGTACCGGTGTGATGTGAAGCATCTGCGCGATTTCGTGAGAGAATACATGGGTCTTCTCCTTTGACAGTATCATTAGCAAGGCACGGCGATACTGACTCAGCCGCTCAACTGTTTTATGTGGTAAGTTTTTTATAAACATGGCTTATCAATTGGAAGTCTGACAATAAAGGTACTACCCTGGTCCGGAACACTGGTCACTTCGATCTTTCCTGAATAATTGTCGATCAGCTTTTTAACAATGGAAAGCCCGAGTCCGCTCCCGGTTATATTTTTGGTCTTATCATTCTTTATCCTTACAAAATCATCAAAAATCTTGTCTATTTCCATCAGGGTCAATCCGATCCCGGAATCCACTACCTTGATTTCAATGCATCCTCCGGTCAGCAGCAGGGTCGTGTCCACGGCACCCCCATCCTTGTTGTATTTTATAGCATTGGAGATGAGATTGTTGAAGATTATTTCCATCTCTTCAGCATCTGCCTGTATTATAATGTCACCGTCATGATGGAGGGTCATGGTCACATCCCGCTGTATGGCATAGGGCCGCATGGTATCCATGGCGGTTCCTGCAATGGTTACGAGGTCGACCTCCGTGATGTTCCGCTTGGCTTTTCCGGATTCAACGCGGGTAAGATCGAGCAGGTCGAGAATCAGGCTGCGCATTCCCTTGATCCTGTCGAGCGACCGGTCGATCATCACATCATAATCCTCGAGCTTTGTACCGATTTGCCGCTCGCGGATCATTCTCAGGTATCCTTCGATGGCATTCAGCGGGGCTTTTAGTTCGTGTGACAATACCGAAAGGAAGGTAAACCTGATCTGTTTGCCGGTATCCTGCAGTTTATTGGTCATCTTCTTGAGAAACACCCGTTTGGTGATGTTTTCGATGGATGACTTGAGCTCCTGCGGTGTAAATGGCTTGGGAATGAAATCGTAGGCGCCATCGCTGGTTGCTTTCACCGCCAGTTCCAGAGAGGCATAGGAGGTTATCATCACCACAATGATGCTCTTCTGTTTCTTTTTGATATATTCAAGCACCTCAACACCCTGTATTCCGGGAAGCTTGTTGTCAAGCAGGAGGATATCGGGCTGATCCGACTCGATCATCTCGATCCCGGCCTCCCCGGTTGGCGCTTCCATGACGTCAAATTCAAACGCTTCATCCATAAATGGATAATCTACCCTGAAATTCCTCAGAATCCGGGTAATTCCGCTGCGGATACCGGGTTCATCATCGACGACGAGAATTTTTAGTGTTGACATAGATTTATTTCACTCCAAAAATAAGGTGAAAATCAGTTAATATAACATCAACTGTTATTTTTTAACAGCAAATTTTCGATTTCCTCCTTCAGGCGTTCCGAGCGGATGCCCTTGTCAAGAAAGCGGTCGGCTTTAATCCATTTGCGGTTGTTTTCGTCGCTGATATCAAATGATATCCCAGTTTCAGCTGCAACTCCTGTTGCTATGATGATAGGGACATCGGGGTACTTTTTTTTCATCTTATAACACAATATAAACCCGCTGTCCTCATTTTCCATCATCAGGTCCAGAATGGCAAGGTCGGGTTTTGTTTTTTCAAGTAATTCCTCGGCCTCTTTCTGACTTTCTGCCGTGATCGTTTTAAATCCGAACTGCTGTACCCTGGTCTGAAGCTGGAAGAGATAATCCTGGTCATCATCAACGATCAAAATGGTAATATTTCCTGGTTTCATATAAAACAATAGATTTTAACTAACAAAAAAAAGTTTAATCACGATTTCAATTCCATAATTCCATAATTCCTGCATTATTTTACTGTCCTCTCGGCACTGTAATCCTGAAGGTGGTGCCGGTGGGCCCGTTTGCCGCCTCGGCATTTGATTCGACAGTTATTTTTCCCTTATGCATTTTCACGATTCCGTAGATCAGCGCAAGGCCGAGCCCGGTTCCCTTGCCCATCTCCTTGGTAGTAAAGAAGGGGGTGAATAGTTTGTCCATATTTTCTTTTTGGATCCCGGTGCCCGTGTCGGCTACGGTAAAGGTGATCTCTTCATGATTCCCTTCGACCCCAACCGTCAATACACCACCCGCGGGCATGGCTTCAATGGCGTTTTTCTCGAGATTGGTCAGCACCTGCATCATCTGGTCGATATCGAGCCAGGCCACGGGATCTGCAATTTCCGAGGAAAAGGAAAAGGTGATATTTTCTGGTTTAATGACGGAATTCAGGCTGTGCTGCATGAATTTGATCACATCGGTTTCCGACCTGTTGACCTGGTTCTTTCGTGCAAAGTTGAGCAGTCCGCTGACGATTTTCTTGCACCGTTCAGCCTGTTCAACGATCAGTTTGAGGTCGTCTCTTACAGCATCGCCTTCGGGTGCCTCATCCATGAGGATGTTGCTGTACATGGTAATGACACCGAGCGGGTTGTTCAGTTCATGCGCGATGCCCGCCGAGAGTTGGCCCATGTGGGCCAGTTTTTCTGATTGTTTCAGGGCGGCCTTTGCCTTGGCAAGCTTGTCATTGGAAACATTCAGGTTGCTGATGGAATCATGCAGTTTTTCAATGGTGTAGGGAAGGCACATTTCCGTTTCAGCCAGTCCCTTCACGATCGCGCTGGCATGGTCCACACAGGTGTCGTAGCCGCAGGCGCCGCAGTTCAGGTGGTCGTGCGGGGAAAATTTTCCCATTGAATGGAGGGCCTCCAGGATCTCGTCATTGTTGGGAGGCGCAAGCCGCCGGTCTTCAGGGGTGAAGGTCTGTGAAAGATCCAGTTTACCATAGGTCTCAATTTCACGATCCCATGTTTCCTGGTCGATGTTCTGCAATTTCTTTTTCACATATTCGCCAACGGCGGCGCTTCGCGCGAAGCGTTTTCCGCCGGGCGAGGTGCCGGGGCCCATGATACATCCTTCGCAGCATAGCAGCATCAGGTGTTTTTTCCGGATATAGCCCTCTTCGAATTCCCTGATCGCCTCCTTGTAATTCACCTGCCCTTCGGCGATGATGACATGCTCCTCGGGAATCGATTCCTGGTTGTTGGCCGTATAATACAACCCGCGGCTGATAGGAAATATCGCCCCTTTGCCGCTGTGTGGCGGATCGAAGTCGGAGGGTTCGGTGCTCTCGGCCCGGATATTCACCTTGTCAAACATGTCACGCAGTTCGCGAAAGGTCAATACTTCGTCAACCTCGTCTGTTTCAGCTTTTTTGGCGAAGCAGGGGCCAATGAAGACCACTTTGAGGGCACTCCCGTGTTTCTCCTTCAATACCCGTGTCATGGCAACCATGGGGGAGGCGATCGGCACCAGGAACGGGACCATGTCGGGATGGTAGTGGCGGATGAAATAGACGATGGCGGGACAATCGGAGGAGATGTCGCCCTCCAGCCCTTCGTTTTTTATCTTTTTTTCATATTCGCGGGCAACAATATCAGCGCCGAACGATACTTCGGTAACAAAGTCAAATCCGAGTTTCCGGATCATCCCAACCAGTTTTCGGTGGTCGGTTATCTCATCAAATTCGGCAGGAAAACTGGGTGCGATACACGCGGCGATGGTGCTTTCCGACTTCAGCAGGTTGAAAACGGAGTTCACCGAGTCAAGGGGGATTTTTGCACCCTGGCTGCATACCTTGACACAGTTGCCGCAACCGATACACCGGTCGTTGATCACCTCTGCCTGGCCGTTTATGATCTTGATGGCTTTGACCGGGCATTCCCTGACACAGGTGAAACAAACCCTGCACCGGTCCTTCAGGGTAAATACCAACTGCCGGTTATAGGAGTGACTCATACAGTTTTCCTGGGATTTCTTGATACATGCAGCAGTTCCTGGTTGTGTCCGCTTCCGGGCTTGGCCAGAAATTTATCATACAAATCGAGGATGATCGGGTTCCGGTGTGCAACCTTGATGATCTCTTCGTCATCCACATCATAGAGCGATTTCATGCGGGTTTTAAGATTTTTTTCCTCGGTGCCCAGGGGCTGACCACCCCCATTGATGCATCCAAACGGGCAGGTCATCACCTCAATGATCTGGTAATCGGCACGCCCGGCTTCGATATCGTCCAGCAACAGTTTTGCATTGGCAAGTCCGCTGACAGCCGCCACGTTAATTATCGTTTTGCCGATTTTCACCCGCGCTTCCTTTTTGTGTTTTAACCCGCGGAGCTCACTGATTTTTAATGAATTCATCTCCTGCCCGGTCATCATGAAGGAGATGGTTCGGACCAAGCCCTCGAGATGTCCTCCGGCAACGCCAAAAAGGTTCCCGGCCGAGCTTCTCATACTGAAGGCCGTATCGCTGGGTTCCGGGTCGAGGCTGTTCATATCGATGCCAAGCAACCGGATCAGTTTTACCAGTTCGCGGGTTGTAATGACCGCATCAACATTTAGCGCGATGCCATCTTTCATGCGGTCGGTGCTGGCTTCGTGTTTTTTCGAGGTGCAGGGCATTACCGATACGACAAATACATTCTCGGGCTTCTGGCTGGCAGAACTGGTGATATAATTTTTTATCAGCCGTCCCATACTCTGCTGGGGTGAGGCGGCGGTCGACAGGTTGGGTAATAATTTGGGTTTGGATTCCTCCACAAATTGCACCCACGACGGGCAGCAGGAGGTTAACATGGGCAGTTTTCCATTGTTGTTCATCCTGTCAATGAAGGCTGCCGCCTCCTCCATGATGGTAAGGTCGCCGGCCATGGAGGTGTCGAAAACCTGATTGAATCCCATTTTTTTAAGGACTGCCCTCAGCAGGTTCAGCACATCTTTACTGGCCTTGATGTTTAACGCCTCGGCAACGGTTGCGGGAACGGTAGGCGAGAATTGGATGACAGGGAACAAGTCATGGTTGTTCAGGGCATCCAGGACCTTCTGGAAATTTGATTTTTCGGTAAGGGCTGCTGTTGGACATACCATGATACACTGGCCGCATTTCACGCAGGTCTGCATATTCAGCCCCTTGTTGTAGGAAGTTCCGATCCTGCTATCGCTGCCGCGGCCAACCACGTCAATGGCAAAGGCACCGATCACCTCGTCGCAGATGCGGATGCATCGCCCGCATAGCAGGCATTTTGCAGGATCCCTTTCAATGGAGCTGCATGCCTTATCGATCTGGACCTGCTGCCGCTTGCCATGATATTTCCGCTCCCTGATATTCATTTTGGAGGCAAGATCCTGCAATTCGCAGCTTCCGTTCCTGACACAGAAGAGGCAGTCGTCGGGGTGACTGGCAAGCAAAAGTTCTACCAGTATTTTCCTTGCCTTGAGAACCCTGGGGGAATGGGTCTTGATCTTCATCCATTCAGTTACCTGATGTGAACAGGAGGGGACAAGTTCCGCCACGCCGTCAACTTCCACCACACACATACGGCATCCACCGGTTGGACTGAAGCCCTCCATGTAGCACAAAGTGGGCACGTGAACGCCGATACGGTCGAGGACATTTTTAATTGTTTCACCCCGTTTTGCAGAAACCTCCTGGTCGTTTATCTCAATGTTGAATTGCATCAGTTCTGTTATTTGAAGTAAATGGCGTTGAACTTACAGCTGTCGAAGCAGATACCACATCCGGTGCATTTTGACTCTACGATGAAATGAGGGAGCTTGACACTTCCGATGATGGCATTTTCAGGACATTTTTTCAGACATATGTTGCAGCCATTGCAGGTTTCAACATCGATATAGAAGGTCCTCAGGTCATGGCAAACCCCTGCGCTGCACTGGCGGTCAAAGATATGCGCTTCGAATTCCTCCCTGAACCACTTCAGCGACGACAACAAGGGATTTGGCGCATTCCGGCCCAGTCCGCACAGGGATGTGTCACGGATCACCTCTGCCAGGTTTTCCAACTCAACCACCCCCTTGAATCGTTCCAGGGTTTCATGTGAACTGTCCTCCCTGGGTCTGCGCGTAATCTCTTCCAGGATGTGTACCATCCTCCGGGTGCCTTCCCGGCACGGGATACATTTTCCGCAACTCTCCTTCTGGAGAAATTCAATAAAATATTTGGAAAGGTTGACCATGCAGGTATTTTCGTCCAGAATGAGGATGCCCCCCAGGCCAAGGGAGGAACCTATCTGCTGCAGGGTTTCATAACCAATGCAGGTCTCCAGGTCTTGCTCGGGGATACAGACACCCGATGGTCCGCCGAACTGAACGGCTTTTAACAGTTTTTCCTCTTTGATACCTCCCGCTATTTGATACACCACTTCTGAAATGGTTATCCCCAGCGGGATTTCAATAAAACCTGTATGACGCGATTTTCCGGCAATACTGAAAACTTTGGTGCCGCGGCTTTGTTTGGTGCCGATCGATTTAAACCAGGATGGTCCGTTTTCCAGGATCGATGGGATATTGGCAAGGGTTTCAATATTATTGACAATCGTCGGATGGCCGAATAATCCTTTTTCGGCGGGGTAGGGGGGCTTTGTTTGTGGAATACCCCGTTTCCCTTCAAGGCTGGCGATCAGGGCGGTTTCTTCACCGCATACAAAGGCGCCGGCTCCCTGCCGGATATGAATGTTCAGTGTAAAGCCGCTGCCGAATATGTTTTCACCGATGAATCCATATTCCTTTGCCTGGCTAAGCGCCGTTTCAAGAAGCAGCATCGATTGTTCATAATCCGAGCGCACATAAATATAGGCATTGCTGGCCCCGATGGCATAAGCGGCAATGGTAATGCCCTCCACCACACGGTGAGGATCAGCTTCGATGATGGCCCTGTTCATAAAGGCTCCCGGGTCGCTTTCATCGGCATTGCAGACCAGGTATTTCTGATCGCTGCCTGTTCCCAGGGCTAGCGCCCATTTCCTGCCGGTAGGATAGCCACCGCCTCCTCTCCCGCGAAGTTCACTCTGGTCAACAATCTCACAAACCTTGTCGGAGGTGTAGTTCAGGACGGTCTTGTACAATGACCGGTAACCGCCAACGGCAATATAATCGTTGATGGAATAGGGCGATATGATCCCGGCATTGCGAAGCAGGTTCCGCTGCTGCCTGGCAAAAAATGGCAACTGATAAATGTAGGGCATATTGGCCCAGTCTTCGTGCCCTTCATGCTTGTACTGACCCAGCACCGAATCTTCGGCTACAACATGGTGAAAAACAGAATCCAGGATTCCTTCCACCTGGTCCTCCGTAGCATGATGAAACGCAATTCTTGTCTTGCCCGGCAACTGGACATCCAGCAGGGGTTCTGCTGAACACAGACCAATGCACCCAACCCTGATTACCTCGGCATCCAGGTTGTGACTTTCCAGATAGGCTTCAACAGCGGAATATGTTTTTCCTGCCCCTGCGATCATCCCGCAAGTTCCCATTCCGACAAAAATGACAGGATGGCTGACTTTGTCACGTTTTATTTGTGCAAGCCGTTCAGTATTGGCCTTGTCAAAAATATTGGAATAACTCTTCAGGATCTTTTCGACCAGGAATTCCTTGTTTTCAGAAGCATTCAGAACGGCCATCTTATACTGTTTTTTCTTTAAGGGATTGAATGATGCGGTTTAATCCTTCGGGGGTTACATGGGGATAGAAAATATCATTGACACGTAAAACAGGGGCTGAATCGCAGGCGCCCATGCAGTTAACGATTTCCAGGCTGAATTTTTTATCCCTGCTGGTACCGCCAGCCTTCACCTTGAGCTGCTTTTCCAGCTCGCTGAGATAGGTGGTGGAACCAAATAAATGACAGGCGGTGCCTCTGCAAATCCTGATATGAAAAGCACCAAGGGCCTTAAACCTGAACTGGTCATAAAATGCCGCTACACCGAACACTTTATTAACAGGCATGCCGAGGTAGTCGCCGACCTCCGTCAGCATCTCATCCGTCAGATAGCCCGTTTCCTTTTGCAGTTCCTGCAGGATAGGCAGCAGGCTGTCTTTCTTGTTCATGGGATACCGGACAAGAATTTTTTCGAATATTTCTTTCATGGGTTTTCAAAAATTCAATATCTGCTTTACAAAAATAATGTTTTAATCTTAATAATGACATTTTTAATTGTGAAATATTTAGCAATGTGAATTATTAAACAACCATACTGGGCCATGTTTTTAAGAATATTTTTGACGGATTGGCATATAGAACCGCAGATATTCATAAATTTGACCAACATAACCAACATATGCCCCTCGAACCTCTTTTTTTCATCTCCCATAACGCCTGCGTACGATGTTATTCCTGTGTCAGGATCTGTCCGGTTAAGGCTATCAGGGTAGATACCAGTACTGAAAACCCCTCCATAATTCCCGAGCGTTGTATCGGTTGCGGCAGTTGTTACCGTGCCTGCTCCCCGCTTGCCATTTCCTACCGGAGTTCGCTCGAGGAAGCCCGGAGCCTTTTATCTTCAGGTGAAAAAGTTGCTGCCATCTGCGATCCGACCATCTCCGGCGAATTTCATGACATTACCGACTACCGCAAGTTCGTCGAGATGATCCGCCAGCTGGGATTTACCTATGTCAGTGAAGCCTCCTTCGGCGTTGACCTGGTTGCCGGAAAATACAAGGAGCTGTTTGATAATTTCAAGGGAAAATACCACATTTCAGCCAACTGCCCTGCCGTTGTCTCCTTTATTGAAAAATATTACCCCGAACTCGTCAATAACCTGGCACCTATCGTTTCCCCCATGGTGGCGGCCACCAGGGTCCTCCGGCAGAAGTACGGGCAAGAGATAAAGGTCATCTTTATCGGACCCTGTATTGCTACCAAGGATGAGGCGCTCAGGTTCGAAGGCGATGCCAGGGTTGATTCGGTATTGACCTTCGTCGAACTCAGGCAGCTGTTTTCCGAGTTCAACATCCGGGAGAGCCAGGTTGAATTTTCAGAATTTGACGCTCCGCTTGGGCACAAGGGTTCGCTCTACCCGATCAGCAACGGTGTGCTGCAGGCGGTTGACATCAGTGAGGACTTACTTACCGGCAGCGTGATCACCACCGAAGGCCGGAACAATATGCTGGATGCCGTGAATGAGTTTGACACGCGCATCGAGCTGATAAAAAGGAATTTCAATATTTTTTATGATGAGGGCTGTCTGATGGGGCCCGGCACCTCCTTCGGGGGGGAAAAGTTTTTAAGAATGTCGCTGGTTACCGAATATTCAAACAAACGGCTTACCACGTTTGACAAGGAGACCTGGCAACAGGAGATTGCCTCCTTTGAAAATCTCAGCCTTGACCGGGAGTTTTCAGCCGATGATCAGCGTCTTCCGGTGCCGGAGGATGAAAAGATCGAAGATGTGCTGAAAATGATCCACCGGGAGGGTCAGCTTCATAATGAAATCGGTTGTGAGGCCTGCGGATATTCAAACTGCCGCGACCTGGCCATTGCCATCTCGCAGGGGCTGGCCACCACCGAAATGTGCCATATCTACAGCGGGCAAAACCGGCAGGAGTATATTCGCACCCTTCGCCATGCCAACGACAGTCTGGCAAGGACTAAAATTGCCCTCAGGGAATCTGAAGAAAAGGCCAAACATGAACAGGAGGCCCAGAAAGAGTCGGCAGAGATCATCTCGATCATGCTCCAGAATTTGTTGTCGGGGGTGGTCATCGTGGATGAAGAGCTGAAGATTTACCAGTCGAACAAGGCCTTCATCCGGATCGTGGGGGAGGAGGCTGCCCTGATCGACGAGGTGATCCCCGGACTTGTGGGCGCCGACCTGAAATCATTGCTTCCCGTTCATTTTTACAAGATGTTCTCCTATGTGCTCTCTTCGGATGAATCGATTGAAAATAAAGATGTTCAGTACGAGGATAACAAACTCGGGGTTTCTATATTCCCCATCAGGAGCCATAAATATGTCGGGGGAATCCTGCGCGACATGTACACGCCGGAGGTACGCAAGGAACAGATCATCACCCGTTTGACCGAGGTGGTTGACGAAAATTTCGATATGGTGCAGAAAATCGCCTACCTGCTGGGGGAGGGTGCCTCCAAGACAGAACAGATGCTCAACTCGATCATCGATTCTTATAAAAACCCGCCTAAAAAATGACCCTTCCGAAGTGTTCCGGCCCGTTTTCTTTCTCCCGCAATCAATCTCGTGTAACCAGTCGCAATAACCAAACCTGACCCAGTGGACGAAAAATTTTTCATCGAGGTTAACTGTCAGCAGAAATGTCATGGCGAAGCACGTGTCTGTGGCGATGTGTTTATTTCCAGGAGGGTCAAGGAGGAGGGGAGGATTATCGTGGTCCTGTCGGACGGGATGGGACACGGCATAAAAGCCAATATGCTCGGGATCCTTACCGCAACGCTTGCTGTTAACTTCACACAGGAGCATAAGAGCGTTCAGAAGATCACCGAAATCATCATGAAGACCCTGCCCGTCGACAGTGTTAAACAGATGAATTATTCCACCTTTACCATTGTGGAGATCGATGTGGAGGGGGAGGTTTCCATCCTGGAATATGAAAATCCAAAAACCATGATCCTGCGGGGTGCCCATTTGTTTGAACCTGAATGGAACTGCGTGGTACTGGAGGGTGAACGCTATACGGGGAAGGAGGTGCTGACGACTACCTTCAAGCCGCAAAAGGAGGACAGGATCGTGTTTTGCTCTGATGGTGTTACTCAGTCGGGACTTGGCAGCGATCGTTTCCCGATGGGATGGGGTCCCGAGAACCTTCAGAAATTTGTCGAAGAATCCATCAGGGAGGAGCATGATATCTCCGCTGTTAAATTGGGTACCAAAGTGATCAATAAGGCGAATCAGAATGATTTTTTCCACCCGAGCGATGATATCAGTTGCGGGGTGATCTATTTCAGGGATCCGCGGAAACTGATGATTTTTTCGGGCCCCCCGCAGGATACACGTAATGATGAAATGTTTACCGGGCTGCTGCGCCAGTTTGCCGGAAAAAAGATCGTTTGCGGGGCGACAACGGCCGACATGCTGGCCCGCGAGTGGCAGGAGGAGATTACCGACAGCAAGGTCATGCTCGATCCAGAACTGCCGCCGGTTTCCTACATGAACGGTGTCGACCTGATAACGGAAGGGATCCTGACCCTGAGCAAAGTCAGTGAACTGTTGAAAAAATACAACAACAACTACCTGCTCGGGCGCGGCCCGGCAGATGAAATTGTGCGCTACCTGCTCGACAGTGATGAGATTCACTTCCTGGTAGGCACCAACATCAATGTGGCGCACCAGGATCCTACCCTGCCCGTCGAACTGGAACTCAGAAGAACGGTGGTTCACCGCATCGCACGTACCCTGGAGGAGAAGTATTTAAAAGAGGTGACCATGAAATTTTATTAATGTGATTTCATGACATAAAAAGGCCTGCCGGATCCACACCCGGCAGGCTTGAAACAACACGTACTAACCAAAAGAACTAACTATTGTATTCAGCAACAATGTCTTTTACTCCATCGGGGGAGACTCTTCCGTAAACTTTTTCGCCTACGAGTACCACTGGCGCCAGGCCGCAGGCACCCACACAACGCAGGCAGCTAAGCGAAAATTTGCCGTCGGGAGTGGTTTCACCCACCTGGATCTTCAGCACTCTCCTGAACTCTTCCAGTACCTTCTCGGCTCCACGCACATAGCATGCAGTTCCAAGGCATATGGAGATGGGATGTTCCCCTTTGGGCAACATGGTGAAAAATGAGTAAAAGGTCACCACGCCATAAACGTGTGCGACCGAAACATTCAACTCTTTTGCGATCACTTCCTGCAGTTCCGCCGGCAGGTATCCGAAGATACTCTGGGCCTTGTGCAGGACATTGATAAGTTCTCCCTTGTCATTATTAAAGAATTTGCACACATCTTTCAGTTCCTGCAATTTTCTGTCCGATAATTTTATCTTTGCCATAATTTTGTTTTATTTCGCTGTTTAGCCAACTCGCTTTTTCGCTGTTTTATTCTTCCACGTATGTTCCCGCACTCTTGTCAAAATAATGGGTGTGCAGCAGGTGATGCGATTTTTCGCTCAGCGGTTTGCCTAGGAATTCCTTATAAAGTTCGATGATAAATGGATTCTCATGTGATTTCCTGATCGGTTTGCCGGCATCTTCACGATAGATAGCTGCGGCACGTTTTTTAATAATGTCGGAATCACCATGATGGAAGGGCTGACCTCCGCCACCGATACAGCCGCCGGGGCAGGCCATGATCTCGATGGCATGGAACTGGCTCCGGCCGGCCTGAACATCTTCCAGAAGTTTACGGGCATTTCCCAGCCCATGCGCAATGCCTATGTTTATGGGTAACCCGGCAAAATCGAGAGTGGCGTGGCGCACGCTTTCCAAACCGCGCAGTTCGGTAAACTCGACCTTTTCAAGCTTTTTGCCGGTATAGAGTTCGTATGCCGTACGGCAGGCGGCTTCGATAACCCCGCCGGTATTGGCGAAGATAACGGCAGCTCCGGTTGATGCTCCTAACGGATTGTCGAACTCCTCGTCCGGCAGGCTGTTGAAATCGATATTGGCCGATTTGATCAGGTGGGCCAGTTCGCGGGTTGACAGTGAATAATTCACATCAGGATCGCCGTTCACCTTGAATTCATCACGCTGGCATTCATATTTTTTGGCCAGGCAGGGCATGATCGAAACAACGATCATGTTTTTGCGGTCGATGCCCAGTTTCTTTCCGAAGTACTCCTTGGCAATCGGTCCGAACATCTGCTGGGGCGATTTGGCTGTCGAAGGCACATCCATCAGCTCGGGAAAGTTGTGCTCAAAGAAATTCACCCAGCCCGGGCAGCAGGAGGTGAGGATAGGCAGTTTTACAGTCTGGTCACCCTTAAGGTAACGGGTAAGACGGTCGAGTAGTTCGCTTCCTTCCTCCATGATCGTCAGGTCGGCAGCAAAATCGGTGTCGAATACATAGTCAAAACCTAGTCGTCTGAGTGCTGCGACCATCTTACCCGTTACAAGAGTGCCTGGCGCAAGGCCAAATTCCTCGCCAAGGGCGGCACGGACGGCAGGTGCTGTTTGAACAACAACTGTTTTGGCAGGGTCTGCCAGTGAATTAATCACGTTGCGCGAGTGGTCAACTTCGGTCAGGGCACCGGTAGGACAAACAGATACACATTGTCCGCAGTAAGTACAGGGAGATTTCTCGAGATTCATTTCGAATGCCGGAGCTACCACTGCCATAAACCCTCTGTTGACGGCAGAAAGCGCACCTACCGTCTGTACTTCATTACACATCATTTCGCATCGTCTGCACATGATGCATTTATCAACATCCCGGATGATGGCAGGCGAAGTATCCTTGCGGTATTTCGACTGTTCGCCCTGGAAAGGTATTTCACGTACGCCAAGTTGCTGTGCCATGTTCTGGAGCTCACAACAGCCCGATTTGGCACAGGTAAGGCATTCAGCAGGATGATCGGAGAGAATTAACTCCAGAACCGTGCGGCGCGCGTTTAATACCCTTATGGAGTGGGTGTTGACAACCATATCCTTGGCTACATTGGTGGAACAAGCCGGAGCGAGATTTCGCCGTCCCGCGACCTCAACCACACAAATGCGGCATCCGCCCGGACGATTTTCAATGTTCATGTCTTCAAGCTGAAAGTAGCAAAGGGTAGGTATATCTATGCCAATTGTCTTGGCAGCCTTTAATATCGTTGTGTCTTTTTCGACCTCAACCGGTTTTCCGTCGATGGTCAGTTTTACCATTTCCATGTATTCCTCCTGTTAATTAATAAAAATTGCATTGAACTTACATTTCTCCATACAAGCGCCGCATTTTATGCATTTTTCCTGGTCAATCAGGTGAGCCTGCTTGCGTTCACCGGCGATTGCATCGACCGGACAGTTTCTGGCACAAAGGGTGCAGCCGATACAATTTTCAGCATTGATAATGTATTGCATCAATGATTTGCAGTTCCCGGCGCGACATTTTTTATCGACCACATGCTCCAGGTACTCATGCATGAAGTTGTCCATCGAGGAGAGAACCGGGTTTGGAGAGGTCTGTCCGAGTCCGCACAGCGAAGTATCCTTGATGACATGGCTGAGGTTTCTCAGTTTGTCAAGATCTTCCATGCTGGCGTGACCCTGGGTTACCTTCTCAAGCAATTCAAAAAGCCGTTTGTTCCCGATCCTGCAGGGCGAACATTTGCCGCATGATTCTTCGACGGTGAATTCAAGGTAGAATTTGGCCATTCCCACCATACAGTCGTCTTCATCCATGACGATCATGCCGCCCGATCCCATCATCGAACCGGCTGCAATCAGGTTATCGTAATCGATGGGGGTATCCAGATCTTTTTCGGTGAGCATGCCGCCAGAGGGGCCTCCTGTTTGAACGGCTTTGAATTTGCGGTCGTTCTTGATGCCGCCGCCGATTTCAAAGATGATCTCGCGGAGCGTTATACCCATCGGGACCTCAATAAGACCCACATTGTTGATTTTTCCGGCAAGGGCAAAGACCTTGGTGCCTTTTGACTTGGCTGTTCCGATGCTGGCAAACCATTCGGCACCCTTGAGGATGATCGCGGGAATGTTGGCATAGGTTTCGACGTTGTTAACGTTTGTTGGTTTGCCGAGAAATCCGGATTCGGAAGGGAATGGCGGTTTAACGGTAGGTTCACCACGGAGTCCCTCCATCGAGTGGATCAGGGCGGTCTCTTCACCGCACACAAAAGCGCCGGCACCGTAGCGGATCTCGATGTCGAAATTAAACCCCGTTCCCAGGATGTCTTTTCCGAGTAATCCATATTCACGGGCCTGTTTCATGGCAATTTTCAACCGTTCAACGGCAAGCGGGTATTCGGCACGGATATAGATAACACCCTTGTCGGCGCCGGTAGAATAACCATTGATGGCCATGGCTTCGAGTACTGTATGGGGGTCGCCTTCGAGAACCGACCGGTCCATAAAAGCGCCGGGATCTCCTTCGTCGGCATTGCAAACCACATATTTCTGGTCAGCTTTTACCGCACGGGTGATCTCCCATTTCAGACCAGTCGGGAATCCACCGCCGCCACGGCCGCGAAGTCCCGATTTCTTCAGAATTTCGATCGTGGCTTCAGGGGTGAGTTCTGTAAGGACCTTGCCAAGCGCCTGGTAACCGTCGCGGGCGATGTATTCATCAATGTTTTCGGGATTGATAAAACCACAGTTGCGTAAAGCAATTCTGATCTGTTTCTTATAAAAACCCATGTGTTTGGAGTCGCTTTTGAATTCCTTGGTCTCCGGATCCTGGTAAAGTAAACGGTTTACCCTTCTCCCTTTGATAACGTGCTCTTCAAGGATTTCTGCACAATCTTCCGGTTTGACCTGGGTGTAAAAGGTATTGTCGGGCATCATTTTAACAATCGGCCCCTTTTCACAAAAACCAAAACAACCTGTCTTGATGACCTGAACCTCGGTTTCAAGCCCCTTCATGTTGATCAGTTCCTGGAAATTTTTCAGTATTTCTTCGCTTTTTGAGGCATGACAACCAGTTCCGCCGCAAACAAGCATATGATATTTAATTTTTGCCATCTGATTATTCCCGGATTTTATTTGTTATCGATCGTTTCGTAGTTTACCGGGATGATCCCGTCAACCAATTCATTGTTCAGGATATACTTGTCGATGATCTTGCTTGCCTTTTTTACATCGACATAGCCAAAGGTGATCGGCTCATTTCCTGGTTTTGTGATTTCCACCGTAGGTTCTGCATAGCAGTATCCCATGCACCCGGTTTGGGTGACCACAGCATCAATGTTGCGTTTGGAAAATTCCTCGATGAATACTTCCATGACCTCTTTTGCCCCGGATGCAATCCCGCAGGTGGCCATGGCAACCTTTACCTGGATGCGTTTGTCAGGATCATTGCTTTGTTCCCTCAGGTCAATTTTGGCTCGCAGTGAATCCTGCATCTTCTTTAAGTCGGCCAGTGATTTGATTTTTTCCATACTCAGTTTTATAATATAATTTTATGAAGCCAGCGCTACGCCGATTTCGTTTAGATTCTCAGTGATCATCTCGCGGAGGTAATGATATACCAGCGGATCGTTCAGCGGTACATCGCCCAGGGCTTCCTGTACCTGCTTCGTCGAAAACCGGTACTCCTGTCCGTCTTTGCAGTGGGAATAGTTGAATCCGATCTCAGGATTGGCCGTTACAGTAAGTAAAACAGCCCCGGGAATATCGCCCAGAACCGGTCTGTCAAGATGGTTCAGAACAAATTCGGCAGTTACCCGGGTCCCTTTTCCCACCTGACTTTCGATGGTAAAACAGCCCCCGGTCCGTTCGGCATTCTGCTTAAGTAATGACAAGCCCAATCCTACTTTCCGGGTTGTCCTGGTTGTGAAAAACGGATCGGTTACCCTCTTTACCATTTCAGTTGTCATCCCCGTTCCATTGTCGGTAAACTCAACCCGTAACAGGTTTTCATGCGTATTTTCAACAATATCAAGGGATATGAAATCCGCCTTGGCGCTGATCGAATTTTGAAAAATATCCAGGATGTGCATAGACAAATCTTTCACGGCAAAATTACAATTTCTCGTTGTTATAATATTAACTTTGTTAATAAATTAACAAATTAGTTTAAAATTTTAGCATTCCGGGCACCATTTTTGTGCAGGGTTTTCCTGATCTGGTCAAAACCCGGGCTTTCCATTTCAAACAGGGTGATCCGGGTGCCGATCTGGTAAGGGTAATGGGCATCGGATCCGCTGATAAGGCTCTTTGACAATAATTCCGGGTGGAGCTGTAAAAAATTTCCGGGTTCCTGAAACGGTGAAATTTCCAGGGCATCCACCTGCAGATCAGGAGGGAGAAATCCCAGCTGCGCATACAGGCTGAAGCGCGCCTTGTCGGCGTGTGCCGGGATAAACAACCCGTTGAGCCGGTGTACCATGGCCTCCACCTGATCGATACTCTGGTTCAGAGCGGAGATCAGCAGCCGCTTCTCTTCAAAAACGATGTTGTTGGCAGCATCAACGGCAACCTGGTAGCCAAACTGAAGGACATCATTCAATATATCCGGCAGGTTTTCATCAAGATAACATTGAAACTCGCCAAGCTGTTCTTCGGTTTCAAAGAAGGCTAGGCAATGGACCTCCTCGCGGGTCGTAACCTCTGCCCCCGAAAGTACCATGATATTCTGGAAGGCACCCAGCTCCCGCACGGCGGCACATTGCCGTGTGCTGTTGTGGTCGGTGATTCCTATGATATCCAGTTTCATCTCTTTCGCTTTGGCAATAATGGTATCGGGACTCATCTCCAGGTCGCCGCAAGGCGACAAAACGGTATGTATATGGAGGTCGGCCCTGAAGGTGTTCATCGTGGGTTCAGCAGCTGGTAAATTTTTCCGGTTATTTCAAATGCCTCCTCCGTGGTTGTCAGCACGGGAATCTCCTCGGTATTGCTGTGCTCCAGCATATCTTCCTCAGGCTGGTATCCTTTGACGATCACCATGGCCGCAAGTTCTTTGAGCGACGCGATGGCCATTACGTTTTTATGGGTTTGCAGCGTGATCCACACCTGCCCGGAGGTGGCATGTCCCATGACATCGCTGAGCAGATCGGAGGTATATCCGCCGGAAACTTCGCGATCGAGCCCGCGTAACCCGCCAGATATCTTTAATCCCAGTTGTTCAGCCAATTCAGAAACTTTCATCTTGTTATGCTTTTGATGGTTTTTAGTTAATTTCGTTGATTTCGTCCTTGAGACTGTTTTTATCGAGTTTGTTTTCGCTCCAGATCGACTGCATGATACTGACCGACTCCTCTATCTCCAGCATCTCATTTTGCTCCAGGATCTTCTGGACGAAGATGCATTGCTTGATAGTTGCCTGGTTCTGAACCACATCTTCCGAAAGAGACTTGCAGGTCGGCGAGCCGCAAATACCGCAATCAACCTGTGGAAGCACCCGGTTTAACTCGTAAATCCGCTTCATTTTGATCATGGCTTCAGCGACGTTGTCGTCGAGTTTCATGATCGACCGGGGCTGGACCCTGTCAAGATGGATCAGTTCCCCCGGAAGATCAATTTTCAGGGGTTGTTCCTCCCCGGTGCGGTACTGCGTTTCTTCCAGAAGTTTGTCGCATTTCAGCGCGCGTTTGCGAAGTTTGTCAACGGTCATGAAACGGTTCCCCGGGCAAAGGATCCCCCCGGCGCAACTTTCGTCACAAGCACGGAGTTCAAGGAAATCTACACCTTCAATCTCCTCGTTTTCAACTTTTTCAAGGAATTCAATCACGTTGTTGATCTCGTCGATGGCAATGCTGCGGCTCTGGTCCATATGGTCAGCCTCGCCATGTGTGAGGCTCCAGCATACCGACTTTCCCGACAGGGTGGCAAACCCGGGGTCGTGGTTCTTCTCCTTTTTCTGGCGGAGGATCTTAAAGATTTTATTATAGAGGTAATTCATGTTGATCACCCCGTCGATCACCGATTTATCCTCGCCGACCGGACTCTTGACGGCTACGATTTTTGCCGCGCATGGGGTAACATAAAAGACCCCAATATCCGACGGATCGATCCCTTCTTCAACCAGCGTTTTTCGGGCATGCAGTGCCGTGATGTCAACAGGGGCCTTCAGCAGGATGATATTTCCCGTGAGGGTTGGAAATTTAACCTGGATCAGTCGGACGATGGCGGGGCAGAAGGGGGAGATTAACGGTTTCACCGTTTTGTGACCGGTGAAATATTCATTGAAGCGGCTGTTCAGAAATTCGACCCCCTGTTCCACCTCGAAAACATGGGTAAATCCCAGTTCATGAACGGCTGAGAGGATATCACCGGAGTTCACGCTGTCGGGAAACTGGCCGGTGAATACCGACGGTATCAGTGCAACCCGGGTTGAAAACTTATAGATGTTCTCAAAGTCATCCTGTTCGACGATGATGGCGCCAACCGGGCAAACCCGGTAGCATTCACCGCAATCGACGCACCTGTTGTCGTGAAGTTGCGCCTTCCCATGCGTAACGCGGATCGCCTCCGTAGGACAGATATTCATGCAATGGGAGCACCCGATGCAGATGTCCTCCCTGAATTTCAGGGCATGATGAAATTGTATGTGTTCTTCGCCAGCCATGGTCTATTTGTGGAAAAAGTTGGTGATTTCCACGCTTGTTCCCTTCCCGACTTCACTGGTAATGTCCAGCTTGTCGGCATTACTGTTCATGTTCGACAACCCCATGCCTGCCCCAAATCCCATCTCCCTTACCTCCGGTGTTGCGGTTGAATACCCTATTTCCATCGCCTTTTTGATATCAGGAATGCCGGGGCCTTCGTCGACCAGGGTGATCACGATCTTATCGGCATCGATCTCAACATAGATCACTCCCTTGTAGGCATGGGCCACAATGTTTACCTCAGCTTCATAAAGGGCCACAACAGTCCGTTTGATGACACTGCCATCCACGTTGAGCTGCTTCAGCCTTTTCTTTACTTCACTGGAGGGGTAGCCTGCCCTGGAAAAGTTACCTCCTTCAACCTGGTATTCGAAATGCATGGTTCGGGGAGTTAGATTAAAAAACAGGTTTAATCCCTGCATTGAAAAGAATTCCGCTTGCCTTGAACATCGAGTAGGGGCTTTGAATAATGGTAATCCGGCTCTCGTTGGCAATACTGATCATTTCATGGGTCACCCTTTTATTTCTCACGATGATGATGCAACTGATATCCGACATTTCGGCTGTTCTGATCGATTGTGTGTTTACCAATCCGGTCAGCAGCAGCAGGTTATCCGTTTTTACCGTAAGTACATCACTCATCAGATCGGAGGCAAATGCCATTTCAACCAGGCTCTCAAGGTTCTCATTTCCTGTAATGACAGTCCCCTCAATCAACCCGGCAACATCTTTTATTTTCATAAGGTATTTTACTTCTTGACATGGGTTAAAACCATGTGAAATCAGGGGGCAAAGATACGCATTCCAAAGATGCTATCCAAGGATTATATGTTATTTAATTCACAATGTTATTTAATTAACAATAAATTATTATTTGATTGTGTTAAGAAACAGGATTACTGTTAGATGCTGATTGAAATCAAACGCTGCAGATGTGGAATTATGAAATTTTGGAGGTCGTTATGGCTGCGTTTCCCCGAGAAATTCAGGGTAATTCACCACAGCAGGCCCATTAGGGCACACCAGAAAGGAAAGCCGGGATCAGGAGCCTGTGATGATAATTCTGAATCCGTTGCCATGGATATTGGCAATTTCAATTGCCGGGTCGGCCTTCAGGCATTTGCGCAGGCGCGCGATGAATACATCCATGCTGCGGCCATTGAAATAATTGTCATTTCCCCAGATTTTCTCGAGTGCATCTTTTCGAAGCAGGATGCCCTCCTTGGCTGTACACAGCATTTTCAGGAGACTGGCCTCCTTGGGGGAGAGTTGCAGTGTTATGTTGTCGTATGAAAGGGTACGCAGGTTGATGTTAAACAGGAATTTCCCGACAGGTAGCTCGTTAACGTCAGGTTCGGCCTCACTCCGGTTGTGGTTACGTTTAAGGATCGCGTGCAATTTGAAAAGCAGGACCTCCGAATCGAAGGGCTTGGTGATATAATCATCGGCCCCTGTCCGGAAACCTTCGAGCATGTCCTCTTTTAATGATTTAGCAGTCAGGAAGATAAACGGAACTTCACTGCTGGTTTTCTTGATCTCCCGGGCAAGGGTAAATCCATCCATTTCGGGCATCATCACATCCAGGATGCAGATGTGGAAGTGTTCTGATTTAAAAGCGGACAACCCCTGTTTCCCGTCAGCCCTGAGGGTCACTTCAAAATCGTTTAATTCCAGGTAGGACTTCATGATTGATCCGAAATTCGGATCATCTTCCACCAGCAATATCTTTATCTTCTGATCCATAACTTCCTGTGATTTATAAAATTCATTTTTTGATTTCCGGTATTTTTCGATAATCATGCTTCCCCGCCGGCGTTTTTCGCACCCGGCAAACTGATCTCAAACCTGCTTCCCTTGCCCATCTCACTGTTGATCTGGATCTCCCCGTGATGGGCCATCACGATGGCTTTGACATAACTGAGCCCGAGTCCGAATCCTTTAATATTGTGGATATTCCCGGAGGTCACCCTGAAAAATTTGTCGAAGACCCTTCGCTGGGTTTCCACCGACATTCCCAGCCCCCTGTCCTGAACGCCAAAGTAGAATTTTCCCGAACGGTTGTATGAGAAAATTTCGATCTCAGGTTTGACGATGGAATACTTGTTCGCATTGTCGAGCAGGTTGAGCAGGACATTTCTCAGGTGGTCCTCATCAACCTCGGCCCACGGGTTTTCTGCCTCCAGCCTGGTGACGATCGTCCCTTCCCGTTTCTCGATCTGGAGACGGTAGTGTTCCACTGCCTTTTCGATCAGATAATGCATGTCATTCAAGGTTGGCCGCAGGTGAAAATCACGGCTGTCGAGAAGTGCCATCTGCAGCACCTGTTCAACCCGTGTATTCATCCGGGTGTTTTCCTCCTTGATGATCCTGGTAAAGTTCCGGATCGTATCCGGCTCCGAGATCACCTTTGGGTTTGTAATGGAATCGGCAGCAATGGATATCGTGGCGATGGGGGTTTTGAATTCGTGCGTCATATTATTAATGAAGTCGGTTTTAATATCCGATATTTTCTTCTGGCGGATCATTACAACGATACTGGCACCCGACGACAGGATAATAATGAGGGTGAAGAGGATCGAACCAATCAATAACAGGGAAAGCGATTTGAGCACATGAGTTTTCTGGCCGGGGAAGTAAACCAGCAGCAGATCAGGTTTTTTAAAGAGGTCATTGGGGAAAAGGGATATTTTGTGTTCCGTATTGGCATAATTTGAATTAAATCCCGCCGACCTGATGGGGATGTGGTTTGTGTCGTTAGAAGGCGAAAGCACGGCAAATTCAAAGGGCAGATCGATTCCCTTGTCGGTAAACGATTTGCCAAGGGCAGCCTGCAACGTTTTCTTATTGATCCGCTGCTGGATTGGCGCAGGCTTCGTTTCAATGGCAATAGCCATTTGTTTGATGAAATCCTGGATCTTCCTGGCTTTGTTGTCAAGTTTCTGGAGGTTGTCTTCCCTGAGGATTTTCCTGTTTTTACTGCCCTTGTGCTGACGGTGCGGCACAGCCCTGAAAAACTGGGGCATCACGTACCTGACATGCCGTGAACCGTCTTTTCCTACCGTATCTAGAATAATCTCCGGCTCGCCCGCATTTTCCGACTGTGCCTGACCATAGTCGTTTACCGCCGGCTCCTGGGTGTTTAAATCCATCAGGGAGTCAATCTTGCGAAACTGGTCGTTCCACTCAAAGCTGAAATCATCCATTTCAGAGGGCGGCATCTCCTGGTAATACTGTTCCATGCTGACGGTCACCGAATCAATACCATGCTGGATGGGGACCACGTTGTACTGATAGGAGTAATGAATTACACCGGCCGGAGGTCCCTGCTGCTTGAATTGAGGAGGCGGGGGAGGTGGAGGGCTCTTTTTCATGGATGCCGGTATCTCATTCAGCGCCATAAGCGAGTCGAGCCTCTCCTTGATGGCCTGGGTGGTATCTTTCGTAAAGGCTTTGACAATCCGCATGATGCTGTCGCCTTCAAAATTCCTGCTGATGAAGTACATGTTTTCCCTGGTTTCGATTTTGTCGACCACGGTGCCAAGCGCATCGTTGACGCTTCGCGAAAACTGGGCCTCCTTGACCTGAAACGCATTGCGGATCCAGAAAAACTGTACGATGATGATCCCCAACAGGGAGATACAGATAGAGGCAATCAGGATATACAATAACCGCTTATTCATGGTACAAAAATAGGTAAAGGTTCCGGCCGATTACCAAGATTAACTTTTCATTAACCAACTTTAACGTTTTGTTAACATTTTCAACCACTTACCAGCCATAGATTTGCATTGTAAAACTTAATACAGGAGGACCCTATGAAAACAAACTCGATTAACCTTAAAACTGTCATGATTTGTCTGGTCGCGATCTCGATAGCTATCTTTACCAGCCGGCCTGTCTATTCCCAGGGAAATGTAAAAAAGGAGCCAGGAAAAAAAATTACAGTAAAAATTGTCAGCGATGACAATGGTAAAACGACGGTTACCGACACCACTTTTGAAAATCCAGACTCGAATATGATGGATTCCATCAACCGGCAGATTGAAAAGGTCATTGTGACGGGAAAGGGTGGCAAACATGGCCATTTCAGGGTTCATAACATGCCTGAAAGTTTTAACTATAACTTTGAAATTCCCGACATGCCCGAATCTCCTGTGAATATTGAAGAAATTGAAACATTAGGCAATGGTTCAGGAGAGGACCTTGAAGAATGCATGTCCAGGAATTTTGGCCAGGGGATGCATCAGCAGAGCTGCTGCTGTGGCGGCAAGGGTCAGACGCTGAATGACCTTCTCGGAGAAATTCCCATGGACCGGGTTACAGGCTATACGATCAAAGACAGGAAGAACGGCAAACGGATCATTATTGATCTGAAGGATGCCCCGATTTTTGAACGGCAAAACCGCGTGATCGTCATTCGTGATTCGGGCAATGCACGGCATGCCGGGAATGGCGCCAGACAACATATGAAAATATATATCAAAAAAGATAAGGATGGCGAGACGCAGGGCGATGATGACAATCAGGTTATTACCACACCTGCCCCACCGGCGCCACCTTCAGCAACTCCGGGACCGGAGACACCCAAAAAACCTAAAATCTAATTCCCTCGTTCTTTATACCTACATTTGTTAGTAATGTGCGCTAAACTGCCGTCTGATTAACGGCAGTTTTTTTTGTGCGCCGTGCATGGCGAATAACTTGACGGTGCGAATTCGTTATGGGGGTTTGTAGTTACCAACCATTAGCCAAGAGCAAGGGTGTCCATTGTGAGGTGGAATCTGAAGGAAGCTGGCGGCAAAGTTCCGACCCGAGGAACATGAACATTATCAGGCATATCCGATTGGATGAGTTTGCAAAACAAAACGAAGTCCAAAAACTACACGGAGATCGGAGTGTAAATAATGCGGGTACATGGAACGAAGGTTATTTGTCTTACCACGGGAGGTCTCACAGACGTGAAGAAACGAAGTATGAATCACGGTTGCAAAAGATTTACTGTGAGAAGTCAGCCGAGATCATAGTACCGGATTAACCGACGACATCCGGGAAGGATCGAACCTTAAGAAGTGAAAGTCAATGAATGTTACCGAATGAAGGGAGGAAAGCAGAAAATATCGAAAGATACCTGCCAGCAGACAGATAGGGCGGAACCCGAAGTTTATGCTGGAGGGCAGACCTACATTAGGATAACTGAAAACAACTTCACTAATGCAGAGCCAACGGATTATGGTCTGCTTGAACAAATCCTGTCTCCGACCAATATGAACCAAGCCTATAAAAAGGTAAAGGGGAATAAAGGGAGGGGAGGTAAAGACAAGATGGAAGTGGAATCCCTTGATATGGATTTGGAAAAGTTCTTTGATACGGTCAATCAGAGCAAACTGATAGAAGTATTATCAAGGACGGTAAAAGATGGGCGGGTGATCTCGCTCATCCATAAGTACCTCCATGCAGGAGTGGTAGTGCGGAATAAGTTTGAAGAGACCAATGTAGGTGTCCCGCAAGGAGGGCCGTTGAGTCCGTTGTTGAGCAATATCATGCTCAACGAACTGGATAAGGAGCTTGAAAGGCGTGGACACCACTTTGTTCGTTACGCGGATGATCTGATCATCCTATGCACAAGCAAACGGAGTTCAGAGAGGACACTGGCGAATATCATCCCGTATATTGAGGAGAAATTGTTTCTGAAAGTTAACAGAGAAAAGACGGCAGTAGCATATATCTCAGGAATTAAATTTTTGGGATACTCCTTCTATGAAAATGAGAAGGGCGGACGACTGCGGGCACATCCAAATAGTATCGCCAGGATGAGAGAGCGGGTTAGAACGCTCACATCCAGAAACAATGGATGGGGAGATGCGAGACGGAAAGAGGAACTCAGACAGTACATAACTGGCTGGGTTAACTACTTCAAATTGGGAGATATAAAGAGTCTTTTGCTACATGTAGATGAATGGTATCGCAGACGATTACGGATGATTATCTGGAAACAATGGAAAAGGGTAAGAACCCGTTTACGGAATCTCATTATGCTTGGAATTGCAAAATTCAAAGCCAGGGAATATGCGAATA
>Ga0209697_10000571_pt1 | contig 60470 bp, 54 predicted proteins | sample AliMusrvi5mmetaG_FD_184115 | JGI IMG/M metagenome (GOLD analysis project Ga0209697, IMG submission 184115) | Freshwater lake bacterial and archeal communities from Alinen Mustajarvi, Finland, to study Microbial Dark Matter (Phase II) - Alinen... | ecosystem: Environmental > Aquatic > Freshwater...
AGGGAGATGGTGCTCTTTTTTTGGCTTGTTTGCTTTGATCAGAAAATGGCACGGCTTATACCTTGGCCAGCCTTTGGTAAATGGGTACCGATACCAGACTGAAAATGGCTTTTTTCAAGGCCAACTAACTAGCCTCAATCCGGCCAGGGGGTGGGGGGAATCACAAAGTACTTTTTACCATTTTCTGGCATAGAAGATGGTCGTGGATTTAATCCTGAATGTGAGGAGATGTTTGGCTCTTTTTTTCAGTAATTTTTGCTTGGGAAGCTGGCTTCAGCGGGAATATTTTCAATACTGCTTGATATTGAAATTAACTAGTACATCCGCGATGTAAAATCGAGAAATGTTTCATAGATGAAAATCCCTTTCTAAGGAGCAGGTCGTCAAGAAGCTTTACTTCTCTATGAGTTACAGCATAGAGGTCTCATCAACAACAAATGGAGGGAGTCGAAATGTTGAAGAAAATTACAAGGACTATCATCGGCGTTGGTCTGTTATTGGCAGGAAGCAACGGTTTAGTGTGTGCGGCAGGTGAGGATATTCAAAAAGAAATTGAAAGCCTCAAGGGTGCTCTCCCAAAATTTGCAATCCCCATGCGAGAAGTTGGTGACAGATTTCAAGATATGTATTTTGCGGCCGAGGGTGGCAATTGGGGGCTAACCGCCTATATGTCCAAATACATGAACAGTTCAATGAATCCCGCAAAAGTTACCAAACCCAAAGAGTACGCTGATTGGGAATCGTTTTACAACGGAGATTTTGCCAAGGTCAACAAAGCCATTGCCGATCAGAATTTGAAAGCCTTTAAGAAAGAATACAACGCTATCATCGCAACCTGTAATAACTGCCATGCCGGGATGGGGTATGGGTTCATCAAGGTTGTGAAACAAACAGCCCCAGCGGATAAGGGTATAGAATATAAACTATCTTCCAAGGCTGCAGACGTACCCAAATAATTGTGCAACTCCATCATTGTGGCCTGTCACGGAGAGAAGAGTCCAGACGGTGCAACCCGCTCGCTAACAACGGCTGGCTGCATCTTCAAAAACTTTACGTTCTAACCGTCAGTCTCTAACGTGACAGGTCTCCTCTCATTACAAATCTTTTTTATCTTGTGTTCATCACTGCCACCAAGAATATTTAAAATTAAGCAGAGCTAACTTCCGCTTATATAAAAGGAATCATGCTATGAATAATCGGATTGGTATCATTGCCTTAGCCTCCATTTTCATCAATGTATCTGCCTTTGCCGGCCCTCCTTTCCGCACTGACGATCCAGAGCCTGTTGAACACGAGCATTGGGAGGTTATTGTGGGCTCACAGGGAAGCTTCGACCGCGATGGCACCTCTTTCACCGCACCACATCTTGAGGTCAACTACGGTGTCTTGCCTGATGTACAACTTCACCTCATAGCCCCTTTTGAGTATGTGAAACCAGAAGGGCAAAGTTCCCACTATGGTTATGGTGATATGGAGTTGGGGGCCAAGTTTAGATTTATTCAGGAGACCGATTCTAGACCGCAGGTTGGCGTTTTCCCTATAGTTGTGCTCCCCACCGGCGATAAAGACAAAGGCTTGGGGAGTGGAGAGGTGCAAGCTTTCCTCCCCCTGTGGGCTCAGAAAAGTTGGGGTCCTTGGAAGACATACGGTGGAGGGGGATACTGGATTAACCCCGGTACAGACAATAAGGATTACTGGTTCTTCGGTTGGTTAGTGCAGCGTGAAATAACAAAATATTTCGCATTGGGAGTTGAATTGTACCACCAGACTCCCAATGTGGAGGGCGGAGAAAGTCGGACAGGATTTAATGTAGGCACGACTATCAATTTCAACGAAATGCATCACTTACTGCTTTCTGCGGGTAAGGATTTTTCAGGCTCTAATTATGCTTCTTTCTATGTGGGATATCAATTGACCTTTTAGCGATTGCTTGCACAACTTAGGGCATGGGTGATGTTGCCGGCAAGTCGCCCATGCCATGTCAAGATAGTAGAGAGAGTAGGCAAGCGGTTCGGAACCCGTGGGCATGTTTTTTTTAAGTCGCTAGTCAGTTTTTGCCTCTAGGCTGCAAAAAGGCAGGCTTCGACTTTTCGAATGAAAAAGCATTGCAAACAAACCTCATCCATCACGGAAAATGATCAAGAACTATAACCGTTATAAAAAACTTCTTTCCGCAGCCTTCTTCGCTAGCGGGATTATCCCCATCATCATCATTGCTACGGGTTCGATCTATAATTTCAGACAACTCTCGATCAATGATATCGAAGTGACGGCCCGACAGGTGGTCGAGCACCGCAATGATGTGATCAACACCTTCCTCGAGAGTCAGGTCAATTTTCTCTCGACCTTGATTAATCTCTATCCGCTCGAATATCTCAAAAAGAGGGATAATCTCAACGCCCTGTTTCTCGCCATTAACAAGGAAGGCAAGGAGAGAGAAATTGTCGACTTGCAGTTACTCGACACCAACGGCCTGCAAATTGGCTATGTCGGACCGTATCAGGAAAGGGTGCAGGGCAAGGACTACAAGGAGGTGCCATGGTTCAACCAGGTCCTCGTCCGCGGCGCCTATGTGAGCGATGTTTTCAGCGGCTTCCGCGAGTACCCCCATTTTGTCATTGCCCTCACTGACCCGCTGAAAACCTTTGTCATGAGGGCGACCATCAATTCCTATATTTTTAATTCCCTCTTGCACAGTGCGCAAATCGGATTAAATGGGGATGCCTTCCTTCTGAACTCCAATGGTGAATTTCAAACGCCAAGCCTGCAAAATGCTACCAGTTTGAATGCCGTGGAAATCAATATGCTCAAACATCACCCAGATACACAGATTGTCTCGGACGGTGACTATCTTTATGTCAGCAAATGGCTGAAAGGCAATATGTGGCTGCTGGTTGTCAAGACCCGTATCACCGACTCTTTGGCTGGATATTATAAATATCGCGACCGCATCACGCTCACTGTCGGTATAACCTGTGCTGTCTTTCTGCTCATCTCCATTGGCATAAGTAGATTCATCGTCACCAGGGTGGAGCGGGCGGACCGGGAACAAACTGCCCTGGATCAGCAAATGGCGCATATGGAAAAAATGGCTAATATCGGGCGCATTGCAACAGGCATTGCCCATGAGATCAACAATCCCCTGCAGATGATTCAAATGCAGGCAGGCTGGATCGAAGAACTTCTCCATGAGGAAAAATCGTTAGATATAAATAACTTGCATGAATATGAGGAGTCGGTGGCCAAAATTAAGCATCATGTCCATCGTGCCGGTACCATCACCCATCGACTGCTCGGATTTTCCCGAAAAATAAGCAGTGAATACGATGTCCATATCAACGAGTTGCTTCAGGAGACCATTTCCTTTCTTGAAAATGAAGCGCAGTCCAACAATATCACGCTCAACTTGCAGCTCGATGCAACCCTCCCTAAATTGCGGACCGATGGTGCCCAAGTGCAACAGGTGTTGCTCAATCTGATTGAAAACTCGCTTGATGCGGTCGGCTCGAACGGACAGATTGACATCACCACCTCTGTCATCGCCAAAGAGATCTGCATCCAGATTGCCGACAACGGTCCGGGAATTGATGCCGAGGTTTTGGCAAAAATATGGGAGCCCTTCTTTACCACCAAGGAGGCTGGCAAGGGCACCGGCCTGGGCCTTTCTATCTGCAGTGACATTGTCAATAAATTAGGGGGATCAATCATTGCGGAAAACAGACTACAAGGAGGCGCTCTTTTTACCCTCAAACTTCCTGTGAGAGGTTGATCGCTTACCAGACGGCCATGTATTTGCAACGGCCATCGGCCATGCAATGTGTCGTCAAATGCTCTTTTCAGGTTGCCACCTGTTACCGATTCCACACAAAAACACCTGCAGTTGCCACCCGTGTCACTTATTTCGCACATTAATTAATGTCTTTAATAACAAGATGTTAATCGAAGACCGTTGAAAGCTGTTCCTGATTATACACTTCATTGATACACTCTCTTGCCATCTCTCACCTTTCAGCTCGTTCGAATTAACAGGGCAACATCCCGTTATTTCTTGTAATTTTTTTTTCTTCTTTGCCTTGTTTAACTGGCCCCTGTCCTGCATTTCCAGATCATCGAACCTGTCTCTAATTGTGCTGGTAACTGCAAAAGACTATGACGAACGGCCATCAAAAATCATGCTCACCCAATGATCTCGAATATCTTGATCTGGAACAGGCCGCCATCATCTGTTGCGTTTCGGACGAGCGATTCAGCAAATGGATCGAAAAAGGTGTGGTTCCGGTCATTGATCGCAACGGCAAAAAGTTGATCCACTCGCATGATCTCATTCAGCATCTTATCCGCCATAACATTCCCATTCCTGACAGGCTGCTTCAGGGAAGCAACAAAAAGATCCTTTTTGTTCTGACAGATAACGATATTCCTCAGCCCGTTGCCACCGAGATCATCTGGGCTTTGTTTCGGCTGAGAAAACGGACTGCCTATATTTTTGACTTGGTCAGGTACGATACCAATGTCGAGCTGAAAATCATTACCTTACAGCCTGATATCATCGTCCTGCTGCTCCAGGAAGCATTCGACCAGGAACCTGAGAGAACTATTAGAAAAATGACCAACGGGGTCACTCCGGTCTACACATTTTCAACTGACCGAAAAATAGACCTCGAAATGCTTTTTTGTGAAAAATAAACTCCATGGGGAAGCGGTATAAAACACCACGCTGAGGGATGAAAAGATAAATTATATGCCACGTTATACTGTTCTAATTGTCGATGATGAAGAGGAATTCAGGGACATGACCGTTAAACGGTTAAACAAGCGCGATCTTGAAGCCGAGAGTGCGGCCAATGGCGACGTTGCCCTGGAAATGGTAGCGAAGAAGAATTACGACGTGATCCTGCTTGATGTCAAGATGCCGGGGCGGGACGGTATCGAAATTTTGCGAGAAATTAAAAAGATAGCACCATTGGCCGAGGTGGTGATGCTCACCGGCCACGCCTCGGTGGAGTCCGGTATCAACGGCATTAAATATGGGGCTTTTGACTATCTGATGAAACCAATAGATCTGGACCCCCTGTTTGAGAAGTTGAACGCCGCCTATGAACAAAAAAAAGCCCAGGAGGCGAAGGTCGCCATGGCACAAAGCAAAAGAGATATGGCCCGTCCGAGCTGACCGGAGGGGACCTTGTTATAAACCTAAAAAACAAGTTTGTATCGACAACAAAAGGAGAGAAAAATGAAGTTTTTTCGTGATCTGAACCAATTCATGGTAGCAGGGGCCAAGGCCCAGGCGCAATGGGAATTGGACATGTCCAACAACATCCTGCGCAGTCGTAAACGACTGCTGGTACTGGGCCTGCTGCTCATACCCGTCTTTCTTGGTGGCGTTGCCTTTGCTGATGCCGTCAGCCAAGCTTTGCCCGGTTTTATCGGTGGTAAAACGGCCTATGGTCCCTCCCATTACACCAATCTCATTTTCGGCGCCTCCGTTCTGGTCGGCGTCTGTGCCGGCCTGATCACCGGCTGCATCGGTGCCGGCGGCGGTTTTATCATCGCCCCGGCCCTGATGAGTGCTGGTGTTAAAGGTATCCTTGCCGTTGGTACCGACCTGTTTCACATTTTTGCCAAGGCAATCATGGGCAGCGTTCTCCACCGCAAGATGGGCAACATCTCGGTGAGTCTGGCTGTCACCTTTCTGGTCGGCGCTATCGCCGGGTCGACCTTGGGCGGCTATATCAACCGGAAAATCTATGATGCCAACCCGGTGTTGAGCGACACCTTCATCACAGGAATCTACGTTGTCATTCTGGGATTTTTGGCCTTTTACGCCATGAACGACTACCTCAGATCACGCTCTAAAAAGGTGGTTATTGAGGAGGGCGCCACAAAAATAGCCGAAGACATCGCCCCGATGGGGAAACGGATTCAGTCCATCAACATACCGCCGATGCTGACTTTTGACGAGAGCGTGACTCCGGGCGGCCGCAAGATTTCTTCAATCTTTCTGGTCATCTCCGGTTTCATCGTTGGCATGGCTGCCGCCATCATGGGCGTTGGCGGTGGTTTCCTCACCTTCCCGATCTTTGTCTACGGTCTGGGGGTCAGCTCCATGACCACGGTCGGTACCGACATCTTCCAGATCGTCTTCACCGCCGGCTATGCCTCCATCACCCAGTATGCAATCTATGGTTTTATTTTCTACACCCTGGCCATGGGCATGCTGCTCGGCTCCCTGATCGGTATTCAGGTTGGATCGATCGTCACCAAGGTCGTACCCGGCGTCACAATCCGCGGCTTCTACGCGGTCACGGTTACGGCCGGTTTTCTCAACCGGGTCTGCGCCCTGCCGGAAAAACTGATGAAAATGGGCTATGTCCAGCTATCAAAAAATTTCATCAATGTCATTGATCTCATTGGCAACGCCGGCTTTTTCATCATCATTACTGCCTTCGCGGTGTGGGTCTTCTGGTGCTTTTTCTCAAATCTTAAGGTCCTGAAAGGGGAGGTTCATTAATCATGGCAAGTACAACTCAATTAAAAACGCAGGGATATCTCATGCTGGTATCCTTTTTTGCGGTCCTGATCGCCATCTTCATGCCGCTGTTCCCAGGAACACAGGGCAATAAGGTCACTGGACTTGATTATCTCGACAACTTTTTCAATCAGCTGTCCAAAGGTTCAGCCTATTACATTGATGAGCAGATAAAAAAAGCTGAAAAGTACAATGGCCAGCAATTTGCGACCTCTTTGAAAATGAAATCTCCGGAGGAGGCCGCGGTGACCGCCAAACTCTTTGCCACCAATAAGATTGTGGCAACGGCTGAAGGCGATAAGGTCAAGGTCAGCGGCGATTTCGGCAGCATGATCACCATTATGCTGAAGGATGCTGATATCATGTATAAAAATGACGGCGCAGCTCTCAAAGCAAAATATGGTGTTGATGAGCGCCAGACCGTTTATTCCTGGTACCAGTCTTTGGCCGCCATGGAAAAAGACATGACCAAGGCCGGGAATTTTGCGCAGGCAAAATTTGTCAAAAACTGTATGACCAAGGCGGTTGAACCGGCCTATAATTACTATCAGGTTGAGGCGAAATCGGTTAAGGCAGAGATGTTTATGCTGATCGCGGCCCTGGCCTTTTACGTGATTTATACCATGTGGTACGGTTTTGGTTTGCTCTTTCTGTTTGAAGGTGCGGGGATCAAGCTGGATCATTGATTGACCCTTAACGCATGACATGATAAAAAGCTGCGGTAGGAATTTCCTGCTGCAGCTTTTTTTATGCCGTGACCATTATTGACCTCTGCCACCTTGCCTTGCGACCATTGCTCACGCACCATTTTCACTCGAAACCTTGATGCGGTGATGACCGATGCCGGGGAGCGTCAGTTCTTCTACGATAATTTTATCCGTAAGATCGAGGAAATGCTGCACTATGTCCCCTGAACAAGCCTTCAAACTCGAAGCAGCGCTCAAGATACACCTATTGCTGGTTGACGATGAGCCTGATTTCACTGAGGTTTTGTACAAGTATCTATCTCGCAATGGTATACAACTCAGCATTGCCGATTACTGCCGGGAAGCCCTGGAAACCATGGAATCCAGGACGGTCGATGTAGTCATCATGGATATGAATATGCCGGAGATGGACGGTATCCAATGTCTGCGCGCGGTCAAGGAGCGCTGGCCGCTGGCCGAGGTCATCATCCTCACCGGTCACGCCTCGGTACAATCAGGGCTCGCGGGCATGCAAAGCGGGGCCTTTGACTATTGCCTCAAACCTATTGATGTGCGTGAACTGCTCGAAAAAATCGAGTTGGCCGCCCAGAAGGCCTTGATCAATAAAGAAAACAGTATGGCTTCATAACCTGCAAAAGATGATTTTCGATCAGACGCACCACTAAAAAGCAGCAATAAATACCAACATAACAACAAGGATGCTATGCAACCCCTGTACAACCACATACGAACCCTGTTCTTTTTCCTCTGCGTGCTGATCCTTGCTGGATGCGTCAGTGCCGGGAAAGAATTCAATGTCCACATGGTGCCGCAGATTCAGGTCCAGCAAACCACCCGCGCCCAGATCGAGCAAATGTTCGGCCCGCCCTGGCGGACCGGGGTCGAAGATGGCAAGCAAACCTGGAGTTACGGGTATTATAACTATGGTGTGAGTGACACCCGCAGCAGGGATCTGGTGGTGCGATTCGACGGAACAGGCAAGGTGGTCTCGTACACTTTTAATTCTAACTATCCAGAAGATCAGAAACTTTAAAGCGAGGTGCACCGCTCTCCGCTGCCCAAGACCGCCCCCTCCAGGGGGCATCTATTCCCTCGCCAGAACCCTTCCCTGGCACCGGCAAAGCCGGGTCGTTTTCCCCAGATACCGAGCCCCCTCGCTGCTAGGTCGGATTGCTCCGCGCTCCGCCTACCCACCCGCGGATGCGGCCGACTCAATAGCAATATTTTCGCTGCGTAAAGAGATCAAAAGCTGGTTGGTAATAGGCGGTGGCAAGATCCGAGAGATGCAGTATGCTTTTTTGCCAGTTGAGTTTATACACCATCATTCATGAAACAATGATGAACCGCGCAGATGATAATAAGGGATAGGCGCAACCGCCACCGCTGTAGCGGCGACAATTGTCACCGTAAGGGGGAGAGTCTTTTGTTCTTCGGGTGTCTTGTCTATGCATAATTTATTGGAAATTCGAGAGTATATCGGCGAGGGGTATAGGCCCCTGGTGGATTTTGAGAACTGGCGAGTGGCGATGCTCAATTACAGTCCCGATCTGCTGCCGGAAAAGCTGACCCAGATGCAACGCCATAATGAGACCGACGAGGTTTTCATACTCCTGCAAGGCCGTTGCGTGCTCTTCGTCGGCGAGGGGGAAGAGACGGTCGGCCGCATGCATGCGGTGGATCTGGAGCCGGGCAAGGCCTACAATGTCCGACAAGGGGTCTGGCACACCCATACCCTGAACAGGGCGGCGAAGGTTTTGGTGGTGGAAAACCGGAACACCACCTATGACAACTCTCCTTTCGTGCCGTTGACAGCAGCGCAACAGCAGGAACTGGTCGGTAAGGCCCATTCCTTCTGGGCCAGCGTCGTCAACGGATGACCAGTGCATCCTCTTCGGCAAAAGAAAGTGAACGGTTCCCTGCTCTCGATTCGATATATTTTCGTTGTTTTTTCAAGGCGTGCCAGGGTTGTAAAGCAGATGCTGATCGAGTATATTTTACTTCCAGCCCCATTAAAGGTAGCCGAAAGCTGCCTTCCTCTTTTTCCAGCGCCAGAAAGGTACCTATATGAAAGCTCCCCTGAGTAAACGAACTAAATTTATTTTCATTACCGGCGGTGTCCTTTCCTCCCTCGGCAAAGGTCTATCCGCCGCTTCCATCGGTTCTCTGCTCGAAGCCAGAGGCTTGACCGTCACCTTTCAGAAGCTCGACCCGTATATCAATGTCGATCCCGGCACCATGAACCCCTTCCAGCACGGCGAGGTCTACGTCACCAACGACGGGGCCGAGACCGATCTGGATATGGGCCATTATGAACGCTATACCAGCGCGGTCATGGGCAAAAAGAATAACTATACCTCCGGCCGGATTTATTATTCGGTGATCATGAAGGAGCGGCGCGGCGAGTATCTGGGGGGGACGGTGCAGGTGATTCCCCATATTACCGACGAGATCAAAGAGGCCGTGCTTCAGCTTGACGGCAGCGCCGATATAGCCATCATCGAGATCGGCGGCACGGTCGGCGACATTGAGGGGCTGCCCTTCATCGAGGCCATCCGCCAGTTGCGCAGCGATTTGGGCAAGGACTATTCCCTGTTTATTCATCTGACGCTGGTGCCCTATATCAAGGCCGCCGGCGAGGTCAAAACCAAGCCGACCCAGCATTCGGTGAAAGAGCTGCTGGCCTCGGGCATCCAGCCGGATATCCTGATGTGCCGGTCCGAGTTGTTGCTCACGGCCGAGCTCAAGAAAAAAATCGCCCTCTTCTGCAACGTTGAGGCCAAATCGGTCATCTCCGCCGTTGATGTCGAGAGTATCTACGAGCTGCCGTTGCGTCTCCACAACGAGGGCGTGGATGACCGCATCCTCGAAAAATTGGGGATCTGGACCGGAGCGCCGAATATCGAACCCTGGGAACAACTGGTTCGCACCATAAAAAACCCGAAAGGAGTGGTGACAATCGGCATCACCGGTAAATATGTTGACCTGACCGAGTCCTACAAGAGTCTGCATGAGGCCCTGATTCATGGCGGTATCGCCAACGAGACCAAGGTAGCCCTGCTGTACATCAGTGCTGAGGGGCTTGAGGATGGCACGGAACTGGGGAAACTTGAGGAGTGCGACGCTATCCTGGTGCCCGGTGGGTTCGGCAGCCGCGGCATGGAGGGCAAGATTCGGGCCGTGACCTATGCCCGTGAAAAGAAAATTCCCTTTTTCGGCATCTGCCTGGGGATGCAGTTGGCGGTGGTGGAGATTTCGCGGAACATTGCGGGCATTGAAGGTGCCCATTCGGTCGAGTTCAATCTGGCCACGCCAAACCCAGTGATCTACCTGATGACCGAATGGTTCGACTTCCGCACCGGCAAGATCGAAACCCGCGACCAAAATTCCGACATGGGCGGTACCCTGCGGCTCGGCGCCTACCCCTGCACGCTCAAGCCCGGCACCTTGGCCGCCGCTGCCTACGGGCAGGAGACGATCAGCGAGCGCCATCGGCACCGTTACGAATTCAACAACGCCTACCGCGAGCGGTTGGAAGCGGCCGGATTGATCATCAGCGGCGCTTCACCGGACGGGAATCTGGTTGAGATTGTCGAGCTGGCCGATCATCCGTGGTTTCTCGGTTGTCAGTTCCATCCTGAATTTCAGTCCAAACCCATGAAGCCGCATCCCCTGTTCCGCGATTTCATCAAGGCCGCCATTACCCATAAGCAAGCAAGTACCCGCTGAGATGATGCAAACCGTAGAATTGAAGACCACCCCGTCCGGGCCGATCACCATTGGGCCGGGAGCACCGCTGTTGTTGATGGCCGGGCCCTGCGTGCTGGAGAGCGGTGACCTTGCCTGGGAAATCGCCCGTGAAATGAAGGCGATTACCGCCCGGTTGGGCATTTCCTATGTGTTCAAGGCCTCCTTTGACAAGGCCAACCGTACCTCGCTGGACTCCTTCCGGGGACCGGGAGCGGAAAAAGGTCTGCGTATTCTCGGTCGGTTGCGGGAGGAGGTGGGGGTGCCGGTGGTTTCCGATATTCACGAACCGGCTCAAGCCGAAATGGCCGCCGATTTCCTCGATATTCTGCAGATTCCCGCCTTTCTCTGCCGGCAGACCGATCTGCTGGTCGCTGCCGCTAAAACCGGCAAGGTGGTCAATGTCAAGAAGGGGCAATTCGTCTCTCCCTGGGATATGGAACATGCGGTCGCTAAGGTCCGCAGCGCCGGCGGTGAACGGATCCTGCTGACCGAGCGTGGCGCCTGTTTTGGCTACAACAATCTGGTGGTGGACATGCGCTCCCTGCAGGTGATGCGGTCCTTCGGCTGTCCAGTGATCTTTGACGCCACCCATTCGGTGCAGTTGCCCGGAGGCGCGGGCGGCAGTTCGGGCGGCCAGCGCGAGTTCATTCCGGCCCTGGCCCGGGCAGCAATGGCGGTCGGGATTGACGGCCTCTTCATAGAGGTGCATCCGGATCCGGCCAAGGCGCTCTGCGACGGCCCCAACTCCCTGCCGCTGGCCGAGGTGGAGCCGTTCCTGAAGCAATTGCTGGCCGTGCGGCAGGCGGTAGCCGGGGTGATTGATGTATAGAGAAGGGTGCGCAATGCCGGGGGAGGGGTATCCCTCGGACTGCGAATTGACCGAGGCCCTGCGAGCTCGTGCCATGCACAGAAATAGGCCGGTTGAACGCAGCGAGGCCTGGCTGGCAGCCTTGCCCCGGGCAAAGTCGGTGCAGCTGTTGCTGCTCGATGTCGATGGTGTCCTCACCGATGGCAGCATCACCTATGGTACCGGTAGCGGCGAAATCAAAAGTTTCAACACCCAGGACGGCCTAGGAATCAGGCTGCTGCAGGAGAGCGGAGTGGCTGTTGGCATCATCACCGCCCGCACCTCCGAGGCCGTGACCCGCCGGGCCCAGGACCTGCACATCCACCATATTTATCAGGGGCAATCCGATAAATTGATCGTGTTTGAAGAAATTCTCAAGAAAACGGGTTTGCGGCCGCCACAGGCCGCCTATATGGGGGATGACTGGCTGGATCTGCCGATCCTCAATCGGGTTGGTTTTGCTGCTGCTCCCGCCAACGCTGTCCCGGAGGTCAGGCAACGGGTCCATTACACTGCCGAGCGTAGCGGGGGGCGGGGGGCGGTTCGCGAAGTCTGCGATCTTATTCTCGAGGCCCATGGGCAACTGGACAGGATGCGGGCCCAATTCGACCGATGATTACAAAACCGCGTAATCTTTTATGGATAATGCCGTTAGTGCTGTTTGTCACCAGCCCGCTGTGGCAGCCGCCTGTCACTGCTTTTCTCACACCCCGTGGCGGTTATAATCCGAAACTGGTACAGGTGGCAGATGAATCACCCATCCAGAATTTCATCATGGATTCGGTAGCGATTACCATGACCAGTAACGGGAAGGAAGAGTGGCAGATCGATGCCGAACGCGCCTTCACCGGCGAGAATGATCACGAGATCGAAATGGTAGGCGTCAGTGCCATGTATATCGGCACGGAGAAGGAGCCCATCAATATTTCGAGCAGGAAGGGCCAATATAATATCAATGAGCGGCATCTGATCCTTACCGACCATGCGGTGGTCACCAAGCCGACCAAGGACCAGCAGTTGTTTTCGGACCGGCTCGATTATTACGATGCCACCAAGATGGTGGTCAGTCCGGGGAAGGTGGATCTGCAGGCCCCTGGTCTTAAACTGACGGGGGGCCGGATGGATTATGATCTTTCCACCAACGGCTATGAATTCAGCAACCGGGTCAAGGTGAACCTCTAATTCCATTCCAAATCAAACGATACCATTGTTGGCTGCGCTGTGCGGCTCCCTGCCGTACCTTTCTGTACTGTCTCGTTGCTGCTCGCTTGCCTTCGCGTTCTCATCTTGATTTGGAAAAGGAATAACTCCTGCCGTTCATCCGGCGGGTTTCCATTTTGAAGGGATTCTTTTCATGTTGAAAGTGAATGAACATTATTTGAAGCTGCAGGCTTCCTATCTTTTTTCCGATATCGCCAAACGGGTGGCTACCTTCCAGACCAACCATCCGGAGCGGGAGGTGATTAAGCTGGGCATCGGTGATGTCACCAATCCGCTACCCGCCGCCTGCATTAAGGCCATGCACGCGGCAGTGGACGAAATGGCGACTACCGCGGGGTTCAGGGGGTACGGACCGGAACAAGGGTATGCTTTTCTGCGCGAGGCGATTGCCAAAAACGATTTTCAGGATCGCGGTGCTGAAGTCCAGGCTGATGAGATCTTTGTCTCGGACGGGGCCAAGTGCGATACCGGCAATATCCAGGAGCTGTTTGCTACTGACGCCAGAATTGCTCTTCCCGACCCGGTCTATCCGGTCTATCTTGATACCAATGTCATGGCGGGCCGCACCGGCACTTTCAAGGACGGCCGTTTTGAAGGGCTGGTCTACCTCGATTCGACTAAGGCGAACAACTACGTACCGGACCTGCCGACGGAACCGGTTGATCTGATCTACCTCTGTTTTCCCAACAACCCGACCGGTTCCACTATCACCAAGGAGCAGCTCAAGGTCTGGGTTGATTACGCGAAAGACAACAAGGCCCTGATCCTCTTTGACGCTGCCTACGAGGCCTTTATCCGCGATCCCCATCTGCCGCACTCCATCTACGAGATTGAGGGCGCCCGCGAGGTGGCGATAGAATTCCGCAGTTATTCAAAAAGCGCCGGGTTTACCGGTACCCGCTGCGCCTATACGGTGGTGCCGAAAGAGTGCATGGCCTATGACGCCCAGGGCGGCAAACAGGCCATCCATCCGCTCTGGAACCGGCGGCACTGCACCAAATTCAACGGTGTTTCTTATCCGGTGCAGCGGGCGGCCGAAGCGGTCTATTCGCCGGAAGGCAAGGCGCAATGTCAGGCTCTGATCGACGGCTACCTGGCCAATGCCAAGATTATCGGCAAGGCCATAGGCGAATTGGGTTACAGTTATGTGGGTGGCGACAATGCCCCCTATATCTGGATCTGGGGTAATCGCGATTCCTGGGAATTTTTCGATCTGTTGTTGAACGAGGCCGGTGTGGTCTGTACCCCGGGGGCGGGATTCGGCAAGTGCGGTCAGGGGTATATCCGCCTTTCCGCCTTCAACTCGGAGGCCAATGTGATCAAGGCCATGGAGCGGATCCGTCAGGCCTTGGGTTAAGTCCGTCGATCCTCAAAATGCCCTGAATGGATCGGTGCTTGTCCCTAGCGTTCAACCTAGAGCTTGACTCAACTATAGGAGCAGACGGAGATGGAGAAAGAACAAAAGATCGCCCTGCTGATTGATTGTGATAATGCCAGTTATCAGGCTATCGGTGGTGTCTTAAATGAACTTGCGAAATACGGGGTTACCAATATCAGGCGAGCCTATGGCAACTGGAAAACCCCCCATCTGAAAGGGTGGGAAGAGCAGCTGCATCCTTTTGCTATTCAACCCATCCAACAATTTGCGTATACCCAAGGTAAGAATGCCACGGATGCCGCAATGATTATTGATGCGATGGATCTGCTGTATACGCAGCAGATTGATGCCTTTGCGCTCATGACCAGCGACAGCGATTTTACCCCTCTCGTTATGCGGATCCTGACGAACGGTCTCACGGTTTACGGATTCGGCGAACAGAAAACCCCCTCTCCTTTTGTTAACGCTTGTTCACGGTTTATCTACACTGAAAAGCTTATTTCCTCGGTTGAAACAGACGATGCTCCCGTTGATACGCCGCATGATTTGAAAAAATCTCGCAATGAACTCCGGGGCGACACCGGTCTGGTCAAACTCCTGCGTACTGCCATTGAACAGACGGCTCAAGAAGATGGGTGGTCTCATCTCGGTCGTGTGGGCCAATATATTTCCAATAATACCTCCTTTTCTCCCATTAATTACGGGTACAAAAAACTCAGCGATCTGATTCGGATGAGCGAGTTGTTTCAGATCGAAATGCGCAACAATGACAAGATAATGTATGTCAAAGATAATCGGAAAAAGGTGGTTGAGTAAAAGCAGGCCGCATCTTTATTAGCAACCATACCCCGGATGGTGTGGCGGGCGCCTTGCCACCAGAAAAGAAAGGACGAGGCAGACTAATACCTATTGAACACCTGTGTGCTCACAGCCTTCCTGACGACAGAGGAAAACTGAAAAACCGGATCAGTTGGCTCTCTCTTCAGGTCGGGACCTGGAATCGATGTCATCCATTTTTTCTTCGACGGAGGGACCTTTTATGAAAAAACTTCTATTCATTGCCGCGCTGGGAATATGCAACCTTGCCTATCCGGCTATTGCCGCTGATCAGGTGGCTCCGGCTCCCAATGGTCTTACCTTGCCGGAGGGGTATAAAGATTGGCGGGTTATCAGCTCAACCCATCGTCTCGATAACCAGACGCTACGGGTTATACTTGGCAACGATACCGCCGTGGAAGCCGCAAGGACCGGCAAGAGCAATCCCTGGCCGAAAGGGGCCATTTTCGTGAAAATGAGCTGGAAGGAGACGGTCCATCCTGATTGGGAGAAGGCCATTGTTCCTGGTGAATTTGTCCAAGTCGAAATTATGGTTAAGGACAGCGAGAAATATAAAGAGACCGGGGGCTGGGGTTTTGCCAGATGGAAGGGGCTGGCTCTTAAACCCTTTGGCGCAGATGCCTCTTTTGCTCAAGATTGTTTTGCCTGTCATCAGCCGATGCAAGACAAAGACTATGTTTTTACTCGTCCTCACCAGCTCCCGTAATCTGGCTATCTCCCAGATCGTTGTTACAACTCTCGAATCACTGCAGGTGGCATTTCGCAACCGACGATAGGCATCAAGGAGATCGAAAAGAAATACCCTCAGGCAGAGGAAGAAGCTGGGAAGAGTGGGGGAAAGGTGAAAAGGAAGAACAGAAAATAGAATACCGAAATCAAACGCTGACGATTTATATAGCGATAAAGGGCTAACAGTCACTCACATTGCTTTCGCAGACCTTGCGAAGTTGTTGCGTGCACCTCGCCATCATAAAGTGAAGGACAAAGCAGGGTGATGAATATTGGAAATTTGATTTGGAGTATCCTGCCGCTGCTTGCTTTGGTAATAGCCGGCTTCCTCTGGTCCTGGTCTCTCAAAAAACAGGTCAGCCAACGAACAATCGCCCTTCACAAAGAACTGCTTGCGTGCAAGCGGGTGGTGGAAGCTTCGCGCGAGAGCGAAGAACGCTATCTATCCATTCTCAACGCCTCCCCTGACGACATTACGATCACGGATTTGAAGGGTCAAATTCTTATGGTTTCGCCCGCGGCGGTGACCATGTTCGGTTACAATCAGGCGGAGGACGGCCAAGGGCGATTGGTTACCGATTTCATCGCGCTTGAGGATCGAGAGCGCGTCTTGACCAATTTTGCCCTCAAGATCCGAGGCGGCATGGCGACGCCTGATGCATACCGTGGCTTACGTAGAGACGGCAGTACCTTTGACATTGAGGTGAATAGTGATTTTATTCGAAATGCTGATGGCCAACCCACAGGTATTGTCTTCATTGTTCGTGACATCACCGATCGCAAGCGCGTCGAGCAGGAGAATGCCCAGCTCGAAGCACTCAATCGGCAGCTCCAGAAACACGAAAGCCTGAACCGCATGGCCGGGGCCATCGCCCATCACTTCAACAACCAACTCGGAGCGGTGATTGGCAACCTGGAGATGGTCATTGACCTGTCACGAGAAGAGGGAGCCCAAAAAAAATTGTCGAATGCCCTGCGGGCAGCGTTGAAGGCCGCGGAGATCAGCGGCCAGATGCTCACCTATCTTGGACAATCAACAGGCCAATACGCACCGCTGGATCTGTCTGAGGTCTGCCGCCAAAGCCTGCCACTGCTTGAGGCCGCAGCCTCAGAAGGCCTAGTCCTTACGGTCGACTTGCCATGCTCTGGTCCGAACATCAGCGCCAATGCGAACCTGATACAACAGGTTTTGACCAACCTGGTCACCAATGCGTGGGAGGCCATCGGCGAGAACCGGGGCGTCCTTGACCTGACGGTCAAGACGGTTTCTGCTACGGAAATCCCGACAGCACACCGTTTCCCGATCGGCTGGCAGCCACTGGACTTGAACTACGCATGTATGGAAGTAACGGATACGGGTTGTGGCATCGCCGATGAGGATCTCGACAAGCTCTTTGATCCGTTTTTTTCCAATAAATTCACCGGTCGGGGTCTCGGTCTGCCCGTAGTTCTAGGGATTGTCAAGGCGCATGGCGGTGTTATCATGGTGGAGAGTAAAACAGGACGCGGCAGTATCTTCCGAGTTTTTTTACCGATAGCAGCGGCAGCTGTATCCTGAGATGGTACTTTCAGCAGGCCAGGAGACGGCGGGCGTTGCCGCTGGTTATCTGTGCAAAGAGTGTGTCCGGCAGGCCCAGCTTGCCGAGCATCTTGAGGGTGGTAGCCTGATCGGTCCAAGGGGAGTCGGTACCGAACAGGAGAAATTCGGGCGGGTGGGACAGCAGTATATCCCGTAATCGCTTCTGGTCGAGAAAATCCAGGGCAAAGGAAATCTCCATATAGATGGGCTCGCCAGTAAGCAGACGACGCACATCTGCCCATTCATCCCAGCCGCCGAGGTGGGTGGCGATCAGTTTGAGCTCGGGAAACCGGCGGCAGACGTCAATAATCCGCTGCGGGTCAGCCCGTCGGATCCGGGGAAAGGCGATGTCATAGCCGGCATGAATCACCAGGATCATCCCTAGTTCGCTCATTTTCCCGTACAGTTCATAGAGCCTGTTATCATCCAGGAAGTACTCCTGATAGTAGGGGTGCATTTTAATCCCCTTGAAGCCCTCGTTATGGATCACTTGCAGATGCTTCAGCAAGTTGGGATCATCGGGGTGGAGCGAGGGAAAGGGAATGATCCGTTCTGAGCGTATGGCCTTGGACCAGTCCAGGATAGAAGCAAAGTGATCCGGGCGGGTGGCGATCGAGCAGAGAACCGATTGATCGATGCCGCTGCGGTCCATGGAGGCGAGCAGGGCCGACACCGTTCCGTTTAGATAGGCCTTGATATTCCCTTCTTTCTCCAGAGCCGGGATAGCAGCTGCGGCAATATGGTCGGGAAAGGCATGGGTGTGAATGTCTATGATACCGGCCATGGATGATCCTCTTCGCGTACTAGCATGGTTGGTCGTGTCTATCAAGATCCGTAGGGCCGAAGGTCGTGCAGGGCCAGCCAAGCTTACAGGCCCAAACGTCGAGCATGATCCCCAACCCCCCGCAGAGATGTCGGTCAATTCAGTTGGCCGAGCATGGTTTAGTATATCAAAAAAAACGAAAGAGCAACTAGGATTGTTTTCAGCGTGTTCATCTGTTCAGAGAAGAATTGGGGTACGAAAAGTATTGCTGGTGGCAGTGTAGCATCAAGGGGAGGCCTCGAAGGCCTGCGAGCAACTCGGGGCTAGGCAAATCTTGCTCAATTGTATTGATTTTCAATCCATTCTTCCGGTTAGGTGTGCAAGTCTTTGAAAGATAAAGTTGAGATTGGGCCTCTCTAACACATCAAAACAACTGGTCATCATCTGTAATGAATAGCCATATTATCAGTTCCAGCGTTCACTTAATCCATAAATCCCTGAAGAGAGAAGCGTCTTTATTTTGTACCGACCTATTTAAATGTAAAGAACTTCTTTCTTTGACAAGAGATTCAAACGCTTCTGTGTGTCTAGAAAGTGCGATTTTAGCATGAGGATAACTTTCAGCGATCTCAGGGTAATTTGACCGCATCGTCGCATTAGCTTCAAACACGACAGGGATTCCAGATTCGCCGATTCCATAGTCAACGCCAAAATAATCTAATTTTGTGATGTTTTTTATGGTGTCTACGACAGCTTGGAGACATTGATTATAATCCGGCAAACCCTTCTCAACGTATGAGGCATCTTCCGCGAGGAGGCTTGGATTTTTCAGCATAGTTGAAAACCTTGATGTACCATGAACATTCCATGTATCGCCTATCAAGACGTGATTGTGAACTATTCTTTCACCAATGCTCCATAAACGATATTTACGGTAGTACCCGTCAACTGATCTAAAATCATGGTATTCAGAAAGGTAATAATCACCAGGCGTTACAGCTAAAGGTAAGTCTTGCTCCTTATCGATTTTTATAAGCCCTTCACCTGTTTGGGTACCCGCAGGTCTAAATAAAATTGGAAATCTTAACCCAAGCTTCTTTACGTTCTCTTGAATTTCACAGTTTTCAGTTCCATTTAGTTTCAGGCGAATAGTCCTTGGAAAGATAACATGCTTGACTTGTGCTCTTTCTGAAGTCAATTGACATCTGGTATTATTAATTGTTGCCTCCGGAGAGTTAATGACGGGTGTAGAGCACGTAGAAAGCAAATTAGAAAGTTTCATCAGCTCATCATGATATAAATCTGCGTCACTGACAGAATTGACGAGAATGTCAAATTTGTTGAGAAGTTTCGAATCTCGTAGACCTTCTATAAATACCATTGATACATCAAATGATTTGCTGCCTGTCAGATGCTGAGATTCGGTAAGTCCTGAAGGCAATGAAAATCCACCATTCGTGAATATTGTTTTTCCGTTACCTTTTGTAAGTAAAATTCCACAGGTTATTTTATTATTTTCGGTTGTCGGTTGATATCGAAAGACAGGATAATTTGTAAGATGTTTTAAAAATTTATTATTAGCCTCTTCAGCGCCTTGCCTTTTTTGTCTTACCTCAGCCGCAGCAAGATGTGCATGCCAATTTCCTTCGTCTAAAATTTCCAACCAGTACAATAGTCCTTCAGCAACGGCTTCATCTCCGCGCATGAAGGCTTGCCGGCCTCGTCTATAGATAAATGGATAGAGAAATTTACGGCTACTATTTTTGCCTATAATCTGCTTCAGATGGACGAGTTCGCGTTTATTTCCTGACACTATTGCTTTCTCTATTTTTTCTACCCATTCGTCATCGGTGTATTTTTTTTTTGTCATTTTGCTACCGGGTTTTAGTGAATTAAAGATATTCGATCTAAATGACTGTATTGCCCTTTTTCCGATCACGCACAGTTGTTCCCTTCCAGGTCATCAATCTCAGCATAAACAGCCGCCGCAACCTCCTCGCGAACTCTACGGAGCCTCCCAAGTGGTCATGCAGGTTTCCAATTAATGGAAAAATCCCTCTGCCCCCGTAGAGATGTGGTCAATCCAGTTGGCCAAGCGTGGTTTAGTTATATCAAAAAAATCGAAAGCGCAACCAGGATTGTTTTCAGCGTGTTCATCTGTTCAGGGAAGAATTGGGGCGCGAAAAGTATTGCTGGTGCCAGTGTAGCCTCAAGGGAGCACGAGCGGGGGCTCCAGGCGAAAGTTAAACGCGGATATGCAACGGTGTCTATTCAACCCGATTGGCATCAATCGTAGGTACCATTTACAGGGGAAGATCAACGGACGCGAATTTTACTTTAAATCAAAGGGGTATTTTTAGAAAATCTCTCTGTTCCTCACATAGGAGTTGACAATGTATAATTTTCAATTTAGTTAATTAAGAATTAAGTTAAATTCTTAATTGGTGTTCCGTGGAAAATATGCATAACGCACAAATTGTTGACATATCGGGCCTCCTCAAATCGATGGCCCATCCTATACGGCTTAAAATTCTCTGCCTACTCCGGGAAAAAGAACTCCCCGTCGGTGATCTCCAGGCTAAGGTCCAAACAACCAATGGTAATATTTCTCAACATCTTGCTATTCTTCGCAATCAAGGGATAATCGCCTGCCGCAAAGACGCAAATTTTATTTACAATCGCATTGCCGATCAAAGGGTATTGTTGCTTATGGAAAGTTTACAAACCCTTTTCTGCGATGCAGAGGGACAGGATAGCCCGACGGAGGAATAATGAAATGCCCTAGGCTCCACTGTTTTCTAAGCGAATCTCGCTGGAGCGAAACGTGAGGGTGCCGTTTTGGCAGAGGGACTGCTGAAAGGAACAAGGAACTGAAACAATCTCACCATCTTCAAAAAAGTGACTATGTATCTATTTTTTTACCTTTCGATTTTTTGGAAGAATACCGCCTCGTGGTACCGTGATAATCTGTAGTGGTTAGCTCGCGTTGCGAATTTAAAATGGTGTAACTATTTGTTTTGTATGTATTTATTTTATACTGCCTTCGGCAGTGCCCGAGCGACACGCTGCTATCGATGCCAATCTTGGAATACACTTACTGTCGGTCATGATTCGAGTTTACGATTTGATAGAATCGTCAAGGGACAATCGGAAATGGCCGTTTTTTAAATAATTGACAGAAAAGGAGGAGGAGGGATGGTCAAACAATTTTCTATACTTGCCTTAACCGGGTTGATAGCATTACCGACACTTGCAGCAGCCGGTGGCGGTGCAACCCCAGCGGACATGGAAAAAAAGATTAATGAGCTCTCGCGGCAGCTCGATGAACTCAAGGCCCAGATGGCCCAGCAGAACGAAACGGTTACCAAGGTTAGCAGCAAGGTGAACGAGATGGACACTAAATCTGAAGCCTGGGATATGGCCTCCCGCTTTAAATTCAATGGAGATTTCCGAGCCAGGGGTGACTATTACCATGCAAACAATGTCTTTGCCGCTGGCACTCCGTTAGGGCCTAATGGTATGTTTGGAACGGCCGGTGGCGATCAACACAACGATACCATCATGACCAACCGCCTTCGCCTCAATATGAGCGCCAAGGCCACCGAAGATGTCGAATTCAAAGGACGCCTTGCCATGTACAAGGCTTGGGGCATGCAATCAACACCCGATGGCCTGGGGGGTGGATTTCCTGTTTTTGACGGCAACACTAGCCGCACCCCCAGTGACAGCGCCCTCTATGTCGACCGCGCTTTTGTCAACTGGAACAATATCGGCGGTGCCCCGGTCTGGTTCTCAGTTGGCCGCCGACCGACCTCCGACGGCCCCCCTGCCCAGCTCCGTATGAACAACGACAGCCGCATGGCCACCCCCCCAGCTTTTATGGACTACCCGTTTGATGGTCTCTCTCTCGGTTATGGCTATGATTGGGGTAACGATGCGTTGGGCACTGGCCGCATTCGTTTCTGCTATGGTCGTGGCTTTGAGAATGGGCTGCAAGCTGAATCATCGAGTACGAGTATTAACGACACTGATTTTGCCGGATTAAGCTGGGATGTTTTCCAGCAAGGCCCCCGTTTCCTCAACATTCAAACATTTGGCGCTTTTAACCTCTTCAACTACCCAGAGTTTACGAACTCAACAACTAATACCAATTTCCAGAGTTTGATGGGGCCCAGAGCAAATCTTGGTAACATCTATCACACCAGCACCATCTACATGGACAAAATCAGCAACCTGAACTACTTCATTGGTGGCGGTTGGAGTCACAGTAAACCTAACGACAACGGCATGTTCAATGACGTCGCCGGCATGATGGCACGCACAAACGGTGCTAATACTGACAGCGAAGATGGATACTCTATCTATACCGGCGTGCGGTACGACATTGACAACCTGGGCCTGAAGCTCGGTGCCGAGTATAATTACGGCTCTCAATACTGGGTAGCCTTCAGTCCCGGCCACGACGATCTCTATATGTCGAAGCTGGCCACCCGCGGTAATGCCTATGAACTGTATATGATCTATGACCTGCCCACCGGGCCGGCCATCTCAAAGTACGCCAAAACCTTTATGCGGCTGGGCTGGCAGTTTTATGACTACAACTATTCCGGCGGATTCGATTGGAACGTGAAACCCTACAACTTGGACACAGAAAAGGATAAACTGCAGGCAATTGGCCAGAATCCGGTGCAAAGCGCCAATCAGGTCTACCTCACCTTTGAGGCGTATTTTTAATCCGATTTTTCAACAAACCCCACTCTGTTCAGCCAAGGGAAAGTCACTGCGACTTTCCCTTTTTTTTGGGTTTAAAATCGAATTGTTGAACGGGAAATTTGTTCACCACCCTCTTGGAAGCAAGAGGGTTGATTGAGAACTGGCGGCGCGAGTATAATCACATCCGTTTAATGGCATTGAAACGGTCATTTGTGCCAATACGACTTCCTGACGGGCTATAAAACTCAAGACCTGGCACATTTAACTGGTGCAGGTCAGTTTTTGTAGTGTCTGTCAAAGCCCGTAGAGCCGGAGGCCGAGCTGCAGTACCAGTAGGGCATAGAGACCGGCCACGATATCGTCGAGCATGATCCCCCAGCCGCCGCAGAGATGTCGATCAATCCAGTTGGCCGGGAATGGCTTCAGTATATCAAAGAAACGAAACAAGACAAAGCTCAAGAGAATGACCACCGGGTGGAACGGTGCCGCGGTGAGCGCGAGCAGCTGACCGACGATTTCATCAATGACCACTGGAGGAGGATCGACGCGATCGAGAATTTTTTCTGCAGCCCCGCCACAGATGACACCGACAACAAAAAGGATGGTAACCACGGTGAGGAAGGGGAGCAGGTCTATGCGGCCGATGAGCAGCCAGATGAGCACACCTATCGCCGAGCCCCAGGTCCCAGGGGCCTTGGGCAGATAGCCGCTGTACGCCCCGGTGGCGATGAACATCAAAATACGATCCATGGGGTCAGCTCAGGGAAGGGGTGGCGAAAGGCGGTTGATTGCGGCATAGACTGCCTGGAGCGGTATCTGGTGTGCTTCGGCCACTGCACGGCACGCCTCGTATTCCGGTGTTATCACCACACCAGAGGGAGTGGTGATTCTTTTGGCGGGCAGCTCGCCCCAGGGGGTTGCAACCACAATGATCTCCCGAGGCAGGGTCAGTCGCTGTTCTCGCCGCAAACGCAGACCGATGGTGCTGGTTTCGTTGAACAGCAGGGTGGTCACAGCCTGGCGGTCTGCAGGTTCTACGATCACCCGCAACAGGAACCCTGGCCGGCCTTTTTTCATCTGCATGGGGACCAGGCAGACATCCAGGGCACCGGCTGCCATGAGTCGCTGGCTGACATAGGGCCAGAATTCGGGGTTCCAGTCATCGAGATGGGTCTCGATCACCTCAACCTCCTGGGCTTCCGCAACCTCCGTACCCTGGCCAAGCAGCAGGCGCAGCAGATTGGGCCGTCCGTCGGAGCGCTGCATGGAACCGGCACCGTACCCGGTTCGTTCCAGCAGCATCGGCGGCATCGGGCCAAAATCATTGGCGAGTTCTCTGACCAGGGCTGCACCGGTGGGGGTAACCAGTTCCTGTCTCAGGTTGTCGCCATAGACCGGCACCCCCGTAAGGAGATGACAGACCGCCGGTCCCGGCAAAGGGATTTCACCGTGGGCACAGGCAACCCAGCCGCTGGGCATGGGCAGGGGCGAGCAGGTGAGATGGTCGATGCCCAGATACTCGAGACCCGCCACTGTGCCGACAATGTCGATGATGGCATCCACAGCCCCGACTTCGTGAAAATGAATCTGGTCGATGGTGGTGCCGTGCACTGCAGCCTCTGCTTCGGCCAGACGGGTAAACACCCGGAGGGCCTTGGCCTGGATCGAGGGTTTGAGAGCAGCATTCTCGATGATTGTGTTGATCTCCGCCAGGTGGCGGTGGGTATGGCTGTGCGGGCATTCCACTTGTACCCGGGTGGCGGCAAAGCCCTGCACGGTCCGGCGATCGACAGTGAGCGTCGAGCCATGGAGCGGCAGGCTGGCCAGCACCTCTCGGAGATAGGTCTCCGGGACCCCGGTGTCGAGCAGTGCGCCCAACAGCATGTCGCCGCTCACTCCGGAAAAACAATCGAGATAGGCGGTCTGCATCAGGTGAGCAGGGTGCCCGGAGCTATACGGGCGCCACGGAGGCAGGCTTCGACGGTCATCCGTTTTTTCCCCTCGGGCTGCACTTCATGGATGAGGAGGCAGTCTGTACCGGTGGCGATCAAGAGTCCCTGGCTGTCGGCACGACAGATGCTGCCCGGTGGTTCGGTAGCGCGCAGCAAGACGAGCTCTGGACTGAAAAAACGGTAGCGTTTGCCGGCAAGAAAACCATAGGCAGAAGGCCAGGGGTCCAGGCCGCGGATCAGGCAATGCAGGTGCGCTGCCGGGAGGCTCCAGTCGAGATGTCCCTGCTCTTTGGTCAGCATCGGGGCAGCGGTGGCAAGTGAATGATCCTGCGGCTGCGGCGCCAGTTGGCCCTGTTTCAGTTTGTCGATGGCAATGGCCAGGGTTTGGCCGCCGAGTTGCGCTAATTGATCAAAAAGTGCGCCCGAGGTCTCCTGCGAACCGATTACCACCGGCACGGTCAGCAGGATGTCGCCGGTGTCCATGCCGACGTCCAGCTGCATGATAGTGATGCCGGTTTGACTCTCGCCATTGATCACTGCCCATTGAATCGGGGCGGCCCCCCGGTATTTCGGCAGGAGCGAACCGTGGACATTGATGGCGCCCAGAGGCGGTTGGCGCAGCAGCGCGACGGGCAGAATTTTGCCGTAGGCGACCACCACCAGAAGATCCGGGGCCAACTCCTTGATTTGGGCAAGAAAGGCCTCAGTTTTCACCGATTCCGGCTGCAGCACCGGGATGCCATGCTGCTCCGCGAGAACCTTCACCGGCGGTGGGCTCAGGATCTTGCCTCGGCCGCGTTGACGGTCGGGCTGGCACACTACGGCAACAACCTGATCCGGACCCTCCAACAGGGCCTGCAGCGAGGGTACGGCGAAATCCGGCGTGCCCATAAAGATAAGGCGGAGTGGAGCGGTCATCCCTGCTCCTGGAGGATTTTCTTGAGCTTCTTTTTATAGAGGGCGCGCTTGAGGGAGCTGAGCCGGTCGATGAACAGAATGCCGAGCAGATGATCAACCTCGTGCTGGATGATTCGGGCGTAGCGGTCTTCGGCATCGAATTCCAGGGGATTGCCCTCTACATCCTGGGCTGTGACATGGATCTTGCGGAACCGCTTGACGTTGGCGGTACACTCGATGACGCTCAGGCAGCCTTCTTCATCGATAATGCAGCCTTCACCGTCTGAAATCACAGGATTGACCAAGGTAATATAGTGCCGTTCGTCGTCCTCGGTGGAACGGTCCACCACTACCACCTGAAGGGCGATGCCGATCTGGTTCGCGGCCAGGCCGACACCGGGGGCGGCCCACATGGTGTCCGCCAAATCTTTGGCCAATGTCTGCAGGGCCTCGTTGAAGACCGTGATGAGTTGTGCTTTTTCCCGGAGCACCGGATGGGGATAGGTAATAATTTTTTTGATGGCCATAATGCACGTATCGTTCAATGGTGTCTGGGCACCGATTTTTTTTATGGAAGAGACTCCATGGTATGTAATCAGTTTCCATGGTATTGTAAAGGTGTCTGCACCTCTCTTGCGAGGACTAGAGGCGGTGCTGGCTTGTTTTTCTGTCTTTTTTTGTGTAGGGTGCACGCCAAATTATGCAGGGGACTTACAGTGAGGATGATCAATAAAGCACTCTGTCAAGCAGGGTTGGATGTATTGCACCGGCCCGTGCTGCCTTTGCTCGGTATCGTCGAGTTTTTGTATGTCACGGGTGATTTCTCAACAGTTGAAGAGGTGATTGCCCAGTTGCCGGAAACGATTGAAACCGGCTATGCAACCTACGACGATGCGGCGGCGCTTCTGGCCCCCTATGCCTCGCTCATGCAGCCCTTTGTTGACCTCAAGGCCGGCAAGGGCCCGGAGCAGCGGGTTGTGACCAGTGAGGGCGAGCCGGTGGACGCCATGACGGCGGTCACCGCCCTAGTGGCCCAGCGGATTCTGACTCAAGAGCTGGAGCAAATCAACAGTCTGCTCTGCGCACCGTGCCATTGCACCCTGTGCTGTGTTGGCCCGGATGCCGCCATGGCCCAAGCCTATTTTGAGATCCCGTTGCACACAGGTGAGGCTGATTTTTTTCCGCTGGAACGCATTGATTCCGAGGCATCAAGGGTGCATCGGGTTGACGGGGAGTCGCCGCTGCACGTGGCGGGACGTGCATTTTTCGACCGTCCGGACCCGGTGCTGATCCACTGGCAGCACGGCTGGAGCCTGATCCTGCCTCGGGGGAGCAGGTGCCCGAACCTGGAAACCTCGGGCCGTTGCCGGATCTATCCGGACCGCCCGCAGGTCTGCCGCCGTCCCCAGATCTTTCCCTACGTGCTGGAACCGGTTGCGGAAGAGGGGCAATCGGGTTTCAGGTTGCGTGACTCTCTGCTCGCGGTAGTGGACTGCCCCTATGTTCGGCTGCTGCAGGACGAGATCGCCGCCTATGCCGCAGCCTGCGAATTGGAGATGATCTTCCGGCACAATAAGGCGTAGCGGGCCGTGGAAATCGACCTCTGACCCGCGACTCAACGTGTGGACAACAAAATATGAATACGAACATATGAGCATCACCGGAATCGTTTGTATCCTGCTCTCCTACCTTTTGGGCGCCATTCCATTTGGGCTGGTCGTCTCGCGGGGGAGCGGCATTGATATCCGCACTCAGGGCAGCAAAAATATCGGTGCTACCAATGTTGCCCGGCTGCTGGGGAAAAGGATGGGGGTTCTGACCCTGATCCTCGATATGCTCAAGGGCTATGCGCCGATGTGCATAGCAGCCCTTTTTGTTCAAGAGCAACCCCATCGTGACTTGATTATCGCGCTCTGCGGCGCGGCTTCGGTTCTGGGCCACATGTTTCCGGTATACCTGCGGTTCCGGGGAGGAAAAGGGGTGGCGACCGCTTTGGGCGCTTTTCTCTACCTGGCACCCCTGGCAGCCTTGGGCTGCCTGCTGATCTTTATCCTGACCGTGCGCTTGTCCGGATTTGTTTCTCTGGGGTCGCTGCTGGGTTCAGCCTCCATTCTCCTGTGGCTCTTTCTCCTTGATGCCGCTTGCTGGAAACTGTGGCTGGCGACCTTCATTGTGGTGATGATCTGGGGCAAGCACTATCAGAACATTGATCGCCTTTTGCAAGGAACGGAAAAATCTTGGAAAAAGAAGGGGCAGGGGGAGAAGTGAAACGCCAGGAATGGGAGGCCATCGAACAGGCTCGAGAGCTGCTGCGGCTGGAAGGCCGGGCCACCCTGACCGAGATCAAGCGGGCCTACCGCCGCTTGAGCAAGCTCCATCATCCGGATACGGCTAAGACAGGCGATGGGCAGAGCGGCGAGCAGATGGTTCGGATCACTGCCGCCTACGAACTGCTGCTGCGCTATTGTAACGAATATCGTTTTCCGCTGAAGCGGGAAGAGGGTGCGAGCGAAGATCTTGATGTCTATGACCCTGAGGACTGGTGGCAGGCGCGATTTGGCCAGGATCCGCTGTGGGGCGGTAAGAAAACTCGACAGCGGTAAAGGCGCGGCGGGGGGCGACAAGCAGTGTCGGGCCAAATTTTAGCGGTCTGGCTTATCCATGGCCTGCAGCCGCCAGATGGTCTCGTAGGTGGCGCAATATTCCTGGATCAGTTGTTTTCGTGCTGGCAGGTTGAACAGCCAGTAGCAGGGGCTGAGCATCAGAATATGGATGGCTTGTTTTGGCGTCATGGTCGTCCCTCCGTGGTCAACAATCTTCCAGTTTTCTTATCGGCTGTTTTTTTGAAGGGATTTAGGCTGTAGGCGTTTAGGCTAAAAGGTGGTTGCAACAAATTGGCCTCAAACAATATTTTTCGTTTTTTACCTAACAGTCTAAAGGCCTAAAAGACTATAGCCTTTAACCACCCACAACAATTTTCAACCGTGACGGTCCGGCTCTATGCAAAGCCGCCCACCCGCCACGGCCATGCACAAGGAGTAAGGGGATGCACATTCCTCAACGAATTACCAATCGCCGTCCTTTTGTTTCGCTTGAATTTTTTCCTCCCAAACAGCAGGAGGAGTGGCCGCGATTTCTTGAGGCTGCCAAGGAACTGCAGCAGCTGCAACCGCTGTTCGCCTCGGTGACCTATGGTGCCGGTGGTTCCACCCAGTCTAATACCCTGGAGATCTGCGAGCAGCTGATTCGAACCTGCGGTTTCGAGATTATGCCGCATCTCACCGGGGTGGCCGCCAACCAGGACAAAATCGACGGGTTTCTCAACGCGATCAAGGTCCTGGGGATTGACAATGTCCTGGCCCTCAGGGGCGACCGTCCCAACGGGTTTACCGGCACGGATGCCGAGTTGTTCAGCACCTTTCCCCATGCTTCGGATCTGGTAACCTATATCCGCAAACAGCATCCGAGCCTGGCTATCGGTGTGGCCGGTTTTCCCGAGGCCCATGCGGAGGCTCCTTCATTTGCCGCCGATCTGGAGGTCATGCAGCGCAAGGTGGCCTGCGGTGCCGATTTTATCATTACTCAGCTCTATTTCGACAACCGGGTCTATTTCGACTATGTCGAGCGGTTGCGGGAGCGCGGGGTCACGGTCCCGGTTATTCCGGGGGTTTTGCCTATCCGTAACCTGGCCTCCCTGCGGTTCACCCTCCAGTTGTGCAACGCCCGGGTGCCGGGGCAGCTGATCAACGCCCTGATGAAGGCTAACGATCAGGGCGGCGCGGCTGCCGTCTATGCAATCGGGGTGGCGTATGCCCGCGAACAGGTCAAAGGCCTGCTCGCCGGGGGTGCGCCCGGAGTGCACCTCTATACCTTGAACAAGGCGGACATGTGTCTTGAGGTCATGGACGGCCTGTTGTGACCGGTTGTCCCTTCTCTCCTGCTAATCTTCGCAGCATCACCGAAACCCGGTAACCGAGCAGACCGGACGCGGCCGTCAGGGCCAGGATCAGCCCGATCCAGAAGCCCTGCGGGCCCGGCGCCAGTCCCGCCCAACCTCCCAATCCCAGCCCATATCCCATCGGTAGTCCAATCCCCCAGTAGGCCAGCAGCATCAGTAACAGCGGCACTCTGGTATCCTTGCAGCCACGCAGGATACCGCCGAAGCTTGCCTGCAGGGCGTCCGGCAGCTGAAAGATCGCGGCCAGGCAGAGCAGGGATGCGGCCAGTTTTTGGACCATTGGGTCCGGGCTGTACAGGGCCGCAATCTCAGGCGAGAAGGTGAGGATCAGCAGACAGGTGAGACTCGCGCCGCCGAGGGCCAGCCCCAGTCCCGCCCGGACAATCCGCCGCAGTCGTTTGACCCGTTTTTTGCCGATGGCATACCCGATGCGCACGGTCAGCGCTGTGGCCAGACTGTAGGGCAGCATATAGAGGAGCGAGGTGAAATTGAGGGCGATCTGATGGGACGCCACCACCTGGGCGCCGAGTTTGGCAATGAACAGGGCGATGACGGCAAAAATGGAACATTCGATAAAGAGGGCTGCACCCATTGGCAGGCCCAGGCGGAGAAAAGGGCCGATCGCCCATCCGCTTTGTTCGGGGGATAGGGTGAAGAGACCCTCGGTGCCGGCCAGTCGGCTTTTTGCGAGGAGTATCGCCATGAACAGCAGCATGGCCAGCAGGGACAACGCGGTTGCCCAGCCGCAGCCGACGCCGCCCAGGGCCGGAAAGCCGAGTTTTCCGTAGATGAGGATATAATTGGCCACGATATTCACCAGCAGGCCGAAGAAACCGGCGAACATGGAGAGCCGCGGCCGTGTCAGGCCATCGCCGCCGTTGCGCAGGGCAAGAAAGATGCCGGCTACCGGCAGCCCCCAGGAAATGGCGAACAGGTATTGCCCGGTAAGGGGAATCACCTCGGCGCTCACCCCCATCCAGGCCATGACGGGCGTCATCAACCACAGGACCGGCATGAGGAGGAGGCCCGTGACCAGGCCGATGGCCATGCCCAGGCGGATGGAGTGGCGGACTGCGGTGCGGTCACCCCGGCCATAAGCCTGAGCAACCAGCGGGGTCACTGCGGTCAGCAGACCGACCATGAACAGGTAGACCGGGAAAAAGAGGGAGGAGCCGACCGCCACCGCCGCCAGGTCGATGGCGCCCACCCGTCCCGCCATCACCGTATCGACAAAGCCCATGGAGGTCTGGGAGAGTTGCGCCAGAACCAGGGGGCCCGTTAGTCTGAGGAGGACCGAGGCCTCGTGGAGCAGGAGAGAAATTGATTTCATGGACGCTGTCGGGGGAATCGTCAGGCGTTAGCCGCGTTCTGCGCCTTCGCTATGCCGACTCTGTCGCTTGGTCAGGTTGCCGCTGATAGTGCGCTGCTCTCCGGGGAGCCGGGTGACGTGGTCCATGATGCTTGGTGGCAGCACTCGCCCCTTGATCACCAGGATATCTGCAGCCAGGCAGTCGGCCACCTCGGATGGGGCAAACTCCTTTTGTTCCACCAGATAGCGGAACAGGAGTTCGGCCAGCCGGGGCAGGGCAATCTGCCAGGTGGAACGTGTTTCCCGGTATAACCAGAGCGAAAAGGCGAGAAAGCCGCGAAAGACGTCGCCGTCGGGCCAGAGGAGGGGAGCGGTGCGGCGGAAGTTGCCGCTGTTGTAGACCAGATCCCAGAACCGCGCCAACCGTTTCATGGTCTGCATCTGGGCAAAGGGGATCAGGTCGTTCTGCAGAATTTCATAGGGAGGGTCTTCGGCATAGCGCATCCCGAACGTGCGGTCATGCCGGTTGATAGCGGTGCCGGACAGCTTTTTCAGCACGCCGAGTTGGATTTCTTCGTGGGTCAGGGCCATGAGGCTGTTGAGATTTTCGCCGAAACGTTCAATGGGTTCTCCCGGCAGCCCGATGATCAGATCGACGTGCAGATGGGCGGTGGTGTGCTCGTGCAGAAAGGCCAGATTTTCCCGGATGCCTCTGAAGTTGAGCTTGCGGCTGATGTTGGCGGCGGTTTCCGGGTGCAGAGTCTGGATGCCGACCTCCAGTTGCAGGGTGCCGGCGGAAAACCGCACTAGGCGCTCCTTAAGCGCTTCCGGAAAATGATCGGGGATGACTTCGAAGTGGACGTGGAAGGGCGGCTCTTTGGCGAGAAAAAAATCAAGGATGCGGCCTGCAACGCCTGGGTTGCAATTGAAGGTCCGGTCCACAAATTTGATGGTCCGCGCTCCGCGCTGCCAGAGAGTTTCCAACTCATCGACAAAGCGGTCGACAGGGAAGAAGCGGATTTTTTTATCGAGCGAGGAGAGGCAAAATTCGCAGGTAAAGGGGCAGCCTCGCGAGGCCTCGACATAGGTGATGCGATGGGTGAGGTCTTCGTCGGTGTAGAACCGGTAGGGCGTGCTCAAGGACTCGATATCGACCTCGGCCGCGGGGATGATGCGGTCTGCGGGCGGATGGCCGGCGAGGATTGCGGCGCAGAGGGCATGGAAGGTGATCTCGCCCTCTCCCTGAATGATGTAATCGGCAGCACTCAGATCGACGCGAAGGGGCAGGTGGCTGACCTCCGGCCCGCCCAGGACGATGCGGGTGGCCGGCGCAACCTGCTTGATGATTCCCACCAGTTGCCGCACCGCAACCGCGTTCCAGATATAGACACCGATGCCGACGATCGTAGGTGCGGTCGCCAGGATCTTTTCAGCCATATCCCCCACTTGGTCACTGAGGCAGTATTCCTGGATACGGGCCAAGGGCTGCAGTTCCCGCAGGTTGGCATAGAGCGAGCGCAGACCGATGGCTGCATGGATATAGCGGGCATTGATGGTGGTGAGCACAATGCCCGCCATGGCTGCCGGTTCCTCTGGGTCGGACTGTGGTCTGCTCACGCGGCCGCCAGCCGCTGGCGGAGCACCTTATGTAAAATGCCGCCGTGCCGGTAGTATTCGATCTCCATATCATTATCCAGGCGCAAGGTCAAATTGACCATCACGATGCCGCCATCGGCCCGGTCGATGCGCAACGGCACCGGTTGTCCGGGCTGCAGTGGGCCGTCGATCCCGGTCAGGGTGATGGTCTCGCTGCCGTCCAGGCCCAGGGTGACGGCGTCCGTGCCTGCGGGAAATTGCAGCGGCAGCACGCCCATTCCCACCAGATTGGAGCGGTGAATGCGTTCAAAGGAAACAGCGATCACCGCTTTGACCCCCAGGAGCATGGTCCCCTTGGCTGCCCAGTCGCGGGAACTGCCGGTGCCGTAGTCCTTGCCGGCAAAAACGATCAACGGTGTTGCGGTTTTCATGTAGCGCATGGCCGCATCATAGATCGGCATCTCCGTGCCCTCGGGCATCAGCCGGGTCTGGCCGCCCTCGTGGCTTGCCATCCGGTTGCGAATGCGGATATTGGCAAAGGTGCCCCGCATCATGACCTCATGGTTGCCACGCCGGGAGCCGTAGCTGTTGAAATCTTCGGGGGCAATCCCCTGCTCCTGAAGATACAGGCCTGCCGGGGTCTGCGGTCCGATCGATCCGGCCGGGGAGATGTGATCGGTGGTGATCGAATCACCAAAGATGGCGAGAATCCGGGCCTGCTTGATAGCGACCGGCGGCTGCGGCGTGCTGGTCATGGTCTGGAAAAATGGCGGTTCACGGATATAAGAAGAGTCTTTGTCCCACTGGTAGAGATCACCGCTGCCGCCCTGCAGTGCGTTCCATTGGGCATCACCGGCAAAGACACTGGCATAGCTGGTGGTGAAGAGATCCGGGGTCACGGCCTGGTCGACGGTCGCTCGAATTTCCTCAGCAGTCGGCCAGATATCATGCAGAAAAACCGGGGCTCCTGCAGCGTCGACGCCCAGCGGCTCCTTTTCCAGGTCGATGCGCATGGTGCCGGCCAGCGCATAGGCCACCACCAGGAGCGGCGAGCCGAGATAATTGGCTTGGATCTGGGGATGGATGCGGGCCTCGAAATTGCGGTTACCGCTGAGAACGGCGGCCACCACCAGCTGTTCCTTCTTGATGCGGGCAGCAATTGCAGCATCCAGCGGCCCGCTGTTGCCGATGCAGGTGGTGCAACCGTAGCCGACGACCTGGAAACCGAGGGCCTCAAGGTCGGGCAGAAGGCCGCTTTTTTCCAGGTAACGGGTGACCACCCGGGAGCCTGGTGCCATACTGGTCTTGACCCAGGGCTTGCTGGTCAGGCCGCGGGCCCGCGCCTTCCTGGCCAGCAGGCCGGCACCGATCATCACATCCGGATTGGAGGTGTTGGTGCAGCTGGTGATAGCGGCTATGACCACCGCGCCATTGTTGATGCCGGTACAGGCTGCGGCGGGTAGAGCATTGATTGCGGGTGTTTTTGCACAGCAAGGGCAACCGTCCATGTTGCCAGCCTCGAGAGGAGGTGGCTCTTGATGCAGTTGTTTTACAAATTGAGTGGAAAAATCTTGGGCTACGGCAGGCAGCGGCAGCAGATCCTGGGGCCGTCGCGGCCCGGCAAGGCTGGGCACCACGTCCTCCAGCGCAATGTCGTAGACAACCGAATAGTCCGGTTCCTTGCTGTCGGCCGCAAAGAAAAAGCCCTGCTCCTGGCAATAGGTCGCCACCAGATCAATCTGTTCGGCCGACCGACCGCTGGCCCTGAGGTAGCGGAGGGTTTCCGCATCCACCGGGAAAAAGCCCATGGTGGCGCCGTATTCCGGGGCCATATTGGCTATGGTCGCCCGGTCCGGCAGGCTTAAACCTTTGAGGCCTGAACCGAAAAACTCGACAAATCGGCCGACCACACCTTTGCTGCGCAGGAAGCGGGTGAGGGTCAGGACCAGATCGGTGGCGGTGGTCCCTGGCCGCAGCGTGCCACTAAGGCGCACGCCGACCACCTCGGGAATTTGTAGCGAATAGGGCTGGCCGAGCAGCACAGCCTCTGCCTCGATGCCGCCCACGCCCCAGCCCATCACCCCCAGACCGTTGATCATGGTGGTGTGGGAATCGGTGCCGAGCACAGTATCAGGATGCGCTACCAGCAGGCCGTCCTGTTCTTTGGCCTGGACCACCGAGGCCAAGTATTCGAGGTTCACCTGATGAACGATACCGGTACCAGGCGGCACCACCCGGAAATTATCGAAGGCCTGTTGGCCCCAGTGGAGCATGGTGTAGCGTTCGCGGTTGCGCGCCATTTCCAGGTCGACATTGATGCCAAAGGCCTCGCTGCTGCCGGCTCGGTCGACCTGGATACTGTGGTCGATAACGAGATCAACCGGGATAAAGGGGTTCATGGTAGCAGGATCACCGCCGTGACGCGCCAGGGCCGAGCGCAGCGCCGCCAGATCAACCAGTGCCGGAACCCCGGTGAAATCTTGCAGGATGACCCGGCTGGGCATGAAAGGAACCGCGGCGGTGCTGACCTGGCCGGGCTGCCAGGACGCTAGGTTGTCGATGTCCTGGCCACTCGCCAGCCCTTGCGGATAATGGCGAAGCAGGTTTTCCAGGAGGATGCGGAGGGAAAAGGGCAACCGTTCAATCGGGCCGTAACCGATGGTTTCCAAGGCCTTGACGGAATAGGCAATATAGCGCTTGCCGCCTGTCTCTATAGTTATCCGGGGATCGAAAGAAGTGAAATCCGTGATTGCAGCCATAATCGGGTCCTCTTGCTGTGGGAATGGAGTGTCGGTGCCAGGTTGTTAGTCCATTAGGCAGTAGGCTGTTAGGCAAACAAAGCCAAATAGTAAGGTTGGCCAATTAGGCCTCACCTGGCCTGTTTATCACTAACAGGCTAACCACCTACAGCCTATCCACCTTTTTTTTCAATTATGCCAGATTTAGCGAAAACAGGAACCCTGTTTTTTCTGGTCCGCAAGCAACCGGGAACCCGACTTCGGTGCAGCTCTTTTTATCAGCTAAGCGGTCTGGCAACTTGCTGTTTTTTAGCAGACGTCCTATAGTAAATTTTTTCCGGCGAACCCGAGGGACCTTACCTGTGAGAATGCGCTATGATCAAGACCTACGCAGAAATTAACAAGAAAATAGAATCCGGCAAGGCTGTGGTCCTCACGGCCGAAGAGGTCATCGACTATGTCGATAAACGGGGGGTGGAGGCCGCTGCCAAAGAGGTGGATGTGGTCACCACCGCCACCTTCGGCCCCATGTGCTCTTCCGGCTGCTTTCTCAATTTCGGCCATAGCACACCGAAGATGCGGATTTCCGAGGCCTGGATCAACGATGTCTCTGCCTATTGTGGTATTGCTGCGGTCGATGTCTATCTGGGGGCCACCCAGTTGCGGCAGAACGACCCGGCCAACATGTACCATCCCGGCGAATTCCGTTACGGCGGTGGCCATGTGATCGAGGATCTGGTGGCCGGTAAAAAGCTCCAGTTGTTCGGTCTTTCCTACGGCACCGACGATTACCCTCGCCGGGAAATCCGTACCCTGTTCGATATCAACGATCTCAATCAGGCGATCATGGTCAACCCGCGCAACTGCTACCAGAACTACAACGTCGCGGTCAACGCCTCGGACAAGCGGATCTATACCTATCTCGGCATCCTCAAGGCCCGGATGCGCAACATGACCTACTGCTCCGCCGGGCAGCTGTCGCCGCTCTTGAACGACCCCTTGTATGAGACCATCGGCGTCGGCACCAGTATCTGGCTGGCCGGGGCTCGGGGTATGGTCTACGCCCAGGGCACCCAGCATTGCTCTCTGGTGGAACGAGGTGAAAATGATGTGCCTGTGGAAGGATCCGGAACCCTGGCCCTGACCGGGAACATGAAGGAGATGCTCCCAGAGTTCGTTCGCGGCACCAGTTTTAAAGGCTATGGCGTCTCGCTGGCCCTGGGGGTCGGCATCCCCATTCCGATCCTCAACCCGGAGATCCTTCGCCGCACCACGGTCCGCGATCGCGATATCATCGCCTGTGCCGTCGATTATTCCGAGGACTACCCGCAAAAGACCGGCAAGGTTCTGGCCCGCTACAACTATGAACAGTTGCGGTCCGGCGAGGTCGACCTGAACGGCAAAAAGGTGCCGGTGACCTCGCTCTCCTCCTACAACAAGGCCTTGAAGATCTGCGGCCTGCTCAAGGCCGAGATTGAGGAGGGCCGTTTTCTCCTCTCCGAGCCCAGCCAGCGTCTGCCGCTGAATCAGGGGATGAAATCCTTAAACATCACAGGACCGGCCCGATGATCACCAAAAAAATCTATCTGTATTTCCCGAAGAGCGAAACCGAGAAGCCCATCGTCTACCAACTGGTCAAGGATTTCGACCTGATCGTCAATATCTTCCGCGCCAAGGTGACGCCGGAAGAAGAGGGCTACCTCAGCCTGGAGGTGACCGGCACTCAAGACAATATCGACCGGGCTTTTGCCTTTCTCGGCGGGTTTGACGTGGTCATTCATGCCGGCAACAAGAGTGTGCGTTGGGATGAGGAGCGCTGCGGCCAATGCGGCGCCTGCGTGGTCCACTGCCCGACCCAGGCGCTCTCTATTGTTGACCGGGGAACCCGGACCATTGCCTTTTGCGAGGAAAACTGTGTTGAATGCCTGGCCTGTATTGCCGCCTGTCCTTACGGGGCCTGTTCGTCCGCCTTTTAGACCGGGGATCGGTCTGTCCCTGAGCATGCCGTCCCTTTGATGAAGGCTCTGCGCGTTTATCGCTCTTTTTCCTGGAAGGATACCAACCTGCGGGTCGCCTGCGACGCCTTTGACCTGGTCACTCAGGCCGTGGTCGCCGAGCGGAAACTGCTTGAACGCTATATTCACCGCCATCCCGAGTTCCAGACCGCGCTCGTTCCGGTCGTCCTCCTGGAAGATGCCCCGGAAGTGGCGCGCCGCATGGCCGCTGCCGCCGACCTGACCGGGCTCGGCCCCATGGCCTCGGTGGCCGGCACCCTGGCGCAGCTGGGCGTCGAAGCGGCCATGGCTGAGGGGTGTCGGGAGGCGATCGTCGAAAATGGCGGCGATATCTTCATCCACTCCGACACCAGCGTCACTATCGGCATCTACGCCGGTAATAATGCCATTGGTAACACGCTCGCCTTTCGTATTGCCCCGGAAGATCTGCCTCTTTCTCTCTGTTCCTCTTCCAGCAAGATGGGCCATAGTCTCAGTTTTGGTCAGTGCGATCTTGCCACCGTGGCTGCCAAAGACGGTGCCCTGGCCGATTCCGCTGTTACCCTGGTCTGCAACCTCATCCGTTCAGAAAAAGATCTGACTCCGGTCCTCAACGATGTCGGCACCATTGCCGGCATTACCGGCATTTTTGCGGTCAAGAACAACAAAATCGGCATGTGGGGTACCCTGCCTGAACTGGTCCGTAATCAGGACACCGCCACCCAGAATAAAATCACCCGCGACCTGCGTTCCGATTTCAAGGGGAGCACGGAGCGGTAACCTTTGCCACGAATCGACGAACCCTCGGTGCGACGACCAAGAGCGTTGGGAAAGCCACAGGCCAGGCTGTCGCGAAGCTTTTCATCCAGCGATAAATGAAATCAGGGGGAAATCCCTGGTTAAGCAGCAGCACAACAGCCGAAACCACGCTCACCATGATTGCAGACACGAGACCGCTGAAGAGGACCGGCGCATAGCGTGGATTGAGGGACATCTTCATTCCTTTTCATACAAGAGGTGTGAGTCAGCTTTTCATTAGAGGCGCTCGCGGAACCCTGTTGCCGTGGCATTCCGTGCAGTTGGGCTGGGCATTGATGCCATGATCCTTTGCGGGGGTCCATTCGCTCTCGGCATCATACTTGCCATCCTTCCAGTCATTGAGCAGTTCCACCAGATGATACGCCATGCTGGCCGCTACCCGGGCGCAGCGATCCTTGCGTTCAGGACTGCCGAGAGGCTTATCGGCCACCGCCATCCACTTGCCGACCGAAACATGACAAAGAGGCGATTCGCTGACGGTCTGGACGATCTCACCCTGTACTTTTGGATTTTTAGGAACATAGATCGGTAGCGAGGCATTGCCATACCATTGCAGCATATCCGTTCCGATCAGATGTCCGGCTTCAGCGCCGGCAATCCGGGGGCCGATGATCAGATTGGCGACGATATTGGCCCCGGCACCTGTACCGCAAACCGTTCCCCAGCCGACCATACCGCCTTCAAGAAAAACAAAGGCATCGATCGGGAACGATGTATACGGCTCCCCAACCTTTTCCCGGAGCTGACTGAAAACACTGCTGATGACCGCGCAGCCGCAGAAGACCCGGTACCACTCCTTGTAGGCGAGCTCCGCCGTTGTTGCCGGATCGAGTTTTACGTAAGGCCACGGCCATTTTTCCGCAGGGCCGCCTGCTTCCGCCGGTCGCAACCACCCCCCTAATTGGGCAAGTACTGCGGTTGTGGCAAGCGCCCCGGTTCCCAGCATCCATTGGCGCCGCGACACGCTTCCTTCGCTTTCTTCTTTTTCATCAGCATTCATGGTTTTCATGGGTTCCCTCTTGTTCGATTGGTCAGGATACTTTTGGTTAACGGACAGCCAACGGTTCATTCCTTTTTGTGGCAGACGCCGCATTTGGTCAATTCTTTGTCACTGTTCCGATGGCACCCCATGCAGAGTGCATGGGCGGCTCGTTTAAAGGTTGCCGCTTTTTCAGGCATTCCAGCTGTACTGTTATGGCAGGACTCACATTTTTCAATCTTTTGTCCTGCAACATAATCCTTCCGTTTGCCGGCAGGATCTTTGCCATGGTGACACCCGCCACATTCCAGCCATTGATGCGTTTGATGGGGCAGAAAGGCGGGCTTCGGCACCTTTTCTCCATCAATTGAGGCCTGAAGCGTAATGTCTACTGGTCCTTTGGTATCAGCTGCCAACACGATCATTGATCCGTCGGCGTAGCAGCAAAGTGCCAGGGAGATCATAAAAACGTGCCATCTGTTCATGCTGCCTCTCTTTAAAAGAAGATAATTTTAATCGGCTACAAACTGAATATAAGAAAAAAGGCTCCTCGATACTGGCCTTGCTTATGGCCCACTTTACCTTTCACAAAGAAGAATATTGAAAGGTAAAAAGGGTCAACAACATGAATCTGACTCGGCCTCAAGAGGCAAGAGCTTTGAGAGTATCTCAGCCGCATCCTTCACGAACGCGGGGCAGAGTCGAGCCACCAACTGCTCCTCCTTAATTTTTTTTGCCCCTGCCTCCGTACTCATGTCGGCATTAAGGAGTTCGCGACACAGGGTCGTTCCCTGCCGTTCTTCAAAGCGACGAACAAATTCCCGCGCTGATTGGGCGATTGCGTTTCGTGCCTCCCCTTCATCCTCAGGATTGCCCTGGGCAAGTCCAAAAATCGTCAGAGCGCCGGTGACGGCCCCACAGGTTTTCCCTAAACGTCCCAGTCCGCCCCCTAAAGGCCGTCCGATCATATGTGCAAGCGCTTGGTCCATACCGTACGATTCCCCGTAAACAGTCAAAATCGCCTGTGAACAATTCAACCCGTCTTTAAATAATTGTTCCGCTTTTTCCGCTTTGTTCATTGCTATGTCCTCCCCTCATTCATAAATTAAATCCATTGCTATCGATTAAGACAATAAGGTAACTTTCATTATCGCGTCCAACGATTTGTTTCGATCTGTGCTATCGAACAAATTGATCAAACGTAAGGGGATCAGGGGGAGAATATGGAGATACGACAACTTCGCACCTTTCAAACCGTAGCAAACCTGTTGAGCTTCAATCGTGCCGCAGAGCAGCTGCACTACGCACAATCCAGTATTTCAGCGCAGATACAGTCATTAGAGGAAGAGCTCGGCGTGCAACTCTTTGATCGATTGGGAAGGCGGATCGTGTTAACTGAAGCTGGGGCGCAGCTCCTTGATTATGCTGAAAAAATCGTCAACCTCGTCGACGAAACTTTGGCCGAAGTAACCGAAGCATCGACCCCGCAAGGGACGCTCACGGTGCGGGTTCCTGAGACACTGAGCGTTCACCGTTTCACCCCCATCATCAAGGCCTACCACGCACGCTTTCCGGGTGTGAAACTGCGTTTTATCACCTGTGCACTCGAAGGACTGGAAAAGGACCTCCGCAAGGGGATCACCGACCTGGCGTTTCTGCTTGCCGAGTCCATCAGTGCTGTTGATTTGACTGCTGAAGCCCTGGGATTCGAGAGCCTGGTGCTGGTAGCGAGGCCAGATCACCCCTTGACCCGAAAGCGGACCGTGGAAACGGGTGCTCTCTCGGGGGAGACGTTTTTATTTTCAAAGGTGGACTGCAGCTACCGAAAAATTTTTGAAAGTATCTTGGACCAGCATGGCATTAGCTATAAAAACAGCGTAGAATTTCACAGTGTTGAGGCTCTGAAACGCAGTGTGATTGCAGGGGTGGGAATCGCCCTGCTCCCGGAAATCGCTGTGGCTGAAGAGATTGCCAGCAATAAGTTGGCCGTCCTCCCTTGGTCCGAAGGCAAGATCGATGTCGCCATTCTCATGATATGGTACAAGGAGAGATGGCTTTCTCCGACGTTGAAAGCGTTTATGGATATCACCAAAGAGATTATGATGCGGGGGCACAGCTGCCCAGGGAAATAACCTCCCCCATCCCCATCTTCGATGTTTCCATGACCATGGCAGTGAAGCCTTGACAAAAAGCTCTTTTTTTCGGAACGGGCCTCATTTCCGGTCAGCCTAAAGCGTCTTGACATTGGCGTTGCCCCCGTTATCCTGAATATATATACAAAGAGTTGCACCGTTTTTTTTTGGAGTTTGGCCTACGCTCAATCAGGTATTTGTGAGGTGTTAGTAGTGCAGAAGGATCTATCAAATGTCATCTCACGCCGCTGCATTCTGTTTTCGTGGAGTCTGGCCAGCCTGACCCTTCTGCTCGGCCTGTTGCTCAGCTTTCACCTCGGCAGACTTGACTGCGAACGTCGCCTGAGCGATGTTCGCAGTCAAGTCACCCATGATCTCGCCATCCTTCGCACTCGTTTGGAAGGCGTCGTTAACACGGTCTTCAGTACCACCTCCGGACTGACCGAGGTCATCGCCCATCAGGGAGGGATAACCCCAGAACTGTTCGCTGCTCTGGCTCGGCATGCAATCAAGGGCTATCCCCAGATTCGCAATATTACCGTTGCCCCGGATAATATCGTCACGCTGCTCTACCCTCTGGAGGGCAACCGCCAGGTCCTCGGCCTTCACTACGCGACGCTTCCAGAACAGTATATAACTATCCAGAAAGCGATGCAGACCGGACGCCCTGTTTTTTCCGGCCCCCATAATTTGGTGCAGGGTGGCCGAGGGTTCATCGCCCGTGTGCCTGTTTTTAGCAGTGCTGGCGTCTCTCCCGGATCGGGACCGCGCTATTGGGGTATGGTGTCGGTGGTTACCGATATTGATGCCCTGCTGGATGTCAGCGGCATTCGATCCTTAAATGCCCTGGATATCTGGCTACATACAAGCGATGACCGGGGCAATACCGGTGTCTTGATATGGGGTAACCAAGGAGTTGCTGCTTTGCAGCCGGTGAGTATGACCATCACTCTCCCTGGAGGAGCGTGGCAACTTGCCGCTGCCCCGAAGGGCGGATGGCCGGATATGGTGGCAACCAGGTCCCCGCTTTTTTATATTGGTGTCGTCTTCACCCTCTTGGTTACGGTATTGCTCGTGGCGTGGCCTTATCGGGTGCGGTTACGCAATCAAAAATTGCGGCAGCAGATCGCTGACCGGGTCCGGGCAGAGGAACAACTGTGCCTTTCCGAGCAGAAATACGCCTCCATTTTTCAACTGATGCCGGACATGGTCGGCATTACCCGTATGGCGGATGGCACCTTCCTGGAGGTTAACGACGGCTTCACCAGGATAACAGGATGGGCATTGCCTGAACTCTTCGGTAGGACCTCTGTTGAGGTAGGGTTGTGGACTGAGGAAGCCCGCGCTGGTGCAGTGGCGGTGATAAGGAAGCAGGGCCGCCTGGAAAATTATGAGTTTATTTTGGGCATCAGGTCGGGAGAAAAGCGCCATGCCCTGATGTTCTTGACACCGATCAAGTTCAGGGGCGAGGACTGTCTCTATTTTATTGCCCGTGACATCACCGAACTGAAGCAGGCGCAACAGATCCTTGAAAATGAGCGGTCCAGGTTGCGCAATCTCCTGCAAACCATTCCGGCTTTGGTCTGGATGAAGGATCCCGAGGGGGTGTTTCTCTTTTGCAATGCCCGAGTTGAACGGTTTTTTGGTGCTCCGGAGCCCTTGATCATGGGGAAAACCGATTATGATTTTGTTGATAAAAATATGGCGGATTCTTTCCGTGAGCAGGACTGCAAGGCCATTGCAGCCGGTCAACCGAGTGTCAATGAGGAATGGGTGACCTATGCCGACGACGGCCACCGAGAACTTTTAGAAACCATCAAAACTCCAGTGTACGATGGGGCCGGTCATCTCAAGGGTGTTTTGGGCGTGGGCTGGGATGTTACCGAGAAGAAACGGATCGAAGAGGAGCTGCGCAACGAGAGAGAGCGCTTCATCAATCTGGTCGATTCCGTGGACGGCGTTGTCTGGGAAACGGATGCGGAAACCTTCACCTTCACCTTTGTCAGCAAACAGGTGGAACGATTGCTGGGATATCCGCTCGGCGATTGGTACAAGGATGGATTCTGGCAGCAGCACCTGCACCCGGACGACCGGGAGAGGGTGCAGGTCTATACTGTATCCTGTGTGGCCAAGGGGGAGGATCACGAACTTGAATACCGATTTCTTGCCAAAGATGGTCGGATATTCTGGGTGCAGGATATTATAACCGTGGTTGCCGAAAACGGTGTGCCGCGCTGGCGGCGGGGCATCATGGTCGATACCACCAGTAGAAAAGAAGAAGAAAAGGAAAAGCGCAACCTTGAGGCACAACTGCGCCAGGCGCAAAAAATGGAGGCTATCGGGCGTCTGGCCGGGGGCGTGGCGCATGACTTCAACAACAAATTGTCAGTTATTCTGGGGTACGCCGATCTGGCCAAGGAAGGCAACGCTCCACCGGACAAGAGTCGCGGCTACCTCAATCAGATCATCAAGGCTGCTACCCAATCGCGGGACATTACCCGACAGCTGCTCGCTTTTTCCAGGCAAGAGGTGATTCTCCCCCGCGTGCTCAATCTCAACACCCTGGTCAAGAGTGTGCAGAAGGGGTTGGGGCGGTTTATCCGCGAGGATATCCGTTTTGAGGTCAGGCTCGCGGACGGATTGTGGTCGATCAATATGGATCCCACCCAGGTTGATCAGGTGCTTATGAACCTGATCGTCAATGCTCGTGATGCCATGGTAGACGGCGGCCTGCTGGTCGTGGAAACCAAGAATGTCTGCCTTGATGCAGCTTTTGCACACCAATATCCTGAAATAATACGTGAAGGAGACTATGTGCAGTTGACGGTGAGTGACACCGGTTGCGGCATGAGCCTGGAAACCCAACAACATATTTTCGAACCCTTTTACACGACCAAGGAAACAGCAAAGGGCACTGGTCTTGGCTTGGCGACGGTCTATGGTATTGTCACGCAGAATAACGGGCTGGTGCTGGTTGAGAGTGAGTTTGGGACCGGCGCCACCATCCTTCTGGTCGAGGACGAAGAAACTGTCTGCCAGATGACCACCGACATCCTGGAACAGAGCGGTTACACCACGCTGGTGGCGATGACGCCCCAGGAGGCGCTTGCTATCTGCGCGAAAGAAGAGCAGCAGATCGACCTGCTGCTCACCGATGTGGTTATGCCCGGGATGAACGGCAGGGAGTTAAGCCGGCTCATCGAGTCAATGCGGCCCGGGATCAAAGTGCTCTTCATGTCGGGCTATGCCGCTGACATCATCCCCGCAGCAGAGGTGGCCGATGCAGGAACGAATTTCATCCAGAAACCGTTCAATATGCAAACCTTACTGGACAAAGTCGAGGAACGGCTGCACGGGGACGGAAAATACAACGTTTGAAAACAACACTCCGCACCAGAAACCAAACACCACAAGGTGGTTGTCATTCAACCTGCAGAACCACGTACGGGCTGCGCTCCCCGGAACGGAAGCGTTGCCGGATTCAACCCCTCAAAAGGAACTGATGAGAGTTCCGTATATTTTTTGACTTTCCCTCCAGGTTTGCCATATACTTTGTGAAGAGGAATATGACCTCGCTTTGCAAGGGCATATCACCTCCTCAATACTCTTTGCCCATAATATCCTGTCCTGTGTTGCCCGGACTGTTTGCGTATTTCGGCTAACCGCCGGACAACAATTCCGGAGTCATCCGGCCAGTGTACGATAGAGAAAGTGAGGGGTAGCGCCACCAAGTATCCTGTCATCCTTGATTCAAGCCAAGAAAGGCTGTTCCCACTCAAAAGGGGCTGTTTTTCCATAAGGTAAACCCCCCGGTTTTGCCGGGTGTTACGGACACCTGATTTAAGGATCGTGCTATGGACAAGATTCAAAAAATTCTCGTTTTTACCCTTGATGGCCAGCGCTGCGGGATAGCACTGACCGCAGTGGAACGGGTGGTCCGGATGGTCGAGATCACCCCCCTTCCGGGTGCGCCTGCCTTTGTGAGCGGGGTGATCAACGTCCAGGGGGCGATCGTCCCGGTGGTGGACCTCAGGCTTCGGTTCGGCTTGCCGACGCGCCAGGTCGAACTTGACGACCAGTTGATCATTACCCATTTTGCCGGACGGAGCATGGCCCTGACGGCCGACACCACCCAAGGGGTCTGTGACTGCCGGCAAGAGGCGGTGACCGAGGCAGACGACATTTTGCCCGATCTTCCCTTTCTCTCCGGCATTGCCAAGCTTCCCGACGGCCTCATCCTCATCCATGACCTGGAACAATTTCTCCCCCCCCATGAAGCGCAGACCCTTGATGAGGCCATAGCGCGGGAGCTGGCATGAGCTCGGTTCTTGACGAATCCCTGCTGGCGGATCTCAGCCGCCTTGTCGTCGAGCGCATGGGGGTGTGCTTTCTCCCTTCAAGGTGGAACGACCTGGAGCGGGCCTTTTGCCGTGCAGCCGCTGATTTGGGGTTCCAGGACCAAAAGGAATGCGTCCAATGGTTCATGGCTGCCCCCGCTTCCAAGGAGCAGATCGAGTCCCTGTCCGTCTACCTGACCACCGGCGAGACCTATTTTCTCAGGGAAGGACGGAGCTTCGAAATTCTGGAACAGGAAATTGTGCCGGAAATTATCCACAGCCGTGCGGGGAGCGAAAAGCGGCTGCGGCTCTGGAGCGCGGGGTGCGCCACTGGGGAGGAGCCGTACACCCTGGCTATTATGCTGCACCGGATGGGGTTCTCGCTCCGGGACTGGAATATCTCGATCTTGGCCACCGACATCAATCCCCATGCCCTGCGCAAAGCGACCGAGGGGGTCTATACAGAGTGGTCGTTCCGCGATACCCCGGCCTGGTTCAGAGAAAAATATTTCACGATGAGAGGGGGCGGTCGTTTCGAGCTGATCCCGGCCATCAAAAAGATGGTGAAATTCTCCTACCTCAACCTGGTGGAGGACCCCTGCCCCTCGCTGCTTACCGACACCAATGCCATGGATGTCATCTTCTGCCGCAACGTGCTCATGTACTTCCCCCCGGAACGGGCCGGCCAGGCCGTTGAGCGGTTCCGTCACTGCCTGGTGGATGGGGGCTGGCTTGTTGCCGGCACCTGCGAGGCATCCAACTTACTTTTTTCCGGATTCAAGGCGGTCAATTTTGCCGACATGACCCTCTACAGGAGGCAAGCAGATTCGGAAAACAGGGTGTCTTCGAAACCGGTCAGCTGGAAAATCGAGAAGGAAGGACCGTCCTTTTCCCCTTGTATCTCGGCTCCGATGCCAACCCTGGCACCCACGGCCCCTATCCCCGCTTCGAAACTTCGGCAGATCTCCCCGCCTCCCCTCTCCGCAGAGGCCCTGGCGTTTCCTGAAAAGGTCGACTGTCGCGAAGCTACCGAGCGCGTCACGGCCCAGCTCTCGCTGGACCAAAACGATACCCGGGACCTGACCCTTTTGTGCCGCATTCGCGCCAACGAAGGGCGGCTGGAAGAGGCGCTGCAACTGTCGGAAGAGGCGCTCTGTGCCGACAAGCTCGACCCCGGACTCCATTATCTGCGGGCGATGATCCTGCAGGAGCAGGGGGCGGTCGACGAGGCGGAGGCAGCGCTGAAGCGAGCGCTCTACCTGGACCAGGATCTGGTCTTGGCGCATTTCACTCTGGGTAATATCGCTCTGCGCCAGGGGAAGGGTCGGGAGTCGCGCCGGCATTTCGACCACGCCCTGACTATCTTGGCGCGATACCAGCCGGAAGATCTGCTCCCCGAATCCGAGGGGATGCCGGCGGGAAGGCTGACCGCGATTATCAAAGCAACTGCTGTCGGCATGTACTGAGGAGATGAACCATGAGCACAACCCTATCGCCTGATGATGATGAACGGCTGCGAATCCTCAGGGCACGAGCCGCGATCCTGGCACATGAGCCGGAGAGCGCAGGGGAAGAGGCGCAGATCGAGATCGTCGAATTTCTCCTTGCCAATGAACGATACGCCATCGAGTCGTCCTGTATCGGTGAGGTCTATCCCCTGAGGGATCTTACGCCGCTCCCCTGCACCCCACCCTTTGTCCTGGGAGTCGTAAATATCCGGGGGACGATCCTTTCCGTTCTCGACCTGCGCAAGTTTTTCGATATGCCGGACAAGGGACTCACCGATCTCAACAAGGTCATCGTGCTGTGCAATGCCACCATGGAGTTCGGTGTCCTGGCGGACGCTATCCTCGCCGCGCGCCGGATTCCGCTCAATACGTTGCAACCGTCGCTGCCGACCCTGACCGAGATTCGCGCCGAGTACCTCTTGGGGGTTACCGAGGACCGGCTGGTGGTGCTGGATGGGCGCAAGATCCTTGCCGACCCCGGCATCGTGGTGCACGAGGAGGTTTAGATGCCTGTGTAAAACGCTTAAGCGTCCTATTGGGGCAACAGCACGGTTTCATCGGGCTTCGCTCTTGTTGAACACGCCACCAGAGGCGGGCGGCAGGAAAGGCAGCATTTGCCTCGTCCCAGCAAACAAGAACGGTGTAACAACCGCGTAGGAACTTTAATCAGGAGGGTTTCCCATGCAATGGTTTCTCAACCTTTCCACCAAGGCCAAGATCGTCTTCTGCTTCACCTTGATGTTCGTCCTCATGGCCATCGTGATCGGGACGGCAACACTGGTCATTACGGAAACAACCTCTTCCCAGCGGGAATTGTTTCATGGCAACTACATGACTTCCCTCGATATCGTGGAGCTGCGGGCCGACCAGAATCGTGCCAGGGCCCTAGTGCTGGAGATGATGATGACCAGCGATCGTTCCCGGCAACAGGCGTTGGAACGCGATATCAAGGACCGCTCCGCAGACATTGACCAGAAATTTAAAGAACTCCTCGACATTCGCAAGGACGACAAGCAGTTCCTCGCCAGACTGCAGGAGCTGACGACCATCCGGGACGTCTACCGCAAGACACGCGACGAACAGATCGCCATGATTCTGGGGGGCAATCTCAAAATGGCCAATCAGTTGGGGCTCGGCCAACAGGACGAACGTTACAACAGAATTCGCGACATTTCCCTGGAACTGGGACACCAGGAGATGGAACACGCCAAGCAACGGTTGGTGCAGTCCGAACAGAGGGCGTGGCGATCGATGCTTATCTTCCTTCTGGTGGGCGTGACCGCCATTTTCGTCAGTTTCGCCATGACGCTAGCCATGAACAAGGCCATTGCCAAGCCCCTCACCGAGATTGCCGCCCTCGCGGAACGGATTGCAAACGGTGAACTGGATGTCAATGTGACTGCCGACAGCAGGAGCGATGAAGTCGGCATCCTGATCCGGACCTTCCGCCGCATGGTTACAAACATCAAGGGCCATGCCGACATGACTGGCCGGATAGCGGCGGGCGACCTTTCAGTCATAGTCACTCCCCAGTCGGAGAAAGATGTAATGGGTAACGCCCTGGCCGCCATGGGCAGCAGCCTGCGAGAGATCACTGCAGAGATCATCGAGGGGGTCAATGTCCTTGCCTCCTCCTCCAGCGAGATCATGGCCTCCACTAATCAGGTGGTTGCTGGTGCTGCGGAAACAGCGGTGGCGATGAGCGAAACTACCAGCACCGTTGAGGAGGTGAAGCAGACTGCCCAGGTAGCGAGCCAGAAGGCGAAGAGCGTCGCCGACGCCTCCCAGCAGGCGGTTCAGGTGGCCCAGGCGGGCCGGCGGTCGGTGGAAGAGTCCATAGCCGGTATGGGGCGGATCCAGGGCCAGGTGGAAGCCATCGCCGAGAGTATCGTGCGGCTCTCCGAGCAGAGCCAGACCATCGGCGAGATCATTGCCACGGTCAACGATCTTGCCGAGCAGTCCAACCTTTTGGCGGTCAACGCCGCCATCGAGGCAGCCAAGGCCGGCGAGCAGGGCAAGGGGTTTGCAGTGGTGGCCCAGGAGGTGAAGAGCCTGGCTGAGCAGTCCAAGGAGGCCACCGCCCAGGTGCGGACCATTTTAGGCGACATCCAGAAGGCGACCAACACGGCGGTGCTGGCTACCGAGCAGGGCACCAAGGCAGTGGCAGAGGGCGTCAAGCAGTCCAGGGAGGCGGGCGAGGCGATCCAGCAGATGGGTGAGAGCATCGACGAATCGGCCCAGGCGGCGATTCAGATCGCTGCTTCCAGCCAGCAGCAGCTGACCGGCATGGACCAGATGGCGCTGGCCATGGGGAATATCCGCCAGGCCAGTGAACAGAACGTCACCGGCATGCGCCAGGTGGAGCTGACGGTGCAGGGGCTACATCAACTGGGGCAGAAACTGAAGGACCTGGTGATGCGCTACAGGGTCTGAACGGTCATCGAAGGAAAGGGAGGGACATGCCCATGTTACAGAATATGAAAATAGGCCACCGATTGTTTTTCGGTTTTGGGATAGTGGTCCTTTTTTTGGTCGCAGCCGGGATACTGGCGATTCAGAAGATTGACTCCGTGTACACCCTGCAGCAAACATTTTTCGAGCATCCTTTCGTGGTCGTTAATGCCCTGGGGGAGGCCCACACCCACATGATAAAAATACACCGGGGTGTGAAAGAGGCGCTTATGGCCGAAAATACCCAGGAACTCGAGCATGCCATCAATGACATTGACGAGGATGAAAGCGCCGTATTCATGCACTTGAAGCTGGTCAAAGAACGTTTTCTCGGCGACAAGCAGATTGTGGACAGCATCATCAAAGACCTCGGCTCTTGGAAAAACAGCCGGGCAAAGACCATTGCCCTGCTCAGGGAGGACAAAAAAGAACAGGCTGTCCTGCTCCACAAGGAATTGTCCGCCGGCATCATCGCGAAAATAGAGAAGGAGTTGGAGGAGATCGGCCAATTTGCCCTCAACAAGGCAACCACACTCGCCACCGATTCCCGGCAGACAAAAGATCAGACCATCCGCTTCACCTCCCTCCTGCTCCTGGCTGCTTTCGCCCTTGCCGTTGTCATCACCCTGGTTATCACGCGCAGTATCACCAGACCGCTCCGCAAGGCGGTTTCGGTGGCCGACCGGCTGGCAATCGGCGACATTAGCTCCGAAATAGGGGTGGTGCCAGGGGATGAGGTCGGACAACTGTTGCGCTCGATGGAAAAGATGCTGCTGCAGTTCAGGAACATGTCGGAAATCGCCAGGGAGATTGCCGTTGGCAACTTCTCGGTCGATGTCGTCCCTCGATCCGACCAGGACGTCATGGGCAACGCCCTGGCCGCTATGGTGGTCAGTCTCAATAATTCTGCTGGGATTGCCCAACAGATAGCTGTTGGGAACCTCTCGGTCGATGTCGTCCCTCGATCCGGCCAGGACGTCATGGGCAACGCCCTGGCCGCCATGGTGGCTAGTCTCAATACTTCTGCGGCGATTGCCCAGCAGATAGCTGTCGGCAATCTTTCGATCGATGTCGTCCCGCAATCGGAGAAAGATGTCATGGGCAATGCCCTGGTCGCCATGGTGGCCAGCCTGCGAGCTATCACCTCGGAAATCATCGAGGGGGTCAATGTCCTCGCCTCCTCCTCCAGCGAGATCATGGCCTCCACCAACCAGGTGGCCGCTGGTGCCGCGGAGACAGCGACCGCTGTGAGTGAAACCACTACCACGGTCGAGGAGGTGAAGCAGACTGCCCAGGTGGCAAGCCAGAAGGCAAGCAACGTTGCGAATGCCGCTCAGGAGGCGGTCCAGGTGGCCAAGGTCGGCCAGCAGTCGGTGGAGGAGTCGATTGTCGGCATGGGGCGGATTCAGGGGCAGGTGGAGGCCATCGCCGAGCATATCGTCCGCCTTTCCGAGCAGAGCCAAGCCATTGGCGAAATCATTATCACGGTTAACGATCTGGCGGAGCAGTCCAACCTCTTGGCGGTCAACGCCGCCATCGAGGCAGCCAAGGCCGGCGAGCAGGGCAAAGGGTTTGCGGTGGTGGCCCAGGAGGTGAAGAGCCTGGCGGAGCAGTCCAAGGAGGCCACCGCCCAGGTGCGGACCATCCTGAATGACATCCAGAAGGCAACCAATGCCGCGGTGCTGGCCACTGAGCAGGGCACCAAGGCGGTGGCAGAGGGCGTCAAGCAGTCCAGGGAGGCGGGGGCGGCCATCCGGCAGATGGGTGAAAGTATCGACGAGTCGGCCCAGGCAGCGATTCAGATCGCCGCTTCCAGCCAGCAGCAGCTGACCGGCATGGACCAGATGGCCCTGGCCATGGCGAATATCCGTCAGGCCAGCGAACAGAACCTCACCGGCATGCGCCAGGTGGAACTCACCGTGCAGGGACTGCATGATTTGGGACAGAAGCTGAAGGACCTGGTGATGCGGTATACGATCTAGTTCTGAGTTCTCTGTTGGCATCCATAGCTGCGTCATCAATACTCAGAGCTCATTTTTTCTAAGGGAGAAGAAAGTGAACGAATCCAGCCACAACAAGCCCGCGTTAATGAACATTTTTTTCCTGGGTGTTTTGGTTCCGGTTGTTGGTGGCATCATCAGCCATCAGTATCTGACCGGGTGGGATCTCTCCAATATTCCGCTCCATTCCGCCGTCGAGGCGCTGGGGACTTTCGCAGCCCTCTCCCTTGCAGCGCTCATCCTCCTGCTGGAGAAAAACAAGGAAGGCTCCAGCCACTACTTCTGGATCGCATGCAGCCTGATTGCCATGGGGATTCTGGATGGATTTCACGCCTCCGTTCCCCCTGGTGCAGCCTTTGTCTGGACGCACAGCGGCTCAGTCCTGATCGGCGGTTTCTTCTTTGCCTTCGTCTGTCTCGGCGAAAAAGAGACCAAAACTCGCACGACGGCCGGCTTCCCCCTACTGGTGGCCGTGGGTGCCGGCATCATCGGAGGATTTATGGTCGCGAGCCCTGATATGCTGCCTCCACCGTTCGTTGCGGGAGCGTTCACCACTCCGGTAAAGATGGCCAACATCCTCGGCGGGGTCTTTTTCCTGGCCGCCTCAATGCAGTTGATCGTCCGCTACCGTGCAAGCGGCAGCTCCGACGATTTTTTGTTTGCCAGTCTGAGCCTTCTCCTCGCTTTTTCAGGACTGTTGTTCCAGTTCTCGCATTTGTGGCAGGCCGATTGGTGGTTTTGGCACCTGCTGCGAGTGGCCGCTTTCTTTATCTCCATCCTCATGGTTTTTCAATGGTTCAACCTGGGGGAAACACTCAAGAAAATGGTAAAGGAGATCCAGGAGGGCATCAATGTCCTCGCCTCCTCCTCCAGCGAGATCATGGCCTCCACCAATCAAGTGGCCGCTAGTGCGGCGGAGACGGCGGTGGCGGTGAGCGAGACCACCACCACGGTCGAGGAGGTGAAGCAGACTGCCCTCGTGGCGAGCCAGAAGGCGAAGAGCGTCGCAGAGGCCTCCCAACAGGCGGTTCAGGTGGCCCAGGCGGGTCGACGGTCAGTGGAAGAATCTATTGCCGGGATGGGGCGGATTCAGGGCCAGGTAGAGGCCATCGCCGAAAGCATCGTGCGGCTCTCCGAGCAGAGCCAAACCATCGGCGAGATCATTGCCACGGTCAACGACCTGGCGGAGCAGTCCAACCTCCTGGCGGTCAATGCCGCCATTGAGGCAGCCAAGGCCGGAGAACAGGGCAAGGGGTTTGCGGTAGTCGCCCAGGAGGTGAAGAGTCTGGCGGCGCAGTCCAAGGAGGCCACCGCCCAGGTGCGGACCATCCTGAATGACATCCAGAAGGCGACCAACACTGCGGTGCTGGCCACCGAGCAGGGCACCAAGGCGGTGGCGGCAGGGGTCAAGCAGTCCAGGGAAGCGGGCGAGGCCATCCGGCAGATGGGTGAAAGTATCGACGAATCGGCCCAGGCAGCGATCCAGATTGCCGCCTCCAGCCAGCAGCAGTTGACCGGCATGGATCAGATGGCGCTGGCCATGGAGAGCATCCGCCAGGCCAGCGAGCAAAACGTCACCGGCATGCGGCAGGTGGAGCTCACTGTGCAGGGGCTGCATGAGCTAGGGCAGAAGCTGAAGGATTTGGTGATGCGGTATACGATCTAGGTGTTTGTGTTTTAGGCTGTAGGTGTTTAGGCTTTTAGCGTCCCACCTTTTTTTGTATTTTGGCGTTTTTCCTAACAGCCTACCAGCCTACAGACTAACCAACCTGAATAGTTGCAAAAGGAGACAGGCTGTGACCGACAAGGATGCCGAATTTCTGCAGAGACTCCTGGTTACCTTCAAGGTGGAGGCAGACGAGCACCTGAAAAGGATGTGCTCAGATCTGCTCCAGTTGGAGAAGGACGAGGACACGGTCCAGGAGCGAGCAAAGCTGGTTGAGACCATCTTCCGCGAGGCCCACAGCCTGAAGGGGGCGGCCCGGTCCGTCAACCTGAGGGAGATCGAGTCGTTCTGCCAGGCCCTGGAGGGTGTCTTTGCCGCCCTGAAGAAGGAGGAAATACCAACATCGGCAGCGCTCTTCGATCTCCTCCAGGAGGCGTTGGACTTTCTCGGCTTGATCCTGGCCACTGCCGGAGCGGAACGGACCCACGAGGCACAGGCTCGGCAGCGGCAACTCATCACGCAGCTTGAGAGAGCGGCAAGGGGGGGAACGGTTGCCGTAGAATCAGTGCAGGTGGAACGCGAAAAAACGGTGGAAAGCAAAGAAGAATTTCTCGCAACTTCCTCGCCCTCCGCGGCTACCTTTCAAGAGGCCCCCCCCATCTCTCTGTTCTCAGCTGCACCGATTCCGGGAGATTCTCCTGTTGTGCTGGCCCCTGATGCTCAGGTGCAGAAAGAATCGCCACTTTCGCGGCCCTCTCATTCCCCCATGCAGAAAGCCGCCTTGCCCCCGGTCATGACTGATACGGTCAGGGTCTCCACGACCAGACTGACATCGGTGCTGTTGCAAGTAAAAGAGATGCTTTCGACTAAGCTCGCATCGTCCCAGCGCGTCCTCGACATGCGCAGCGCCAACGCCGCCTTCGGGGTCTGGAAAAAGGAATGGGCCAGGATTCATCCGCTGGTGCAGATGTACAGGGGGGAAGGAACGAAGCATGGAGCAGGGGGGCAAGAACCCGGAAGCGGAGAGCAACAGCGCTCGTTGGCAAAAGTTATGGATTTTCTGGAATGGAACGGCGACTTTCTCAAAGACCTTGAAGTACGATTCAGGGCCGAGACCAAATCGGCCGAAAGGGACAGCCGCGCCCTGGGTGGCATGGTGAATAACCTGCTTGAGGATATGAAAAAGGTCCTGATGTTCCCCTTCTCTTCCTTGCTGGAGATCCTGCCCCAAACCGTCCGTGCTCTCTCCAAGGACAACGGCAAGAAGATCGAGCTGTTGATCACCGGCGAGGAGATCGAGATCGACCGACGCATCCTGGAGGAGATGAAGGACCCCCTGATGCATCTGATGCGTAACTGCATCGATCATGGCATTGAGAACCCGGCGACACGCCAAGCGAAAGGCAAGGAGGAGCGAGGCACGATCAGGGTCGCGGTATCTCCCAGGGACGACAAGGTCGAACTGATTGTTGCCGATGACGGCGCTGGCATCCCCCTAGCGGCAGTCAGGACCGCGTTGCTGAAGCTGGGCACCTTGCCGGAGGAAAAACTGATCGAACTCGACGATCAGGAAATGGTGCCGTATATCTTCCAGTCGGGGATCACCACGAGTTCGATCATCACCGAGATTTCCGGCCGAGGGCTGGGTCTGGCCATTGTCCGGGAGAAGGTGGAGAAACTCGGCGGAACGATTTCCGTCGAAACAGCGCCCGAATCAGGGACGACCTTCCGCATTCTGCTGCCGTTGACGGTCGCCACCTTCCGTGGTCTCCTCGTCCGGCTGGGAGAAGCACTGTTTGTTCTGCCGACCATGCATGTCGAGCGGGTGGTGCGGTTGCCGCGGGAGGCGATCAAGACCGTCGAGAACCGTGAAACGATCAGCCTGAATAGCAAACCGGTCTCTTTGACCCGCCTGGCAGACGTGCTGGGAATGGCGGCTCCGGCTCAATTCGCAGCGAATGCCACTGACCTGTTGCCGATAGTGGTTCTAGCCGCAGCCAACACGCGTATCGCCTTTCTGGTGGACGAAATTCTGGGCGAGCAGGAGGTGTTACTCAAGGGGCTTGGCCGACAGCTTTCCAGGGTCCGCAATGTGGCCGGCGCTACGATCCTGGGCAACGGCCGGGTGGCGCCGATCCTCAATGTCACCGATCTGCTGAAATCAGCGGTAAAATTTTCCACCTTCGCCACCGGTCGCGGCAACGAGACCGGATTGCCGGGGCATCCAAGCCGAAGACCTATGGTCATGGTTGCGGAGGACTCGATCACCACCCGGACCTTGCTCAAGAACATCCTCGAAACTGCCGGCTACGAGGTCGTCACCGCGGTCGATGGCGCGGATGCCTTGACCAAGCTCAAAAGCGGGGCTTTCGATATCGTGGTCTCCGATGTGGATATGCCGCGCATGAACGGTTTCGAACTCACGAACAAAATAAGGGGCGACAAGAATATGGCAGAGCTGCCGGTAGTGCTGGTGACGGCACTTGCCTCACGCGAGGACCAGGAACGGGGCATCGATGCAGGCGCGAACGCCTACATCGTCAAGAGCAGCTTCGATCAGGGCAACCTGCTGGAAGTGATCGAGAGGCTGTTGTGAAACGAGAGATACCATGATCAAAACCCTCATCGTCGAAGACTCGCCGGTCGCCCAGCGACTTCTGTCCCACATCCTCGCCTCCGACCCACGGATCCAGGTGGTCGGCATTGTGGATGACGGCGAAAAGGCCCTTGCCGCGGTGGAACGACTGCGGCCGGATGTGGTCACCATGGACATCCACATGCCCGGACTGAATGGTTTCGACACGACCCGCCGCATCATGGAATCGACCCCGGTGCCGATCATCATCGTCAGCGGGAGCTTCAGCGCCAACCATATCGAAAAGGGCTTTCGCGCCATGGAGGCGGGAGCCCTGACCATGCTGCGCAAACCGAGAGGGATAGGTCATCCTGAACATCTAAACGATGCCAGGGAACTTGTCAAAACCGTGGTGACCATGTCCGAGGTGAAGGTCATTAGACGATGGCCGCGCCAGGTGAAGGAGGGGGCCCTGGCACCGGCGCCGGTGGTCGTTGCCAGGCAGGTGAGGCCCGCGATCAGACTGGTGGCCATTGGCGCCTCTACTGGCGGCCCCGCCGTGCTGCAAAGAATTTTTACCGCCCTGCCCAAGACGTTTCCGGTGCCGATAATGGTGGTCCAGCACATGGCTGCCGGTTTCATGGAAAGCTTTGTGACCTGGTTCAGCGCCAGCACCGGTTTTCCGTCCAGCATTGCGGCCCATGGCGACCTTCTTGCCCCCGGGCATATCTATTTCGCCCCGGAAGGCTTCCATATGCTGGTGCGGGGAAACAACCGCATCGCCCTTTCCACCGAAGATCCGGATAATGGCCTGCGCCCGTCGGTGAACCGTCTCTTCCATTCGGTAGCGGAGGTCTACGGCTCAAACGCGGTGGGGGTACTCCTGACCGGAATGGGCAGGGACGGTGCGGACGAACTGGGGCAGATGAGGAAACGGGGGGCGGTGACCGTGGTCCAGGACCAAGAAAGTTCGATTGTTTTCGGCATGCCGGGAGAGGCGGTCAAGCTGGGCGCTGCCGAGTTCATTATCGCGCCCGACAGAATCGCCGAGCTCCTGACGCAGTTGGTGCAACCGGGGAACAGGTCCTCTGGAAGGGTCGAGGAAAACGGGGAAAAGGGGAAGAACGGGACGAAACCCAGCTTCTCCTGATCCCGAATTACTCGACTGCACCCGGTGATGCTTTGCGTTGTTGGCATCCCGAGCGAAGGTGAGGGGGCTTGAGATTTCTGCCTGCAGTCGAAATGACACAATTGCGAAATGTCACCAAGACGCACAGTATGATTGTGCAAACATATACTGAAAAAGGAACACGATCATGGCCAGTGAACCAAACGACAGGAACGAAAATCTGATTCTCATTGTCGAGGACAGTCCGACCCAGGCGGAAGAACTGAAGTATATTCTGGAAAAACATGGCTACCAGGTGGATTCGGCTGCCAATGGCCTCGAGGCTCTGGCAGCTCTGGAGTTAATCCAACCTTTGACCGTGATCAGCGACATCGTCATGCCGGAGATGGACGGGTACACCCTCTGCCGACAGATCAAAGGGACCGCCGCATTGCATGAGATCCCCGTGATTCTGCTCACCTCCCTCTCCGAGCCCGAGGATGTCATTATGGGGCTGGAGTGCGGCGCCGACTACTTTATCATGAAGCCGTATAACGAGAGCTTCCTGCTCTCCCGCCTCCAGCACATCATAGCCAACCGACATCTGGGCTACAGTCAAAGTCCCCAGATGGGGCTGGAAATCTACTTCCGGGATAAAAAATATTTCATCAACTCGGACCGGCTGCAGATCTTGAACCTGTTGCTCTCGACCTATGAAACAGCCATCCAAAAAAACCAGGAGTTGCGCAACGTCACCGAAGATCTGGCTCTGGTCAACAGACAACTTGAAGGCAGCATGACCGAGCTTGACTTCCAAAATCATGATTTGGAGCGGCTGAATTTGGAATTCCAGCAGCAGAAGGAGGAAGCGGAGAGCGCACGACGCCAGGCCCTCGCGGCCACCCGCGCCAAATCGGACTTCCTGGCCAACATGAGCCACGAGTTGCGCACCCCGCTCAACTCGGTTATCGGTTTTTCAGAGGTGCTGGAGGACGAGATATTCGGTCCGCTCAATGAAAAGCAGCGCTCTTATGTCGCCAATATTCTCATCAGCGGCAAACACCTGTTGGGCCTGATCAATGACATTCTCGACCTGTCCAAAGTGGAGGCGGGCAAGATGGAGCTGGAGCTCTCGATCGTCAACCTTCGTGCGCTGCTGGCAAGCGCGCTCAGCCTGATGCAGGAAAAAGCCTTCAAACACGGCATCCAGATGACCCTCGATATCGGCCCCGAGGGGGAGCTGGAGTTGATTGCGGACGAGCGCAAGCTCAAACAGATTTTGTTCAACCTGCTCTCCAACGCCATCAAATTCACACGCCAGGGCGGGGAGGTGCGGATCGCCGCGAAGCGGATTCAGAACTTCGCCACCCTTGGACAGGCGGCACCAGAATCCGCATCCGGCAGGGATTGCATCGAAATCGCAGTCGAAGATACCGGTATCGGCATCAGCGCCGAAGACCTACCCAAACTGTTCCAGGAGTTCAGTCAACTGAGCTCACCCTATACCAAGACACAAGAAGGCACCGGATTGGGGCTGGCCCTGGCCAAACGCCTGGTGGAACTGCACGGAGGCCGCATCTGGGTGGAGAGCGAACTGGGCCAGGGTAGCCGGTTTACTTTTGTCATACCTCTGCAACAGGAGAAGATGTGCCCATGACACGGACAATCCTCATTGTGGAAGATAATGATTCCAACATTTTATTATTGCATGATATTTTGGTGCACTATGGTTATGTGGTGCTGGTGGCTAAAGACGGCAAAGAGGGCGTCAAGATGGCCAGGACCTTTGTTCCGGACCTGGTGCTGATGGACATCCAGATGCCGGTCATGGATGGCATGGCAGCCGCGGTGCTACTCAAAAACGATCCTGCGACCGCACACATCAAGCTTATCGCTCTCACTTCGTTCGCCATGAAGAGCGATCGGGAGAGGATCATGGCCGCCAAGTTCGACGATTATATCCCCAAGCCCATCGATACTAGGGAACTGCCGCTGATCGTCAAACGGCATCTGCGCGCCGAGTAAGGCCGCTCCTGCCGAAATACATCACCTGTGCACATCGCAAGGAGAAAAAAATGTCTAAAATCATACTCGTCGTGGATGATAACGATATGAATCGGCAACTGTTATCCGATGTCCTGACCAGACGCGGGTACACTGTGTTTCAGGCAAAAAACGGTGCTGAAGGGGTGGCTATGGCCATCGAGCACGCCCCCAACCTGATTTTGATGGACATCCAGATGCCCGTCATGAACGGGCTCGATGCGGGTAAGGCTTTGCGCAACGATCCGCGGACCAAAGACATACGATTGCTTGCCCTTACCTCGTACAGTGTGCTGGAGGAGAAAGATGATTTTTTTCAAACCGGATTCGACGGCTACCTGGACAAACCCCTGGAAATACGGAAGCTGCCGGAAATAATCAAAGGCTATCTTCCCGACGATGATAACCTATGAAGGGCCCGAGACCACGCATCCTCTGTGTTGACGACGAGCCTCTGAACCTGAGTCTTCTGGAGGCTCTGCTTACCGCGAGGAACTTTAAGGCCATCATGGCCAATAGCGGCATGGAGGCCTTGGCGATCATCAGTCGCGAAACGATCGACATAGTGCTTTTGGATGTGATGATGCCGGGCATGGACGGCTTCGAGGTCTGCCGCCGGATTAAGGCCGACGAGCGCAGCCGCACTATCCCGGTGGTCATGATCACGGCCTATGCCGACAGGAATAACCGCATCAAGGGGATCGAAGCCGGGGCCGAGGACTTCCTCGCCAAGCCCTTCGACGGTGCGGAAGTCATGGCCCGGGTCAACATGCTCCTCAAGGTCAAAACGCTCAACGATCAGCTCAATTCAGCCTACAGCAACATCACCAGCCTGATCGCCTTCGGCGAGCGGCTCATCAGCAGTTTCGACCCCCTCCATTTCGATTTTATGAAGACCATCACCGGCATCGTCAGCCAGATCATCGCCACCTCCCCCGAAATGCGGGACCGGCCGCAGGTGGTGCTGGTCCATATCCCGGAATCAATAGGGGGCAGCGGCTGGTTCCGCTTCGAATCGGTGGCTGCTGTACTCACCATGACGCCACTGCCTCCGGAAATGGGGCGTTATCTTCCCGCGCCGACCGGGGATAACTGCATGCTTTTTTACAATGAAGACGATCTGGTGCGACCCGAGATGGGGCGGCTGGTCAGCGACCTGGCGAATTTGGCGGTCGCCCCGGTCAACCTGGTCTGCTACCTGTGCGACCACATCTCCCTGTGCGCCCTTAACTAGTTGGCCTTGAAAAAAGCCATTTTCAGTCTGGTATCGGTACCCATTTACCAAAGGCTGGCCAAGGTATAAGCCGTGCCATTTTCTGATCAAAGCAAACAAGCCAAAAAAAGAGCACCATCTCCCT